>Ga0209472_1001239_pt1 | contig 14892 bp, 14 predicted proteins | sample GraSoiAngelo_130_FD_185887 | JGI IMG/M metagenome (GOLD analysis project Ga0209472, IMG submission 185887) | Grasslands soil microbial communities from the Angelo Coastal Reserve, California, USA - 14_0929_02_20cm (SPAdes) (version 2) | ecosystem: Environmental > Terrestrial > Soil > Grasslands ...
TTGTTCGAGCGACCGCGGGCGCCGTTCATCGAAAAAATTCCAAATGAGCCAGGGGAATCAGTGATCTGGTCCGGTGAACCCGAGACACCTGGGGTCAGGAAAATCAGCTTCTGGAAGTCACGCCCGTTTAGCGGCAGGTCTTTCGCCTGTGCAGCAGTGAACGTCGTCCCGAGGGTGTCGGTGGTGGTCTCGACCTGCGGCAACGTCTCGCCCGAAACCTCAACTACAGTCACGGCTTCGCCAGTCTTCAGAGCTACGTCCACGCGCCTTTCGGCAGCGACATCGACGGCGACATTCGTGGTTGACGAGGTTTGGAACCCGCTCTGCGACACCGTCACCGTGTACGTCCCGATAGGCAGTTCGGGGATGCTATAGCTGCCATCCGCGCTGGTCTGGGTTGTGCGTTCCAGCCCGGTATTCACGTTCTTGGCTGTAACTTTGGCGCCGGCTACCACTGCGCCCGAGGGGTCGGTCACTGTCCCCAGAATCGTTCCACGAAATGTTTGCGCTATCAGCGACGTTGCCGCCAACACCACAAAAGCGAGGACCATCCTCACTCTCATAAACTCTCCTTTTGACTTTTGGCTAAGAAAGGTGCGCGATCGGTGAAAGCAATTGTCTCCCCTCTTGCGATCACCGAGCATCGCTTCCGGGGAGCAGCTTTTGTAGGTGCGCGATCGGTGAAAGCAATTGTCTCCCCTCTTGCGATCACCGAGCATCGCTTCCGGGGAGCAGCTTTTGTCTGTCTCACAACTCATCGCAGAAGAGAACGGAGAATCAGAACCAAGGCTAACTATGCACTTTTACGGGAAGCGGAATTGTATCGCAATGCCCGAGACAAAGGAACCGGGCAACAGCCCGCCTGCCGCCAGCATCTCTGGTTTAAGCCGTACAGCTAGGCTAGAATAGCCAAATCGCAGGGCCAGTGCGGCCGGCCAAGGGTTACTCCTATGGTTCGCTGGATCGCATTCGACGAGGAAACTGCTGACGCCATCATCAGCCGCTTCAAGCGCGGCGCCTCCGAACTGCACGACGGCAACCCCCTCGACGCCGCACTCAATTATGGCAAACCCAGCCTTCTGCTGATGCCCTCCAGCATCCCCGGCAAAGTCCTGCTCGCGCACATTGAGCCGAGAGCCGAGCCGCACTCCGCGCCGAAGATTGAGCGAAAGTTCTGGTGGAAGCATGAGCCGAGCACGGTGGATGATTCCTCCGAGCCCGTTTCTTACGAAGCCAGCGGATTTCTCGGTCTCATCGATGAGCCCGTATTCAACCGCCCGCCTCAGCCCGCCCGTCCTGCGCCGAAGAAGAAGTGGTGGCAGAGAAAGAGCGCGTAGGTAGGCTTTGGTTTTCAGCTTCGCGCGACAATCCCCGGCGGGTGAGGGCACCCGCCGCTACGTAGTTTGTGATGGTTTCCAGCAGTGATGATACCTGCCAGGGAGCTAACGACCAGATTTCAGAACGTGAACGCCACTCCACCCCGAATCGCCCGTGCTGACTGCACCAAGTAAACCGTCCGGCCGTCCTGGCCCATGACGGGGACGTATCCTTGCGCCAGCAGATTGCGCACGTCAACGATCGCGTCCATGTGGCAGGGGAGGAAGGCGTTTTTGGGGATGGGTTGACGAACGAAGAGATTGAGGAACGGATCGGCTTGCCCTGCAGAGGCATTGAACATGTCAACGGGCGTGAGCGCCGGGCCATCAGTCCAGCGATATGACGCCATCCAGCGTGTTTTCGCGCCTGGCAGAGTGCCGCTGAACTTCGCCGCCACGCTCTGACGGTCTTTCACTCGCAGCCAGCGGTGCGCGTCTTCCACGCTCACATCGGACTTGCCCAAATCCAGCACGCCGCCATAGCTGTAATCGAGGGTGGCGGTCAAATCGGATGCCAGCTTCTGTTGCAGCACCAGCCGCATGCCGCGGGTATCCAGTTCTTTGCCGCGATAGGTAAACGTTCCCGAATAAAGGTCGGGCAGAACGTCGCCGCTATCGCTGGCCAGATCGCCCACGCCGGTCAGTGCAGGGTCAACCACGCGGTCCGAGAACATCGCCACCTGCACGTTGGTTCTTCCCATGCGGCGCGAAAATGAAACTTCGTGATGGTGTGCTTTCTCCAGCCTCGGCGCGAAGCCGGAAAGGCTCATGCGAGGCCCGGACTCGCTTAAATCTGCCGGCGCGGTGTCAAAGCCTTTGTCCAGGCGGCTGTCGGGCACGGAGGTGGCGTAGGAATACTCCAGAATCGCATCCGGGGAAAGGTGCAAATCAACCGACCCGAACGGACGGAACGCGTTCACTCGGCCCATGAATTGAATGGTCTGCAGCTCGCTGCCGAACTTCAGTTCCAGCACATCGCCGACGGTGAAATCATCCGAGCTGGTAAGGGCCAGCGCTTGCAGCACTGTGCTGCGCCCGTTCATCTCCGGCGCAGCCAGCCGACGCATGGTAAACGCCAGCTTCGGCTGTGAGCCATTGGCCATTTTGTGGGTATACGAGGTGCGAACTACCGCCGTCGGCGAGCCGCTTCCATACCCCACATTGCCCTGCACCGCCATCGTTCCAGAGGAGAAAATAGATTTCTCCACCGCGAATCCGGTGTTCATATCGGACGTGCTTCCGAATCCGCCCGAGGGCGAACCTGCCACAAACGACAGCGTCCCCTTCAGATCGCGATTGCTTTGTTCAGAGTTTGCCGCCGTGACCGCCGTACCGTCCGGCAGCATGCGGAGAATCGGCCGATTGGCGCTTGAGCGCAGCACCCATTTCCAATCGTCGTCATCGCCAGGTCCACGCATCGGGCCGATTTGGATGGCCTCAAACAGCGTGTTCAGCGTGACGTTCACCACTACGCTGGCGCCCGCGCGCAGGGCAACGCGCTCCCGTAACGCCGGCAAGAATGAAGGAGCGCTGACTTTTAAGCTATAAACACCGGGGATTACGCCGCTTGCAGAGTAGAACCCATTTTCATCAGTGAAGACTTTAAAGGAATGGAAAGCTGATCCCAGCACTTCCACGGCTGCGCCCATTTGCGGCGCGCCAGCGCTGTTGCGCACGTATCCTGAGATAGCACCCGGCTTGGAAGCGGCAGAGACCGGAATCACCGATCCCACCACAATTACCAGAAACCCGAGCTTCAACCCGAGCTTGCGGAGCATCAATCCCACTCCTCGCGGGAACAAGCTTACGCTTTACTCGACGGCAAACGTCGCCGACGGGTCCACCGTCTGCTTGGATACTTTGTCATTCACCTTAATCTGAATGCGATACACCCCAGGATCAAGGTTGGCGGCCGAGAGCGATTTCTGCAGGGTCACCTGGTCGCCTACATTCCCCATCTGTTCGGTTGATTCTACCGTGTGAACGACGGGTTTGTTGGTTGCCGCATTCACTACGTCGTACTCGACTGTCGCCGAAGATTTGTGGGTCTTGTCGTCAACCCCAAGATTGTACACCTGCATCCAGAAATTCATCTTTTGATTGCGCTTGAAGACCACTGGCTTGCCATCCGAGGAAGGCACCCGCGGTCTTACTTTCATCGTTCCAATGACAAAGTTTCCAGTGCCCACATTCTTCGCTGCAACCGGCTCCATCTGATCCGCAACTATCAGGGAAGACGCGGAAAGCTTATCGTCATTGTATTCCGGAACGACAATACCCTTGCTCCAGCTACCCTTGCGGTCGCCGTTTACGTCCTTCACAACGATATCGAAGCGATACCTTCCAGCCCGCAGGGGTAGCGCCTTCCAGTACACATTGGAATTTTCAATAACTTTAGGCAATAGCTCGGCCGGTTCATCCACTTGAACCGTGTCCTCAAAAGTCTGGGCAATTCTACCAGCCAAAGTTGTCACCCGGCCAAAGATGTTCACAGTTCCGCGCTGCACGCCGTCTTTGTTCACGAACGTGACGTCTCGGTTCTTAATCTGGATCGTGACCGGAACCAGCACCGTATCCCCTGTGACCCGCACAAAATCAGCTCGCACATCAAACGGCATCAAGTTCACGCTGATCTTGTGACTGACCACTTCTTCCAAGTCTTTGAATTTGACTGCCGGAGGCTTCTGCAACTTATAGAACTGCTCCAAGCGGTCAAACTGTTTGGTCTGCAGATCGTTATTAAATGGACCTGAGCCCAATCGCTCCAGACCGCCGTGCGTAAAGCGGTTAGCCTTGCTGGCCATCCCCATCTGCTCATAAAGAGTCAAGCCGCCATTGGGGGTGTACAGGAGCGCGTCTTTCTTAGAGCGATCCATCGTCATCTCGTAATTGCCGCACATGCAGTCATCCACAAATTCGATGATGACTTCCTGCCCAATCCCCTCTATATACCGGTACCGCCAATCTTCGAACGGATAGGTGGAAGTAGACCCTCCTCCCTCCTCCATCGGCCGCTCATATGTGCCACCCGAGGGATGCGACTCAATCTCATCCGCCGGCCCGTAGACTATATAGATTCGGCCGCGGTCGCTTTTCCAGCCGGGGATGCCGGCGGCGAAGTGTTCGTTGGCGTAGGCGATGCGGCGGTAGTGTTCTTCTTTGAACTCGTTTTCTACGGTGTCAGGGGTGGGGTCACGCCGCTGCCAGAAAGCTTCGATGAAGTTATCGCGCTCCTCGTCATTCGAGAGCTGCTTGAAGGCGGCGCGCTCTTCGTCCGTAATGATGTAAGCTACGTCTTCATTAAGCCATTTTTTGTAACTGCTGCTGACTTCCTGCTTGAAGCGCTTCTCGTTTTCCTTCCTCTGCTTCTCGGTCAAAGGGCGTTTGAGGGGATCGGTTTCCTTATCCTGCGGCTGGGGAGAGGCCGAACCGGACTGGCTAGAACTGTCGGATTGGGGGTCCTGCGCTGAGGCAAAGGACGCGAGGAAGAAGACAAACGCCAGCAGGAACGAAAGACTGAAAACGCGACTAGGCAAGCTTTCCCGGGACATGGAAGGGGAACTCCTTACGCACAACTCAGGTGACATTATTCTATGACTTTGGCCGGTACAAGGCAAGGCTAAGTGGAACATGGGAAACCAATTGTAAAGAAGCGACTGGCAATTAGCACTTGGCATTTGCCCTTTCGCAATCCAGGTTGCCACAACGGATTAGCGTCAATGTTGCCTTGCCGATCCGCCCTCCGCGGCACGTTATAATTGCAAGCCAGAGCGGATCCTCGCAGGAAGATCCTTCGCAGGAACTTTTGAACCCTCAAACCCGTACCAGATGACGTGCACGTTGTCATCCCAAAGCTGAAGGATGCGATGCAGAGACCCTGGGGAAAGATGCCTCGGTGGAAGTGCATCTCTCATCAGACCGGGTAGTAAGCGGGATCCGACAAGGAAGCAATGCGCACCTGGAAGAAAATTGCAATCGGCGGTGGAGTAGCCGTTCTAGTTGCAGCCGGCGTAAGTATAAGCGTCTACGAGAGCCGCAAAAATATTGTCACGGTCCAGACGGCCAGGGCGCAGCGACTGGATTTGGTTTCGATCGTGAGCGCATCGGGTGAAATCAAGCCTAAGACCTACGTCAACATCGGCGCCAACGCCTTCGGAAAAATCACCAAGCTGTACGTGAAGGAAGGCGAGCGGGTAAAGAAGGGGCAATTACTGGCGCAACTGGAAAACGTGCAGTCGTCGGCCGATGTGAGCGCCACCAAGGCATCTTTGCAAGCGGCGCAGACGGATGCTGTCGCGGCCGACGCGGCTCTTAACACATCGCTGGCGGACCTGAACCGCGCGAAATCTGATTACGAACGCGAGCAACTTGATTGGAATCGGGCACAGGGACTTTATAAAGAAGCTTTGATCGCGAAGTCTGAGTACGACAGCCGCCATGCGGCGTGGCAGACCGCAGACGCGGGACTGGCGCAGGCGCAAGCGCGAGTGGCGCAGGCTAAGGCACAAAAAGATTCTGCTGAACGTCACATCGCGCAGATGAGTGCTAATCTGACACACGCTTCTGACGTGCTCCAGAAGACAACCTACGCAGCGCCGTTTGATGGCATGATTACCAACCTGCCCGTACGCGAAGGCGAAACCGTAGTCATTGGAATCCAGAATTCGCCGGGTAGCACGCTGATGACGATTGCCGATATGTCCGTGATCACCGCCGAAGTTAAGGTCGACGAAACTGACATTGTGAACGTCACGATGGGACAGCCGGCAGAGGTTTCGATCGACGCGATCCCGAAGAAAACTTTTAAGGCTGTGGTCACAGAAATTGGGAATAACGCGATTGTGCGCTCGACGGGTGTTTCGACTTCGCAGCAGACATCGGCGAGTCAGGAAGCGAAGGATTTCAAAGTTGTGGTGACCTTGCAGGATCCGCCGGAGGATCTGCGGCCGGGACTTTCTGCGACGGCAAAAATCACGACGGCGACTCGCAGCCAGGCGCTGACAATTCCGATTCAGGCATTGACGATTCGACGGCAGGCGGACCTGGAAAGCAAGACCGAGAACGGCGCTGTGCAAGCCGCTGGACCGCAGAACGCGGCATCCAAGCAGAAAGATAAAGATAAAGAAGAAATTCAGGGTGTGTTTGTAATTCGCAACGGCAAGGCCGAATATGTGCCCATTGTTGCTGGGATCACAGGAACCACGGATATTGAGATCCTCAAAGGGCTGAGAGAAGGGGACGAGATCGTGACCGGGAGTTACAAAGTTCTGCGCACGATGCGTCCAGGAGCGAGCGTGAAAGTCGATAACAAGGCGCCGAAGAAGGAAGATGAGAGTTAGATATTGGACGTCGGACGTCAGACTTCGGCGTTCGAATGCTCTCAGGTTATGAGTCGATTTCTGGGCTGAGGTCTGAGGTCTGAGGTCTGATGCCGGGTTACTAACGGCTGGGGTTACAGCGCGTCCAATGATGAGCGGTCAGGATCGGAGCTGATTGGTGGCCCGAGAAGACCAGGAGAGGAAAATGGCAACCGCAGAAGTAATCAGCATTGCTCAACCCGCAGTGTCGGCAGCGCCGGAATCGTGCATGATCTGTACCGAAGACCTGTGGAAGACCTACGATATGGGATCGGAGCAGCAGGTGCAGGCGCTGCGCGGGGTGAACCTGCGTATCCAGCGCAACGAGTATGTCGCGATCATGGGTCCATCGGGATCGGGAAAATCAACCTTAATGAACCTGATCGGCTGCCTGGATTCGCCCAGCAAAGGCAATTACTGGCTCAACGGACAACTGGTCAGCGAGTTGGATGATGATGAGCTGGCGCGCATTCGCAATCGAGAAATTGGATTCGTGTTTCAGACATTCAATCTGCTGGCGCGAGCGACTGCGCTGCACAACGTCGAACTGCCTCTGATTTACGCGGGCATGCCGGCCGAGGAGCGGGCCCAGCGGGCGCGAGAAGCTTTGACCTCGGTGGGCATGGAACCCCGCATGCATCACAAGCCCAACGAGCTTTCCGGCGGCCAACGCCAGAGAGTGGCGATTGCGCGAGCGCTGGTGAATCGGCCATCGATTATTCTGGCCGATGAGCCAACCGGCAACTTGGACTCGCAAACCGGGAACGAGATCATGGCCCTGATGGACCGGCTGCATGCGCAGGGAAACACCATCGTCCTGGTCACGCACGAGCACGACATCGCGGAGTACGCGCATCGCGTGATTCATATTAAGGATGGAGTGGTGGAGAGGGACGAGAGGAAGAGATAGGCGTTTGGCACGGCGTTGCGGGAAGAGAGCGATGAATGGGCCATCTGCAGCACCTTTGGATGTGTATGCTCTCCGGCAAACACCCCCTGCACGGTCAGCGTGGATGGACGCGGCTGACCTGGGCAGCCGGATAAAGCGAGGCCGATTCCTGTTTTCGCGCAGGGAAGAAATCCCAAAATACCAGACCGCGCTTGGGAATCACACTGGCGGCGAAACTGCTCGACCCGAGATGAATCCCGTAGCCCGAGAGACCCATAAGCAACTGGGTTATGAGCCTTGCGAAAGAGGAAACATACTTTTCAGGGATAGGAATGTAGATTTCAGAGTGACGAAACAGCGTGGTTTGGCGGTTCTTTTTTAAGAATGCCGCGGCATCATCGATGAGCTCAGGGGTTGTGGCGTTCTTTTGGGCTTTATCGGGGAAAGCCGGGTTCCTGATGCGAGCGCCAATTTTCGCAAGACGTTGCCGCACGCTCTCGGTGTACTCCTCTGCTGTAATTAACCCGATTTGCCGACCGGATATCGCACCTCTTGAAGTTCCGATAGCCAATTCCCATCGCTCGTGCGCTTGCAGGTCGCCTCGCAAAATATCGCTCGCGTCAAATCCAGGCCCAACGATTTCGACGACCAGCCTGTTCTGTTCCGGGATGGTGACACCAGCTAAACTGTATTGATCAGCGTAGGGGCTGGCCGGTTCTAGTAGTGCCGCGATGAAACCTTCCCGGCTGAGCTCTCTGATGATCGTGGGAATCTGGGACAGCGAAATAAGATACCCTCCTCTGCGCTGAGTCCAGCGATCATTTCGCTTGTCAATTCGCAACAACAGTTCCGAAGAACGTTGTTGTGTGCTAAATCGACGAACCACACTGGCCGTGCCCTTGGACCAATTCGAAACAACCACTCCAGAGAGAACTGGTAGTCCGAGCGCATGCATCCAGAGCATGCTCGCGGTCTTCAGGCAGCCACGCACCGCTTCAAGAGCTGGGATGAGATTCGAACGCTCAACTGACGCTATGTCGAAAGGCAATCTGACCCGGGGCTTCGACACATTAATCCCTTTCGACGATTATGCCGGAGAGCATCGGAGACAGCCGCTCGATCGTCGAGACGATCTCAGGCTCAAAACCACACCGCCGCCAGTCCCAGTCTGTTTTCCCGATCTGCTCCGCGATCAGTTTACGCAGATATTGAGATGGAATGTGCTGGACCGGGAAAACATACCTTAGTTCACGCGAATCTTCGAAGAAGAGGTATGACGAATGTCGGGGAATGATGCGGTTGATCTCTTCCAGTCGTTTCAGTTTTCGACCGGTGAATGTTCTTAGGAGGACGTTCAACACGCTGTCGGCGAGAACCGGTACCGCATGCATGTGAGCGTGGTCAATGCCGCATCCACCCGATCCCTTCGTCCGAATTCCGTGCTCAAAAAACACGCATTTACCGTATGTTTGCCTTAGGATTGACCGCACGTGATGACATAAACGCTCGAGTTCAACGGTTTGTTCGTTTTGGAGGTCCGCGAATGCGCAATAGTGTTCCAGTGGCGCGATGAGCAAGTGTCCCTCTGTGAGTTGTCCAAGGGTTGGTAGTATTCGAAAAACACTGTAGTTAAGAATTGCGCGCTTGGTCGCCTGCCGTCCATAACGGTAGGCGTAGGTGTTCGCGCGCCCACCCGTAAACTCATCACAAAAATCGCACGATTGTGATCGAGGACGAGGACTAGGTATATTGTCCAATGTTTCTCTCATGGATCTCGATGGTTGATTCCTTCTCACAGATTCTTTCGATGTTCATTTTGAAGATGCCAAATAAGCTATCTGGCCCCAAATCCTCGACCCGAAATGCTGGTGAGGTCCGATTGGGGTACCCAGCTAGGTAATGTGTCACAATCATGAAATCGTCAACCCAGGTAGCGCCCGAACTTGGCGTCGAGTCGTATACGTATAAACGCAGCCGCTGCCTCAGATTGAGCGCCAGCCCATTTCTGATACTCCAAATGAGTCTAATAGATTCTCTGATGGTGGCGGGTGTATCTCTTTGTTCTTCACGCGCTCGCGCCGCAGCAAGGCCACTATTGGGGTTCAAAAACAGAATCTTTACCTCAACGTCCTTCCTCCGAAGACAATTTATTAGAGCAGGTCCGAATTTCTCGTCATTCCTCCACTCTCCATGTGCAACACCCAGAAGAGTGCATTGTTTTGAAGTTTGCCCAAGCCACTCACACCAATTACGTGGTGGAACGTCACGCCGCGATGGCCAGAGGCCCCTAATTCCCAAAGCGAGAAATTGTTGGTATATCTCGTCAGCTGACGGACTAAGTAGCGTTACTAGTCCTGCAGCGATGACTGACGTTCCAACGCCTATTAGAAAAGTCGACCAGTATGGATACCCGTTGTAGCCCGCCGAGACGCCCCCTATTGCTAGGAGAAGACCGATTAGGGGACCGTAGCCGTAATTTTGACGAAGAAAACGCCTTATGCGCTTCAGGAACATCACAAGTTGACCGAGTACCTTCGGATTGAGCGAAACGAACGACTGCGGATCTTCACGTCGACACAGACCTGAAAAGAACCCGAGGGGAAGGGCGTTATTAGATTACGTTTTCGAGTTCATGTCAAACAGCAAACCTGATTTGCAGACCCTGTGTCGACGCGAGAGTGGGACCCGAGCGCGCTTGTGGTACGTTGGCGGAAATTCGTGACCATTCGCTCCAGCTATCAGAATGGGGAACACCGCAAGGCTGAGTTGCTCAGGTTCGGGCTTCGTTGGCTTGGCACGATCCAGAACGTATCCTGCATCGACCAGGACCTGCCGAACAAGTGGCGTGACGGGAACATCACCGAGTTCTTTCAGCTCAAAGAATTTAAGTTCTGAAAGGTCGTCGGAAGCTTTTGTGTTGCCGCCGATAACTTTAGCCCAGCTATAGATTACAATCCTGTGCTCATTGGGAGGGTTAATGATCTCGTACACGCTGAAGCGCTCGCCCACTTCAACGACAAGACCTGTTTCCTCGCGAAGTTCTCGCGCGGCAGCCTCAGCAATGCTCTCGAAGGCGTGAATTTTTCCTCCTGGGATCACCCAGTTGCCGCGTTGAGGGTCTTTGTTCCGCTTTCCCAAGAGAATTTGGTTGGCCTCGTTTCGCACCAACAGCGCAGAGCCGATTCTGGGCAGACAATCGGGCATTCGGTGTTCTTGGGTTGTTCTGGCGTCGTAATTATGGATAACCAGAGCCCCGACATCCTTTCACACGAGCCGGTATATTTCATCCGCAACCATGAACACGCACTATCAACAATGTAGGCGACTTTTTCAGAGTGCCCACAAGCGCGTGACAGGTATTCGTGCAACCAACAGATAGCCGCAGAATTGCAGGCTACATGCCAGACTTCCCGCATGAGAGACGAAATAGCACAGCATAGTGCTTGAGAGTGCCAATGTGGAAAAGCGGTCCCAAACCAGTAAACACGAGCTCTGTCCTCCAGCGCGCGACGCGAATCTCGGGCAAAGGGCACCCTCGGAATGACAAATTCTTGGAAATGCCCTCCGGCGCTTACGGATTAGGATTCGCGGTACTATTCCTGTCCCGATGAAACGTCGCGTTCTGGTTTTCAGCTCCTGCTTGTTTCCTGTGCGCTGGCGCAGGAGTCGCGCCCGGTGCTGCGAGGAGTGTGGGGCGCGACCGCCGGCACGAGCGGAACTTTCCGCGGAAGGTGGTGGGCTGAAATCGAAGCGTCTGAGGCCGCCAGCGGCTCATGGACGCTTCTTGACGACTCCAACCGCATTGTTCTCGAAGGCACATGGTCTGCCCGGAGGGTGAATGCGCCGGCCAAGCTGACTGTCCCACATTGGCAGGGTACTTGGACGGCTCGCGCAGGTGCGGGACGGGCACTCTCCGGCACGTGGCAGGCCGATCTTGCAGGCTTCAGCGGAAAGACATTCGAGGACATGCTGAAACGGACGGTGGAACAGCAGGTTTCAGGTTCCTGGCGCAGCGGACGCGCTCAGGGGAACTGGCGGCTTCAAGGATCAAAATGGTAAGGACTGCGTGTTTGGTCTCGCCCTCTGGAATCGAAGTTTTTTTCGCGCCCCTCTAGAATCTCCGCAGAAACTCCAGTACCTGTTGTTCGGCCCAGCGGCCGTCGTCGCCATCGGGATTGGTCAAGAATGAGCAATGCCCGCCATCTGCGCTTTCGATGAATGTGATGTTGGGATTCGAAAGAATTTTCTGCCGGGTTTCGGGCAGAATGCGTATGAACGGATCATTGCGGGCGTGGAGAATGAAAGTGGGAACCGTGATGCGATCCACCACATTGGCTGCTGCAGCACGGGCGTAATAATCATCGGCGCCCGAGAAACCGCAGTAGTATGCGGTGATCTTGTCGTCGAAATCGCGTAAGGTCATCACGCCACGCAAGCGCGATACATCAAAGGCGCCGGGAAACAAGCGCGCTTTCGCACGCAGGCGGCGGCGCAGCTTCCATATGAAATAGTACTCGTACAGGCGATTGCTGCTGAGGTGGAGGGCATCGGCAGAAGCCGCTAAATCCATCGCCGGGCAGACTGCCGCGACAGCGCGCAATTGAGGCGGAGCTTGCGAATCCCACTCTCCCGCCAGCTTCAGTACGAGATTTCCGCCCATGGAAAACCCCGCCAGGGCAAAGCCCGAAATGTGATCGCGCTCGATCAAGCTCTGCGCTACCGCGGCAACATCGCGGGACAGTCCGGAGTGATAGAGCACGGGAGCAACGCCCTCCGTGCCGCCGCAGTTGCGCTGATTCATGCGCACCACATTCATGCCTGCGGCCAAGCCCTTCTTTGCGATACCCAACATGTATTGTGATTCGCTGGAGCCCTCGAGCCCGTGGACGACGATTATGGTGAGGGCCTTGGACCGGTCCTGCTGCCAATTACAGTGGCAGAGGATTTTTATCCCGGGCTCAACTTCGACAAGCCGCTCTTCGGCATGCGGCAGAAAGATTTTCCGTTGGAGGAAAAAGCTGCCGAGCGTTTGGAGATGACCTCCGCGAAAACCACGGCGGGCTTGGAACGTTTTGCGATCGATTTGCGAACTCGCCACGAATTGATTTTAAATGGTTATGCCACGGAGCGTATGCTTTCACTCGGGAGTGACTTATGCCGATCTACGAGTACACCTGTAAAGACTGCTCACACGAATTTGAGGCGCTTGTATATGGCCGTGAAAAGGCCGAATGCCCAAAATGTCACAGCAAGCGCTTGGCACCGCAGCTCTCGGTGTTTGCCGTAGCCGGTAAGAGCGGCTCCAGTGCTGGCACCACCGAAACCGGCGCTTGCGGGAGCTGCGGCGACCCGCGTGGTCCGGGCTCATGCTCACTGCCCGATGTGGACTAAATTTGTCTTCTTCTAACCTCCTGAAAACCAGCGGCTTACCTCGTGACCTCGGATACTTTTTCGAGTAACTGGGGTAAGTTTTACGCATGCCGCCTGTACCGTACTATCCAGGCATGGATCGTCGCCGCAATGCACGAGTCGCCGCTTTCATCCCTGTCCGCTTATGGGGCATGGATGCCAACTCCTTGCCATTTACCCAAATGGCCACCGTAAAAAACATCAGCTCGAGCGGTGTCGAAATTCACGGATTGATGCGCCAGGTGCTGCCGGGGGAACTTCTCGACGTGCAACTTGGTGAAGACCGGGCTCAATACCGCGTGGTCTGGGCTGGCAGAATGGGTTCGCGCAAGGAAGGGGAAATCGGCCTGGAGAGTATGGAGGCCGAGCCCTTTATCTGGAACCTTGATCTTCTTCGTTGCAGCCAGGTGGCGGCGCAGGGCTAAGGGTGGACATCGGGCTTCATTCGATCTGCCGCTACTTCGCCCCGTTCGGGTAAACCAATATCTTGCTTGCCTCCCCCGTTTTCAGGCGTTCCATGCCTTTCGAAAAGTCCTTCATCGCGATCCGATCGGTTATCACAGGATGGAGGTCGAGCTTGCCTGCCTTCAGCAAAGCAGTCATTTGATACCAGGTCTGGTACATGCGGCGACCGTTGATGCCCTGAATCGTGATGCCCTTAAAAATAATGTCTTCGGAAAAGTTGAGCGAAATTGGTCTAGAGGTGAGTCCGAGGAGCGAAATACGGCCACCACGCCGCACGATGTCGAAAGCTGTTCGAATAGCGTCAGGGTGACCCGCCATCTCGAGCACGACATCTGCGCCCTGGCCATTTGTTCGTTCGGCCACGATGGCGCGCGCATTTTCTTTTGAGGGGTCGATAGTAAGATCCGCTTTCATCTCTTTCGCGATTCCTCTGCGATGATCGTTTACCTCGATGGCAAAGACCTGCGCTGCGCCAACCGCCCGGGCAACCGCAATAGCAAACAACCCAATCGGTCCACATCCGGTGATGGCCACTGTTTTGGCGGCGATCTCGCCCGCGAGCACGGTGTGAACAGCGTTGCCTAGCGGATCGAGAATTGACGCGTACTCTTGCGGAATGGCGGGATCGAGCTTCCAGATATTCGATTCGGGAATGACTACGTACTCGGCGAACGCGCCGTCGGCGTCTACGCCGATGATTTTTACGTTTTGACAGATATGCGCTTCGCCTGTCCGGCATTGCAGGCATTTGCCGCAGGCCACGTGCATCTCCGCGGAAACGAAATCGCCTTCCTTTACGCTGGTGACTTCGGCGCCGTAGGCGACAACCTCTCCACAAAATTCATGGCCTGGGATCAGCGGCGGATGAATGCGGTTCTGCGCCCAGCGGTCCCATTCATAAATGTGCAAGTCGGTGCCGCAGATGGAGGCGACTTTCACCCTGACCAGCACGTCGGTGCGGCCGAAGCCGGGAACTTTTACTTCTCGAATCTCCGCTCCGGGCGCGGCTTTCGGCTTAACGACGGCTAACATCATGTCGGGCATGGTGAGAGATTGAATCTTGGCCGAAACTGAATTCTAGCACCGCAGGCGGACGATGTAGACCAGACGCAGATAAGCAATGCTCTCGGCAGAGCCCGAGCTTCGCTTGACTTGCAAGACGGGTCGCTGTTCCTGTCGGGGTCTGATTACTTGTCATCTCATAAACATACCCGGCAACATTCCGTTCGATGAGTAGCGTAAACGGCTGTGGCTGTTGAAAAACTCACTCTCTAGAAATCCGCAGAAATTAGATCGCGTCAGGATGCCCTACAAACGATTCTCTCTGGTCGCCTGGACATTTTCTATCCCCCAAATTTGTCCTGATTTCTGAAATCTTGAGTTTTTCAACACCCAC
>Ga0209472_1001260_pt1 | contig 14780 bp, 9 predicted proteins | sample GraSoiAngelo_130_FD_185887 | JGI IMG/M metagenome (GOLD analysis project Ga0209472, IMG submission 185887) | Grasslands soil microbial communities from the Angelo Coastal Reserve, California, USA - 14_0929_02_20cm (SPAdes) (version 2) | ecosystem: Environmental > Terrestrial > Soil > Grasslands ...
CGCTGGCGAGCTCGGGTGGGGTGATCTCGAGCGCGCGCCGGACCGCATCGACGATCTGCTGGATCGGCTCCTGCACCGCCTCGCGGATTTCGCTCGAGTGCACGCGCACGATCTTGGGAATGCCGGAGACCAGGTCCCGGCCCTTCACTTCCATCTCGCGCTCCTCGCCGACCGGGGCGGCGGAGCCGATCTGGATCTTGATTTGCTCGGCCGTGGGCTCCCCGATGAGGAGGTTGTAGTTCTTGCGCATGAACTGTACGATCGCCTGGTCGAGCTCATCGCCTCCGGTGCGGATCGACGTATCCGACACGATCCCCGAGAGCGCGATCACAGCGATCTCCGTGGTGCCGCCGCCGATATCGATCACCATGTTGCCGGTGGGCGTCTCGACCGGCAGCCCTACGCCGATCGCCGCAGCCATCGGCTCCGCCACCATGTACACTTCCTTGGCGCCCGCCGACTGCGCCGAGTCCCGCACCGCGCGCTTCTCCACCTCGGTAATGCCGCTCGGCACGCACACGATCACCTTGGGCTTCACGCGGAACAGATGTCGATCGATGATGGTCTTGAGGAAGAACCGGAGCATCTTCTCGGTCACGTCGAAATCTGCGATCACGCCGTCTTTGAGGGGCCGCACGGCGAGGATCCCGTCGGGCGTGCGCCCCAACATGCGCTTCGCTTCGAGCCCGATCCCTTTGATCTTCCCCGTGGCTTTCTCGATCGCCACGACGGAGGGCTCGTTCAGCACGATCCCCTCGCCCTTCACGTAAATCAGGGTATTGGCCGTGCCCAGATCGACGGCGATCTCATTTGCCGGGCTCCAGGCACCGAGCTTCCAATTCGGCCAGCGAAAAGGCACGAGGTCGTCGGGTGAAGGTTGTCAGGCGGGCGCTCGCACGGCGCCTCAAGCTAATGTAAAGCGTAACTTCAATCAAGGCTGATGCTTGACGGCCCTTCCGGCGGCGGCTACCGTTCGCCGATGCGACGCGCCCGCGCAGCAGAGGTCGCCGTGGTGGATCTTGCCGTGTGCGACCGCTGCGGGCTGTGTCTGCCGCTCTGCCCTCCTGCAGCGATCCACCTCGCGCTCAGCGACCTGCTCGTCGACCGCCAGACCTGTACCGGCTGCCGGAAGTGCGTCGCGCCCTGCCCGGTTGGCGCGCTCGCCATGGTCGATGCCTGACGTCGATCTCCTGGTCGTCGGCGCGGGCCCGGCCGGTGCCGTCGCCGCGGCACAGGCAAAACGCGCGGCACCGGAGCTCGACGTGGTGTTGCTCGAGCGCGATCGCGCGGTGGGAGCACCGGTGCGCTGCGCGGAGGGCGTCGGGGACGCCGGGCTGCGCGAGTTCGCCAATCCGGACGGCGCCCCGTGGGTCGCGCGCAAGATTTCGCGTGTCATCTTCATCGCGCCTGACGACTCGGAGGTCAGGGTCGCCGAGCGGGACGTGGGCTGGATCCTCGATCGCACGCGGTTCGACGCCCATCTCGCCGCCGAAGCGGTCGCGGCGGGCGCCGAGCTGCTCGTGGGCACGGAAGCGTCGGGGATGACGCGGACCCCGGACGGGCGCTGGCACGTCGCCGTGCGCGGCCTGCGCGGTGCGTCGACCTATCGGGCGAAAGTCGTGATCGGGGCGGACGGCGTGGAGGCGATGGTCGGTCGCTGGGCGGGACTCGACACGCGCGTGCCCGCCCGCGACATGGAATCGTGCGCCCAATACGTGGTCCAGGGGATCGATTTCGACCCCGACGCGATCTACCTGCAATTCGGTGACGCCGTCGCGCCGGGTGGGTATGCCTGGATCTTTCCCAAGGGCGTGGGGATCGCCAACGTGGGACTGGGGCTGGTGGCGCTGAAGAGCGACGGCCGCAACGCGCGCCAGTATCTCGACGCGTGGATGGACCGGCGCTATCCCAACGGCGCCCGGACCGGCTACACGGTGGGGGGCGTCATCGTGCACACGACGGTCCAGCAGACCTATGCCGACGGTCTCCTGGTGGCGGGCGACGCGGCGCACATGATCAACCCGCTCTCGGGGGGCGGCATCGTCAATGCGATGAAGGCCGGACGCCTCGCCGGCTGCACCGTGGCGGCCGCGATCCGTGCGGGGGATACGAGCGCGCGACGCCTGGCCGCGTACCACCACGCCTGGATGGAGCTGCTCGGCCAGGATCACGTGAAGTACTACCGCATCAAGCGGGCGCTCGAGAGCGTCGATGACGCGTTCTTCAATGCGCTGGCCCGGACGGTGAACGCGATTCCCCCGGAGCGGCGCACGCTCGGCCGGATTTTCGCCCATGCTCTGGTGCAGCATCCGCAGCTGATCCCGGTGGCGGCGAGGTTTTTCATCTGATGCTGAACATCGATCTCCGAGGCAAACGAGCATTGGTGGCCGGGGTGGCCGACGACGGCGGGTACGGCTTTGCAATCGCCAAGGCGCTGGCGGAAGCCGGGGCGACGGTGTGCACGGGAACGTGGCCTCCGGCCCGCAACATCTTTCTCAACCTGCTCGAGCGGGGGAAGATGGACGAGGCGCGCCGCATGGCCGACGGCTCGCTGCTCGCCTTCGAGAAGATCTACCCGCTCGATGCCGCGTACGACACGCTCGCGGACGCGCCGGACGACGTGCGCGCCAACAAGCGGTACAAGGACGTAGGGGACTTCTCAATCGCCGGCCTGGCAGAGCGCCTCACCCAGGACTTCGGGGCGCGGTCGCTCGACATCGTGGTGCACTCGTTAGCCAATGGGCCCGAGGTGAAGAAGCCGCTGCTCGAGACGAGTCGCGCGGGCTATCTCACGGCGGTGAGCGTCAGCGCGTATTCCCTGGTCTCGCTGGTCGCCCGTCTCGGACCACTGCTGCGACCGGGCGGCTCATTCCTGTCGCTCACCTACCTGGCGAGCGAACGGGTCGTCCCCGGCTACGGCGGTGGGATGTCGTCCGCCAAAGCGGCGCTCGAGAGCGACACGCGCACGCTCGCATTCGAGGCCGGGCGCAAGTACGGCGTGCGGGTGAACACGATCTCGGCGGGCCCGCTCGCCTCGCGCGCCGCCAGCGCGATCGGCAAGATCGAGCAGATGGTGCAGTACTACTGCGCCAACGCTCCCCTCACGGAGCCACTCTCCGCTTGGGAAGTCGGCACCACCGCCGCGTTCCTCGCCAGCCCGCTCGGCAGCGGAATCACGGGGGCGACGATCTACGTGGATAAGGGGTACCATGCGATGGGGATGGCGGTGGGGGCGGGAAATCTGCTGTAGCGGGAGCAGAGAGCGGGGAGCAGTACTCAAGGGTGCACCGTCAAGAACTGCTGTGTGCTCTGTGCTCCTGTCGCAATTTCAACATCCAGCTCGTCCCGACCGCGCACCGGTTCGCGATGTGTGCGACGAACCGTCCCAGCGCGCCCAGCCCGCCGTCTTCCAGCCCCAGCGGCACCCTCCAGGCGTCCCACACGTAGACCGGAATGCGTGGCACGTGCATCGCGCCGCCGTTCCCCCGCACACCTCCGAAGCCGAGCTCGTAGCCCGCGCTCCGCGCCAGCCGCTCGACCCGCGCGTCCGCCGCACCGAAGGGATAGGCGACGGCGCGTCCCGCCGAGGCGCCCAGCCGGCGGACGAGCGTCTCCCGGGCCCGACCCAGCTCGTCGGCCGCGCGGGCGTCCCCGAGCCAGGTGAGGCGTGCATGGGAGGCGGTGTGCGATGCGAAGTCGAAGCCGCGCGCCCGCCACTGCTCCACGGTGCGCCAGTCGAGGTGAGCCAGCGGGCGCCAGGTATAGCGCATGTCCCAGGTATTGTTGGCGCCGACGTAGTCGGTGATGAGAAAGGTCGTGGCGGTGAAGCCGAGATCGGCGAGGACCGGATAGGCGTGCTGGGCGAGGCCGGCGTAGCCGTCGTCGAAGGTCAAGAGAAATGCGGAGTGCGGAGTGCGGAATGCGGAGGTACCGAGTTGGCGTCGCTCTACAAACTGAGCCAGCGTGAGCGTCTGCCAACCGGCCTGGGCGAGCGCCGTCATCTGACGCGCAAACACCGAGCGGGCCACGCGCGTGACGCCCAACTCGAGTGGCCCGCCGACCCTGTGATAGCACAGCACGGGGCGGCTGCTCACATGGGCCCCGCGCCCGAGCGGCCGACCGCGTCCAGCGCCGCGGCGGCGTCGGGCCACCGGGCGGTGGGCTCTGGGGTGAGACAGCGGCGCGCCAGCTCGGCCAGCCACGGCGGCAGCGAGCGCACCTCCTCGAGGGACTCCCCTTCCACGGCGGGAGGCTCGCCGGTCAGCATTTCGTGCAGCAGCACCCCGACGGCGAACATGTCGTCGCGCGGCCCGCCGGCCCCGCCGTTCTTGCGCCGCTCGGGCGCCAGATAGGCGGGCGCGCACAACGTCGCGCCGACGCCGCCTGCGAGCGCGCTCGGCACGGCGCGGCCGACGGCGTCCACGATTCCCGTGTCCGCGACCTGAACGCGTCCCGCGGTGAGCAGCACATTCTCCGGCCGCAGGTCGCCGTGGGCGATGCTCCCGCGATGCGCATGCGCCAAGGCGAGGAGGACGTCGCGCAGGACCTCGATGACGCGGCGCAGCGGCATCTCGCCGTGGTTCGCCAGCCAGGCGCGCAGCGTGGTGCCCTCGACGAAGCGTCGCGCGTGATAGACGAATGCGCCGGCCCGGCCGGACCCGCGGGGTGGCACGAGCTGCGCGTGTCCCAGGCGGTCGCCCAGGAGCAGCACCTCGCGCTCGAATACCGCCGCATCGACGGCGAGTGAGAGCTCCGCCGGCAGCACTTTCACCAGCAGCTCGGGATCGGTCGGCGGCCCTACGGCCACGAACAAACGGCACTCACCGACGGGGCGCACTTCGCGCTCGACTCGATAGGTCGGGCCGAGGGCGTCCTCGAGCGCGCCGCGCAGCTCGGACACGCGCATCGGACGCTATGGCACCCGGCGCAGGTCGGTGTTGCTGACGAACGCCACCCGCCGGCTGTCCGGCGACCAGGATGGCACATTGATGGTCCCCTGACCGCCGTAGACGTAGCCGACCACGTGCGGCGTGCCGCCCGCGGCAGGCATCATCCGCAGGTACACCTGCTTGTAGAACGGATGGTCGTCGGGCGCCACGTCCTTCATGAATGACAGGAAGACGATCGACTGACCGTCGGGGGACACGTGCGGGAACCAATTGTTGTACTGGTCGTTCGTGATCTGCTCCTGCGCGCTGCCATCCGCCCGCATTCGCCAGATCTGCATCGTCCCGCTTCGGACGGAGTTGAAGTAGATGTACGTGCCGTCGGGTGAATACTCCGGGCCGTCGTCCAGTCCCGACGCGTGTGTGAGCCGCGTCTCGTCGCCCCCGTCCACCGGGATGCGATAGACGTCGAATTCCCCACCCCGCTGTCCGGTGTAGACCAGAAACTTCCCGTCCGGCGACCAGCCGTGCAAGTACGACGGGCCCAGTTGCGTGACCCGCCGCGGTGTCCCGCCTCCCACCGGTACCGTATATACGATCGAGGCGTTGTGATCCTCCGCGCTCTGCTGGCTGATCGCGAGCGTTCGCCCGTCGAAGGACAGGACGTGATCATTGTTGTTGCTGGTGGCGAACCCGGTGTTCAAGGCGACGGGTCGCCGATCGGCGAGGTCGAAGCGATACAACAGGCCCTGGCTGTTGTAGATCAGCGCCTTGCCGTCCCTGGTCCAGTTGGGCGCCTGGAGCGACTCGGGAGAGCGGTACACGATCGTGCGCTCCCCCGTCGCGACGTCGAGGATCTCCAGATTGCTCCCGATGTAGTCCCGGTAGGGCACGAACCCGTCCCGCGGGGGGGCCGTGATGCGCACGTCGCGGAACGTGGCTCGTTCGACCACCGTGTCGTTATGCGCGCAGACGAACAGCCCGACGTAGACCGTGTCGCCGAGCGCCAGGTCCCCCACTCGTACCGGCGCCAGGCTGTCCCCGAAGCGGCCCACGGAGAGTGTGTACCCGTCCCCCGCCCGCTCGAGTTGAATGACGTCGCCCGTCACGGGCGACCGGACCTCCTCGGTCGCGCCCCCGCCCGTGCGGCGGTACTGCAACGCGACAAGGCCGTCCCCGTGGACCGCGGCCGTCACGTGGGGCGAACCGGTCGCGAAGTCGGATCGGACCGTCCACCCGAGCTTGCGATGCGGCTCCACGCCCGGCCCGTCGAACTGCGCCCGCGCGAGCAAGAGGAAATTCCCCTGGATGCGCCTCCACACGAAGTGAAAGTCGTCGCGGTCGAACCACATGTTCGCGCCCGAGCCCGCGATGGTGTACCGCTCCCGCACGGCGTCATACGTGACCGAGCCCCGCTTGGTCACCTGCCCGACGTCGGTTTGACCGTGGAAGAGACCCAGCGCTGTCTGTTGCGCCGGCGCCCGAGCAGCGGCAACGGCGAGGGACAGAATAACCGCCGACAATCGCAACCAACCGGATGCGCGCATGTGCCAGAGAGGCTACCACCGTTCGCAGCGATGCGCCACCGTCAGGCGCCGCGATACAACCCGAAGCGCAGCGGCCGCGGGGTCGCCACGGCGTCCTCCACCACGACGCGCACGTTCCGGGCGGCCGTGGGCTCGAACCGGTCGACTTTCCGATAGCCGACCGTAGTGCCGCGCGCCAGCTCGCGCCAATCTCGACCGTCCGCGGTGCCCTGGATGGCGTAGCGCGCGACGCATTGGCCGCGGGCGATGTCCTCCTCGAGTCGCGCAAGCCCGATCGTCACCGCTTTGCCCAGGTCCACGTGGGCGACGGCGGTGCGCCTCCCGGTCACCCGCCAGTCGACCGGCCGACCCGCTGCGAAGTCCTCGGCGAACAACGAGGTCAATTGCGCCCGGAGCTGCGCGAGGCGCGCTACGTCGGTCGCGTGCAGCACGCCGTCGCGCGTCGGCGGCACGTTGAGGAGCAGCTTCGAGTTTCGTCCCACCGACGTGAGCCAGATGCCCACGAGCTGATCCACGGGCTTCACCCGTTCATCCTCCGCCGCGTGATAGAACCAGCCCGGCCGGATCGAGGTGTCGGTCTCGGCAGGCCGCCACACCGCGCCGTGGGGATCGCCGTGCTGCAGGGCGGCGATCACCGCCCCGCCCGAGGCGCCCGGGTAGGGAACAGCGGCAGGGTCCACGCTGGACCAGTTCGGATCGCCCGCCACTCCGGCCTCGTTGCCGCACCAGCGCACGTCGGGGCCGGCGTCCGAGAACATGACCGCCCGGGGCTGCAGCCGGCGCACCAGGCCGAAAATGCGCGGCCAGTCGTATACCTGGCGCCGCCCGTTCGGGCCTTCGCCGTTGGCGCCGTCGAACCACACCTCGCTGATGGGCCCGTAACGCGTGAGCAGCTCGGTGAGCTGGTCGCAGTAGAAGTCGTTGTAGCGCGGCGAATCGCCGTAGACTGGGGCGTTCCGATCCCACGGCGAGAGATAGAGGCCGGCGCGCAGCTCTTCGCTCCGGCAGGCGTCGGTGAACTCCCGCACCACGTCCCCTGCCCCGCCGCGCCACGCGCTGCGCGCCACGGAATGCTCGGTGAGCCGGCTGGACCAGAGGCAGAAGCCGTCGTGATGCTTGGCGGTCAGGATCAGGGCGCGGGCGCCGCCGGCCTTGGCCGTGCGGGCCCATTGACGCGCGTCCAGCTGCGTCGGGTCGAATATCGCCGGGTCCTCGTGGCCGTCCCCCCACTCGCGGTCGGTGAACGTATTGACGCCGAAATGAAGGAAGAGGGCGAGCTCGTCGCGCTGCCAGGCGAGCTGCGAGGCGGACGGATGGGGCCGGACGCCTGGCTTGACCTTTTCCACCACCGTCCCCGCCAGGGCGCAGGCGGCCGCCCGCGCGAAATCGCGTCGTGAGATGGTCACGCCCTCTCCTTCTGTTCCGGATCCTCGACGGTTAGCGTAAGTCTATGCTGTCGCGCCGTCTCCCGCCCCGCTCGAGGTCTTATGCGCGCTTCCGTTGCGACCGGTAGAATCCCGCTGCTCGGCGCTATGCTCGTGTGCCGCGCGATCGGCGTGGCAGCAGCGGTGCAGACACCTCCCTACCAGAACGAAGCTCTGCCGTTCGACGTGCGCGTGCACGATCTGGTGAGCCGCATGACCCTCGAGGAGAAGGTCTCCCAGGTGAAGGACGTCGCTCCGGCGATCGACCGACTCGGTATCCCGCCATACAACTGGTGGAACGAGGCGCTACACGGCGTGGCGCGCTCCGGCACCGCGACGGTGTTCCCGCAGGCGATCGGCCTGGCGGCCACCTGGGACGACAGCCTCATTTTCCGGATGGCGACCGTGATCTCCGACGAGGCGCGCGCCAAGCACCACGAGTACGTGCGCACCGGAAGCCGCCGGCGCTATCAGGGGCTGACGTTTTGGTCTCCCAACATCAACCTGTTCCGGGACCCGCGTTGGGGCCGCGGCCAGGAGACCTACGGTGAGGATCCCTTTCTCACCGGCCGGCTGGCCGTGCAGTTCATTCGTGGCATGCAGGGGGACGACCCGAAGTATCTCAAGACCGTGGCGACCGTGAAGCACTTCGCCGTGCACAGCGGGCCGGAGCCGGAGCGACACCAGTTCGACGCCGTAGTGAGCGAGCGTGATCTGCGCGAGAGCTATCTGCCGCACTTCGAGACCGGCATCCGTGACGGCGGCGCCTACTCGCTCATGTGCGCGTACAACCGAGTCGACGGCAAGGCCGCCTGTGGCAGCGACATGCTGCTCCAGGCGATCCTGCGCAGCGAGTGGGGGTTCCGGGGCTACGTCGTGTCCGACTGCGGCGCGATCGATGACATCTACGCGCGGCACAAGGTCGTACAGACCGCTCCCGAGGCCGCCGCCCTGGCGGTGAAAACAGGCACCGACCTGGAGTGCGGTCGCGTCTACGCGAACCTCGTGGACGCGGCGAAACAGGGGCTGATCACCGAGCAGCAGATCGACACGGCAGTCACTCGCCTGTTTCTGGCCCGCTTCAGGCTCGGCATGTTCGACTCGCCCGATTCCGTGCGGTGGGCGCGCATTCCCTACGCGGTGCTCGACCAACCGGCCCACCGCGCGCTGGCGCGCCAGGTCGCGCGTGAGTCCATCGTCCTTCTGAAGAACGAGGGTGGATTGCTTCCGCTGCGCAAGAACCTCCGCACCATCGCCGTCATCGGGCCGAACGCCGATCAGGCCCGCATGCTGCTCGGCAACTACAACGGGGACCCTACTGACCCGGTGACGCCGCTGCGCGGCGTGCGTGAGGCGGTCGCTCCGGGCACACGCGTACTCTACGCCCGCGGCGCCGACCTCGCCGATGGCTTTCCCATGACCGACAGCGGCCCGCGGGTCCCGGCCGAGACGCTCGCCGCGGAGGCGGTGAACGCCGCGCGGCAGGCGGACGCGGTGGTGCTGTTCCTCGGCCTCACCGCCCGGATGGAGGGCGAGGAGATGCCGCTCCAGATCGAGGGGTTCCGCGGCGGCGACCGCACGCGGATCGACCTGCCGGCATCGCAGCAGCGCCTGCTCGAGCGCGTCTGCGCGGTCGGCAAGCCCACCGTGCTGGTGCTGCTCAACGGTAGTGCCCTGGCGGTGAACTGGGCCCAGGAGCATGTCCTGGCGATCGTGGAGGCGTGGTACCCCGGCCAAGCCGCCGGCAGCGCGATCGCCGACGTGCTGTTCGGCGATTACAACCCGGGCGGCCGGCTGCCCGTCACGTTCTATCGTAGCGTGGACGATCTACCGTCGTTCGACGATTACCACATGGCCGGTCGGACGTACCGCTTCTTCGGCGGGTCGCCCCTCTACCCGTTCGGCCACGGCTTGAGCTACACGACGTTCGCATACAAGAATCTGCGGACCAGTGCGCCGACGCTTCGGTCCGACGGCGCCATCACCGTGCGCGTGGATGTGACGAACACCGGCGCGAGAACCGGAGACGAGGTGGTGCAGCTGTACGTGCAGCACCTCGGCTCCGCGGTCGAGCGGCCGAACAAGGACCTGCGGGGCTACAGACGCATCACCCTCAATGCCGGCGAGACCCGCACGGTCGAGCTGTCGCTGCGGGCGTCGTCGCTCGCCTACTGGAATCCCGCTACCCACGGCTGGGTGGTGGAAACCGAGCCTGTGCGCATCCAGGTGGGGACCTCTTCGGCCGACCTCCGGCTCGACACGCGGATCAGAGTGGTGGGCGCGCGATAGTGACTCGGCTGCGCGCATAAGCTGCGTGTCCCTGTACCTGGGCTTCGACTCGAGCACGCAAAGCCTGACCGGGATCGTGCTCGAGATCGGCGGATCCGAGCGTCGCTTGGTGTTTCAGCGGTCGCTCAATTTCGACCGCGATTTTCCCCACTACGGAACACAGAGCGGCGTCCTGCCGCACGCCGATCCGCTGGTCGCGACGTCGTCGCCGCTGCTCTGGGCCGAGGCGTTGGACCGATTCATGGGTATCCTGGCCCGGGACTCGAAGGTCGATCTCAGCCGGCTGCGCGCCGTGTCGGGCGCCGCGCAGCAGCATGGGAGCGTCTACCTGAACATCGCGGCGGCGGCGGGACTCGGCCGACTCGATCCGCGGCAACCGCTCGTCGCGCAGCTCTCCGGCATGTTGAGTCGCGCCGAGGCGCCGATCTGGATGGACTCGAGCACCACGGCGCAGTGTGCCGCCATCGCCAGCGCCGTCGGGGGGAACGACGCGCTCGCCCGACTCACGGGATCCCGCGCGTTCGAGCGGTTCACGGGACCCCAGATCCGCAAGTACCACGAGCAGGATCCGTCGGGCTATGCGGCTACCGAGCGGATCCACCTCGTGAGCTCGTTCCTGGCGTCGCTGCTCATCGGGGCACACGCGCCGATCGAGCCGGGCGACGGCGCGGGCATGAACCTGATGGATCTCGCCGCCGGGCGGTGGTCGGGCGTCGCGATGCGTGCCACCGCGGCCGGGCTCGACCGCAAGCTCCCCGAGCTCGCGCCGTCCTGGTCAGTGATCGGCCGGTTGTCCCGCTTCTGGGTGGAGCGCTACGGCTTGCCGCCCGCCAGCGTGATCGCCTGGAGCGGCGACAACCCGTGCAGTCTCATCGGCGTGGGGCTCGTGACCCCCGGGCGGATCGGCATCTCGCTCGGCACGAGCGATACGCTGTTCGGGCTGTTACGAGCTCCGCGGATCGACCCGGCGGGCGCGAGTCATGTGTTCGGTGCGGCGACGGGCGACTACATGGCGCTGGTGTGCTTCAAGAACGGCTCGCTCGCCCGCGAGCGCGTCCGAGACGCGTACGGGCTCGAATGGCATGGTTTTTCGCGGTTGTTGCGTGACACGCCGCCGGGCAACCGGGGGGCGATCATGCTCCCGTGGTTCGAGCCCGAGGTCACGCCACCGGTTCTCGAGGCCGGGGTGAGACGCTACGGGCTCGATGCGGGAGACGCCGCGGCAAACGTGCGGGCGGTGATCGAGGCGCAGATGCTGGCGACCGCGCGGCACGCCGGGTGGATGGGAGAGCGCGTGGTGGCGATCCACGCCACCGGAGGCGCCGCCCAGAACCGGGCCATCCTGCAGGTCATGGCGGACGTGCACGGCGCGGAGGTGCGGCAGCTCGCGGTCGCCGAGTCGGCGGCGTTAGGTGCGGCATTGCGGGCGTTCCACGGCGAGCAGGTCGCCCAGGGCCGGGAGATCGGCTGGGAGGAAGTCGTGGCGGGGTTCGTGGAGCCGGTGGCTCGAGTCCGGCCCGATCCCTCGAGCGTCGCCGTGTACGCGGGACTCAAACCGGTGTACGCCGCTTGCGAGGCGCACGCGCTCGGGCGCGGGCCCGACCCCACGCCACTGGTCGAGGCATTTCGGTCGGGGCTCGACCCCGACTAGCCGAGCGCCATCTCGAGCTTCGTCACCGAAGCCGGGGGAAAGCGATAGACGAGGGGCGGCGTGGTCACCGCCACCGTCGCCGTGGCCGGCACCACCGTGCGCGGGGCCTCGAACGTGTTGTGATCGTGCACGTCGCGCGCCGCCAGCGTGGTGGCGCTCACCGAGCGCACCGTCGCCCCCCGCACCGCGATCTCCGTCTCGCGCGGCTCGGAGAGGTGCGGATTCGTGACCGTCAACGTGAGTGCTCCGCCTGCCCCTCCCCCTGCCCCGCGGAGCGACGCCGAGCCGTTCAGTCCCCAGAGCGAATGGTCCCGCTTCTGGCCGTCCACCCAGCCGACGGGCGACGCCGCCACGACAGTGCGCACGGCGCGCGCGCCCTGGTGCGCCGCGTACATCGCGAAGACGTGGTAGGTCGGCGTGACCAGGAACTTGTCTTCGTGTGCGAGGAACAAGGATTGGATGCAGTTGACGAGCTGCGCGATGTTGGCCATCGCCACTTTATCGGCGTGCCGATTGAAGGTGTCGAGCGTGAGCCCGGCGACGAGGGCATCGCGGATCGTCGACTGCTGGCCGAAGAGGTGCGCAGGGTCGAGGTTGGTTGTCATCTTGTGCCACGCGCCCCATTCGTCGACCACCAGCTTTACGCGCCGCTCGCGGTCGCTCTCTCCCATCACCTGCCAATGCGACGTGATAAGCGATTCCATCCGGTTGGCGCTCCCCAGCAGGTCGTACCAGGCAGTGTCGTCGAACGCCACGGCCTCGCCGTTCGGCGCGCTGCAGTAGTGATGGAGCGCCCAGCCCCACATCCGGTCGAAGCCGCGCCGCTCGGCCATCTCCCGGAAGAACCGCCGCGTCCAGTCGAGATCCCCGCCGTTCGGGCCGGAGCCGATGAAGGCGAGCTCCAGGCCGTACGACGGCACGGCCCAGGTGGCGAAGCGACGGTACTCGGCGGCGTATTCCTCCGGCGTGAAGTTGCCGCCGCACCCCCAGGACTCGTTGCCGATGCCCCAATAGCGCACCCCGAACGGCTCGCGCTCGCCGCCCGCCGCCCGTTGCTCGGCGAGCGTGGTGCTTCCCGCCGGCGCATTGCAGTACTCCAGCCACTCGTCGAACGAGCGCGGGGGGAGCGTGCGGAGATTGACGGCGAAATAGGGCTGAGCCGCGACCAGACGGCAGAACCGCATGAACTCGTTCGTGCCGAACTGGTTGGGATCGTACTTCGCCGGCACGTCGCCCAGCGCGCGCAGATGGGGATCGTCGCTCCAGAAGTTGGTGCGTCGCGGCCGGCGCTCGCGCGGACCGACGCCGTCATGCCAATCGTAGGAGTCCGCGAAGCAGCCCCCCGGCCAGCGCACCACGCCCGGGTGGATGAGGCGGAACGCATCGACCAGCGCCTGCCGGAGCCCGCCGATGTTCGGGATACGGGACTTCTCACCCACCCACACGCCGTCGTAGACCACGCCGCCCAGGTGTTCGACGAAGTGGCCGTAGAGCTCCGGCGCGATCGTGCCGATCGGCTCGCTCACCAGCACGTCGATCCGGGAGTCGGCGAGTCGCGAGCGGCGCGCGCCGGCCAGCGCCAGCCCGCCGGCCACCGTGGCGGTGACGAAGTCGCGTCTGCTGAGTGCGCTCACAGCGGGTCTCCTGTCGTAGTGACGCAACAGTCGATCGATGGGTTATCGGCTCGCGGCCGCACTGCTGCAGAATGGGTGCCGCGGCTGGCTGGGGCGCCCCGCCTGCGGTACTGTTGCTGCCTCTTCCCCTGCGAGGCGACGATGCACGGCACGGGCGATTCTCTTTCCCGCCGCGATTGGCTTGCGGTCCTGGGCGCCGCCGGCGCCGGGGCGGTGGTGCCGCCTGGCTTTAGCCACCCCGCCCCGCCTGGACGCGCCGAGCCTGTCCCCATTCTTCCGCTGACCTCGACCAGCGAGGTGTTCACGCCCAGCCACGGCCGGGCGTTCATGCGATTGAGTTTCGCCTTCCCGGAGCCGTCCGTCGAGTTCGAGGGCTACCGGTTCGGCTTTCTTGTGTTCACGCGGGAGAATGTCTACGGCCTCGACGCCGGGCGCATGACCGCCGCGCGCACGCCGAGCGGTCTCGAGATCCGCGCCACCGGATTGGTGTGGGCGGGGGGTCAACAAGCGGCGCCGGGCCGCGTGATCGCGCAGCTCCAGAAGCGCGGTGATTTCATCGAGTGGGACGTGACGGCGGAGCTGGACCAGCCGATCAAGGCCGTCACAACGGTGATTCGCAATGTGCCGCGCGGACGGATCGCGCCGGCGGGGAACGAGCCGTTCGATCCGCGCGACAACGAGGTGCTGTTCGGCTATCCATTCGGCGGCGGTGACCTGTTCGGCGCCAACACGGCATGGGGTCTCGCGACGCCGTTCGTGATCGTACAGCGCGCCGAGGGAGATTGCGTCTTTGTCTCATCGCTGGACGATCGCGTGCGGGCGAAGCGCTTCTTCTTCCAGCCGGGCGAGCAGACCTATCGCGTCGAGGCCGTGTTCGAAGCGGAGGGATGGAAGGATCAGACCACGCTGCGCGTTCCCACCTGGCGACTCGGGCTCGCGAAGACGCTGGACGACGCCGTGCAAGCGCACACGACGCATTTGGAGCGCGCCTACCATCTCGAGCCGTGGGAGACTCGGCGCGACGCCCCGGACTGGATGCGTCGCCTCGCACTCGTCGTCACGCTGCACGGCATGCACTACACCGGTTACGTCTTCAACGACTACGCGCGCATGCTCGAAATCGCGCGGTGGGTCGCGACCCGTATCCCGCCGGAGCGCGTGCTGCTGTTCCTCCCGGCCTGGGACGGCCGCTACTACTGGGACTATCCGCTGTACCGGGCTTCCGACCGGATGGGCGGCGAGGCCGGGTTGCAGCGCCTCATCGAGGAAGCACATGGCTTGGGCTTCCGCGTGATGCCGATGTTCGGCGCCAACGCCGCCAATCGCCGGCAGGCGATTTTCGCCCGGAT
>Ga0209472_1001264_pt1 | contig 14762 bp, 13 predicted proteins | sample GraSoiAngelo_130_FD_185887 | JGI IMG/M metagenome (GOLD analysis project Ga0209472, IMG submission 185887) | Grasslands soil microbial communities from the Angelo Coastal Reserve, California, USA - 14_0929_02_20cm (SPAdes) (version 2) | ecosystem: Environmental > Terrestrial > Soil > Grasslands ...
CGTTCCCGTTTCCCAGCATTCCGGCGGAACGTTTGTCGCCGGCCGCACCTTATACGGCTTGAAGCGCTGCAATTGTTCGCGCTTGCCGAACAGCGTGCCCATGTGCGGCCCGAAAAATTTGTACGGAGAGCACGCTAGAAAATCGCAATCCAGGGCCTTCACGTCGATCAGCCCGTGCGGAGCATAGTGCACGGCATCGACAAACATCAGCGCGCCCGCTGCGTGCGCGAGCTTGGTGATTTCCGCCACGGGATTGATGGTTCCCACGATGTTCGAGGCGTATCCCACGGCGACGAGTTTCGTTCTTTCGGAAATCTTTCGCTTCAAATCATCCATATCCAGCGCGCAATCCGCTTCGCGAATATCCACCTGCCGGATGACCACGCCTTTTTCTTCCAGCGCGCGCCACGGCGCCACATTCGCGTCATGATCCAAAGTCGTCACCACGATTTCGTCGCCGGCTTTCAGTTCGCGACCAATCGCACGCGCCAGCGCAAACGTGATCGTCGTCATGTTCTGCCCGAAGGACACTTCGCTCGGATCGCAGTTGAAAAAATCCGCCATCGCGGCCCGCGACGAAAGGATCATTTCATCGGTTCGCCGGCTGGTGAGGAAGGCGCCATACGTGTTGGCATTCGCGCTCATAAAATAATTCTGCACCGCCTCCATCACCTGTTTTGGCACTTGCGTGCCCGCCGGCCCGTCCAAAAACGCCGCATTCTGCCCGTTCACCTGCAATTTGAGCGAAGGAAATTGTTCCCTCACCCACGCGATGTCGAACGCTTTTTTCTCCGCTCCCCGCATTGCTGGTGTGCTCATCGTCCCTTTCCCGGCCGCAAATGAATACAAGTCAGGTCGTTAGTTTCTCATACGTGGCGCCGTGGTTGTAAGGCGCGCCATCCAAATTGGGACCACTTTTATCCGCGCGCATCGCGAGTTCTGAATTGCCTCGGTTTCCCGCGTGATACGATACTTGTAGTTGCTCCTCACTCATGCCGCTTTGGCGCCGGCTACAAATCAAATGAGCGGCCACGTACCAGCCGTCTTCGCGCCACGTTTCTCAATGAGGTGAATCGTGCCAGAAACCACTCCGCCGACCGAGCGCACGCGCGTCGTGCGTGAATCGCATCGCGGCGCTTACGATCGCGAAACCATTTACAAAATCCTCGACGAGGGTTTTGTATGCCACGTCGGCTTTGCCGTGGATGGCCACCCTTACGTGATCCCCACGCTGTTCGCGCGTGTTGGCGACGCGATTTATTTCCATGGTTCAGCTGCCAGCCGCATGCTCCGCAACCTGGGCGGCGGAATTCCCGTTTGCGTTACCGTAACTCTAACGGATGGCTTTGTTCTCGCACGCTCCGTTTTCAATCACTCGATGAATTACCGCTCAGTCGTCGCGCTCGGCAAAGCTGCGCTCGTTGAGGCGCCGGAAGAAAAGCTCGAAGCGCTGCACGCTTTCACCGAAAAAATCATTGCCGGCCGCTGGAACCATGCGCGCCAACCCAGCGAAAAAGAATTGAAAGCCACGAGCATTCTGCGACTGCCGCTGACGGAAGTTTCCGCAAAGATGCGCGTTGGGCCGCCGGAGGACGATGAGGCAGACTACGTGCTGCCGGTCTGGGCCGGCGTGATTCCATTGGCTCTCACGCCGGGCGCGCCGATCCGCGACGAAAAGTGCGACGCCGCCATTCCCACGCCCGCGTATGCAGCGCATTACCAGAGGTGAGCCAAGAGCGAATTCACTCCCGCTAGAAACTTCATTTCGCACCTGAGAGTTTCTGGGCGGCGGAAGTAATCAGCGCCGCTTCATCCTGCAAAACGCGTGCGACAACAATAATTGCTTCATCAGCCTGCTGCCATTTTTTTAGCTCGATGGCTTCGCGCACCGCGGGCACCGTCTTGACACCGTAACCAGTGTAAAAACCCGGCGCATAGAGCTGGTGCTTGAACCAGGGACGATTGGGCAGTCCCTCGGCATTGGTGAGTTTGCGCTCGCTCTCGATGAGCATTTTGTTGACTTCGGCGAGCGGAGCGGAGCCCAGCGCCGCGCCGCCATTGGCGTTCGCATGTTCCAACGCTTTGCGATACTCCGCCGCGCTGCGAGAAAGCGCATCCACAGCATTCTCCATGGGCGCGAAATTGAGATGCGGAGGAACGGTTTCGACCGTTGGCGGAACCAGAGGGCGCTTGGGGTCGTCCGTGGCTTTGAAAACGCCTTCTTCAATTTCGCGATTGCGTTCGCGAATGTCGTCCTGCATTTTTTGCGAAAGAGCCTTCAATTCCTTCAAGTAAGTCTGCACGGTGTCAGCAAAATCTGCGAACTCGAACGGAAGCAGATCCGCGTCCGCCAACCGCATGATTGCGGTGCCGCCGGTCTGCGCGAGCGCGCGCCCATAAACAAAGTCCGTGTCGCTGAAGTGGGTGAACCAGTAGAAATCGTCGTAGATAGAATGGTAGATGCCACCTTGGTCTTCACCGCCGAACCCGATGTTGAGCGCGGCGACACCGTCATGCTGCAGGAATGCGGTGTAATCCGAACCGGAACCCAGCGCGGGAATGCGGAGATCGGAGCGCTTGCGAATTTCCTCACGCTGCTCCGAGGTTTTGGCATCGGCAATTTCCCGGAGTTGCTGGCGCTTCCACGCACTTAATTTTGTTTCCGGATCGGAAATCTCGCGCGCGATATCGTTGCTGAATTTTTCGAGCGTATGCGAGCCTTCGACTCGGAGATAACCGCGGCCGTTACCGTCGGAATTGATGTAGGCGACGCCGTGGGAGCGCAGTTCGTCATAGTGCTGCTCGGCCCATTCGGTCGAGCCCAGGAGCCCCGGCTCTTCGCCGTCCCACGCGCAGTAAATAATAGTGCGCTTCGGCTTCCAACCGGATTTCACGAGCTCGCCAAGCGCACGCGCTTCTTCCAAAATGGCGACCTGGCCGGAAATGGGATCCTCTGCGCCGTTCACCCAGCCGTCGTGATGGTTGCCGCGAATCACCCATTCATCTGGAAAAGTTGAGCCAGGAATTTTTGCAATGACATCGTAAAGTGGCTTGATGTCCCAGTTCGATTTCACTTTCAGGTGGACTTTCACGGCGCCCGGGCCAACGTGATAGGTGATGCCGAGTCCGCCGCGCCATCCTTCGGGAGCCACTCGGCCGGTCAGCGCGGCAAGCAATGGTTGCGCGTCGGCGTAGGAAATCGGCAGCACCGGAATTTTGGTAATCGTAGGAGCTTCTTCCACTTTCAGGCGCTTGACGTCTTTCGTGGCCCCGACTCCCGGAGTTAGCGGATCGCCCGGATAAAACGGCATGTCCGCGACGCTGCCACGCTGGACCCCATCGGGCGGGCGGAAAGCGCCGGAAGGAAACGTCTCGCCTTGGACGAATCCGTCTTCGTGCGGATCGGAAAAAATGAGGCAGCCGACGGCGCCGTGCTCGGCAGCAACCTTGGGCTTGATACCGCGCCACGAGTGGTAATAGCGCGCGATGACGATCTTGCCCTTCACGGAAATGCCCATGCGATCGAGCTGCTCGTAGTCCTCAGGGATACCGTAGTTCACGTAGACGAGCTGAGCGGTGACGTCTCCGTCGATCGAGTACGCGTTATAGGTGGGAAGCTGCTCGGCATGCTGATTCGAGGTGGGGTCCTGCGGAAGCGCGGGCTCCTGAAGCTTGGCTGCGAATTTCGGGCCGCCTTCGACCAGCTCAACAGCGCGTTCCGTGGGCGTGGGAAAGAGAACGTCGAACTGCTCGATGTGGGTGTCGAGACCGAACTCCTTGAACTTCGCGGCGATCCATTCGGCATTGTCTTTGTCGTAGGGCGAACCGACGTGGTGCGGACGCGCGGAAAGGCGCTGCATATAGGCACGGAGATTTTCCGGACTGGGAATGGCGCGCAGCTTTTCTTCCCACTGGCGTTCGGCGCGGGAAGATTCGGCGGAGTAGCCGAAGAGCGGCTGCTCGTCAGCGATGAGGTGGTTTCCGACAGGTGCAAATGAGAGCGCTGCAAAGAATAAGGAAGCAAGGACAGCACGACGGTTCATGAATTCCCCCTGAATTAGAAGAGGTATTCTGCCTGAAGTGCAATGAATTGAAAATGGTGGAGTCCGAGGTCGCCGCGGGGCCTGTCAGGCGAGAGATTTAGACATGAGGATGTAATGGCAGGGAACTTTGACGGGCACATCGGGAGCGAAAGGGGCAGTACCACTTTCGTGATAGCCGAGATGACGATAAAAGGAAGGGAGCGGGGTGCGTGCGCTGATGACGCGGAGGTTGACGGTCCTGCAACCCGCTTCGCGAAAGTAGCCTTCGGCAGCATCCATCATCTTGCGGCCGAGCCCGGTTCCTTGCCGCGAAGGATCGACACCGAGCAACCCCAAGTAGCCTCCGTCATTGTCAATCTGAACGTAGACGCAAGCGGCCAGGCCAGTGGAATCTTCAGCGACGAGAAATTTGCCTTTGGCCATGTAAGAGAGAGCGCCAGCGGCGTCAATGCGATCGCCTTCGATGAAGGGTTCCTCGACGCGGAAAGCAGAGTTGATCAAACGGACGAGGCCTTCCACGTCGGTAAGATCCGCGCCGCGAACGCGCAAGGAACCCGGCTTAGCAAATGACTTGGCAGCTTCGCTCATACCAACTTCATTCTACCCCGGCAGGCTGCGGCCTACGGACTGAGATCACCGCTCAGCCACGCTCCGCTCCACTGCATTTCACCGAGACAAGATCAACTCCTTAATCCATTTGTGATTTGAGAGCAATGCTAAGATTTAACTCATGCGAACTTTCACCCTTAGCAAAGGATGGCTGGTCTGGCGCGTGGCCATTTCTGTGATACTTCTGCTGGCGTCACAGGCATTGGCCGCGCAGATAAGACCTGGGGATTTGGCGGCACGGCAGACGTTCTCGAAAAAGCTGATCGAAGCCGCAGTGGAGAGAACGCATCACACGGTGCGCTACGATCCGGCATACGTGCGGATTCCTTACCCAGGCGGGGATGTGCCCGCGGACACCGGAGTTTGCACGGACGAGATTATTCGAGCCTACCGCGCCGTAGGCGTCGATCTGCAAAAAGAAGTGCACGAAGACATGGAACGGAATCTTTCGGCATATCCGCGGAAATGGCGGTGGTTGTCATGGCACACGGATACGAATATCGATCACCGGCGCGTACCGAACTTGATGGTGTTTTTTAGCCGCAAGGGAGAATCGCTGGCGATTACGGAGCGCGCGGAGGACTACGCGCCGGGCGACCTGGTCACCTGGGACCTGCGCGGAAATGTGCCGCATATTGGAATCGTGGTCGATCAAAAATCGCGTGCCAGCGGGCGCTACATGCTCGAGCACAACATCGGGCGGGGGCCGCAGATCGAAGATGTGCTTTTCAATTGGAAGATTACGGGGCATTACCGCTATTGCGGGCCGCCTGCGCGCCATAGGGTAGAGAAAAAGCGCCGGCCTGAAGGCCGCGGCTAAGATAGGGCGGCTCTGCCGTTGAACCGCGCGGCCTTGCCGAGTTCTTCCTCAATGCGGAGAAGCTGGTTGTATTTGGCGATGCGGTCGGTGCGGCTGGCGGAGCCGGTCTTGATCTGGCCGGCGGCGGTGGCGACGGCGAGATCAGCAATGAAAGTGTCTTCGGTTTCGCCGGAGCGATGAGAAATGATGGAGTTGTAGCCGGCTTTGCGAGCGAGCTCGATGGCGTCGATGGTTTCGGTGACTGTGCCAATCTGATTGAGCTTGATGAGAATAGCGTTGGCGATGCCTTCGCTGATGCCACGGGAGAGGCGCGTGGTGTTGGTGACGAAGAGGTCGTCGCCCACAAGTTGGATTTTTTTCTTCGAAGTTTTGCTGCCAATACTCTGCGTCAGGGATTTCCACCCGGCCCAGTCGTCTTCGGCCATGCCATCCTCGATGGAAACGATAGGGTATTTTTCGGCCCAAGTGGTCCAATAGGCCGCCATTTGCGCGGAAGTGTGCGCAGACTTATCTGACTTCTTGAAGACATAGTTGCCGCTGGCCTTGTCGTAGAACTCGCTGGAGGCTGGGTCTAGTGCAACGCTCACTTGTTCGCCAGGCTGGTAGCCGGCAGCCGCAATGGCTTCCAGAACAATCTGGATGGCTTCTTCGTTGGATTTGCAACTCGGAGCAAAGCCGCCTTCGTCGCCGACGGCGGTGGAGTAGCCGTGCTTCTTGAGCACGGTCTTGAGGGCGTGAAAAATTTCGACTCCCCAGCGGAGGCCTTCGGAGAAGTTGGGAGCGCCGACGGGCATGACCATGAATTCCTGGAAGTCCACGGAGCTGTCAGCGTGCGCGCCGCCGTTGAGGATATTCATCATAGGGCAAGGCAAGAGATTCGCGGAGGAATCCGTGGAATAGCGCGAAAGATACTTGTAGAGCGGCTGCTTGAGGGCGGTTGCGGCAGCGCGCGCGGCAGCCATGGAGACGGCGAGGATTGCGTTGGCACCTAGGCGGGACTTGGTGGCCGTGCCGTCGAGCGAAATCATTTTGTGGTCGAGGGCGCGTTGGTCGGCGGCGTCGAGACTCGCAACGGATTTGGCGATTTCGTTGTTGGCATTGGCCACGGCCTTGAGAACGCCTTTGCCGAGATATTTGGATTTGTCGCCGTCGCGGAGTTCGAGAGCTTCGTGTTCCCCTGTTGAGGCGCCGGAAGGTACGGCGGCGCGGCCCAGCGCTCCGCCATCGAGGAGGACGTCAGCTTCGACGGTGGGATTGCCGCGGGAATCGATGACTTGGCGAGCGTGGACGTTGGTGATCTTTGTGGGCGTCACTACGAGCTCTCCTCAAGGAAGATAAACCAAAGATTGTAGCAGAGGGGCCGGAGAAGGCCGAAAGGCCGGCAGAGCCACCGTGTTGCGAACAACTCAATAAAACCAATCCGCAGTCAAATCGGAACGCGGTCCAGAGGCGTGATGAACTGGATCCCATCCACCTGCTTTCCGTGAAGGCGTTCGTCGTTTGTGACGAAAAGATCGACCCCGAACGACGCGGCGCAGGCGAGCTGAATGGCATCCGGCGCGCGCAGAGCCGCATCGCAACGTAACTTGGCGTATAAAATTGCGGCTTTCTCATCAAACTGCAAGAGCGTGGCAGTCGCAGGAATTGAACGCCGGTACTCGTTGGTGAGTATGCCATCACCCAGCTTCATCGGTTTTACTAGCACTTCCCCAAGAGTGAGCGTCGAAGTCAATAGCTCGTCTCCGCGTTTCAGCATTTTCTGCCTGAGCGCTACTACTTGAGGTCCGAACGCGGGGGAACCTCCGAATAGATAGATAAAGAGATTGGTGTCCCAAAAGACGCGGCTCACTGCCACCCCTCCCTGAGACGCTCCACATACTCATCGGCAGGTTCGTCAGCCCACAGGCGCTTTCCTGAGCCGCTCAGACGCAGGAGCGGATCTTTGGCAGATTGACTCTGTGATTCGCGCTCCGACCAATCCTTATACCAAAGCAGGAGTCTTTGATATTCCACGGGAATGTCTTCCGGTTCGGGAGTGACTTTAGAGCCTGCTCGTCCAGGGTGAAAGGGATCCGCCTTTCGATAGAGCCTCCGCCGGCCTTCCGAGGTTTCAAAGAGTATCCGAGATTTTCCAGGATTTGGAGGGCGGTTCGCGACGCAGTGCTGAATCACATGAACGTATACCCCCGGCCGAATCGCAGTGGGATCTTCAAATTTTCCCGCGCGCCAAACAATTTCATCGACTGAGAAATCGTCGGCCTCGGGATGCTCTTGGTGCAATTGTGCAGTGGCTAGCCAAACCTCATCGGCAATCTTTAAACGCTCTTTGATAGGCATGCTCCCATCCTTGACACGAGGTACGTACCTCCATTAAAGGTATCGTACAGGGCTACCTATACCATTGTCAAACAAAAACGCACCTTGCCACCTGGTCGGCAAAAACGCACGAGACACTGGAGGTATTTACAGAGGATGAGAAACTCGCCACTGCGAGATGACAAAACAAAGAGCTATGTGGATTCAGGCTCTTCGATAAGGGATTCCTGGCGAACGACGACGACAATGCCGGAATCGGTGACGTGAAAGCGGCGGCGGTCGGCTTCGAGGTCGTAGCCAATCTCGGTGCGTTCAGGAAGGCTGACGTGGCGGTCGATGATGGCGCGGCGAATGCGCGAGTGTCGGCCGATGTTCACGTGGTTGTAGATGATGGATTGCGAGACTTCCGAGTAGCTGTTGACGCGCACATCGTTGCCGATGACGGAAGTCTGCACGCGGCCGCCGGAGATCACCGAGCCGCCCGCAACGATGGAATCGAGAGCCAACCCCATGCGTTCCGGGTCGGCAAAAACGAATTTTGCTGGTGGGTATTGGTGCTGCCAGGTGCGCAGCGGCCAGGCGCTGTCGTACAAGTTGAAGACCGGCGACACGCTGACTAGATCCATGTTGGCTTCGTAGTAGGCGTCGATGGTGCCCACGTCGCGCCAATACAAAGCATCCTTGCTGTTTTCGTCGACGAAGTTGTAGGCGAAGACGCGGTGCTTCGAAATGATGCGCGGAAGGATGTCCTTGCCGAAATCGTGATGCGACTTGGGATCCTCGGAATCGGCAAGAAGGATGGGGATCATCAGCTGCGTGTTGAAGATGTAAATGCCCATGGAGGCGTTGCAATGTCCGGCGTGGTGTGGAGACTCCTTCGGCGCGGCAGGCTTTTCCTCGAAGCCGACGATACGCCAATCCTTATCCACTTCGATCACGCCGAACTGCTTGGCGGCTTGTTGTACGGGAATCTGGATAATACCGACGGTAACATCTGCGCCGGAGTCCACGTGCTGATCGAGCATCTTGGCGTAATTCATCTTGTAGATGTGATCGCCGGAGAGAATGAAAACAAACTTAGAGCGCTCGCTGCCGATGGAATAAATGTTCTGATATACGGCGTCAGCGGTGCCCTGGTACCACTGCTGCGAGACGCGCATCTGAGGCGGAAGGACCTCGATGTAATCGCCGAGGCCGGCGAGAGGCGACCAGCCGGCGCGAATGTGGCGGTTCAGGCTGAGAGCCTTGTACTGAGTGAGGATGAATACTCGACGCAGATTCGAATTGATGCAGTTCGAAAGCGTGATGTCAATGATGCGGTAGAGTGCGCCGAAAGGCACGGCGGGCTTGGCGCGATCGCGAGTGAGCGGCCAAAGGCGTTCGCCCTGGCCTCCGGCAAGGAGTACGACGATGGCATCCCGCATATCGGACATTGGCTGCCCCCGCGGTGCGGCTAGCGAAGCGGCTCAATCTAACAATAGAAGGAGAGAAAAACAAGAAGGGCGCCACGAAAACGGTGAGCATAGGTGCAGTGAGAGGGAGACGGCCGGTAGAACAGCATTCCGGTACAAATCCACGGAAATGCCTTTGGGTTATATCTGCGTCAATAGAGTACCCGGATGGTTATGAGGTAGGCTCAGTACCCGCACACCGGCTAAAAATGCAAAGATTCCTTGACTTATGTGGGCGGAATTGATTAGAAGAAGCCATCTACCTATCAGGGTGCGTACGAACCGGACAAGACATGCGATAATAAGTAGCAGGGGCGGTGCCCGCAGCAGAGCATAGCCGGTCATTTTGGCAGGCAAGAGGCGCCGCAAGATACCAATCCGAACCGGATTGGGGGTGAATTTAATAAAGTGGCTGAAGTCATCATCCAAGAGAGTGAATCCCTGGAAAATGCCCTGCGGCGTTTCAAGCGCAAGGTGCAACAGGAGGACATCATCAAGGAAATCAAGAAGCACAGTTTCTACATGAAACCCGGCGAGAAGCGCCGGGCAAAAGAAGCGCTTTCGCGGAAGCGACTGCGCAAGAAGCAGCGGCGGGAAGCGGATTAATGATATTGGGCGGTCCCGGTAACACCGGGATCGCCCCTCCGTTTTCGTCGCGGCTCGGCGCCGCACTTCCGAGAATCAGGCCCCCGTAAGGCAGAGTGTTTGGGAAGTTGTCGCAGCTTCGTGCCCGCAGCCCAAGGGATCCGCGCCCGGCGTCCCCCGGATACTGGTCTCCTCAAGCATCTAGGGTATACGGCACAAAGTCCGCCCATCCCCTGCCCCCCACGGGACCAGGGGAGAGCGGCTCATGGAATACCACGACAAGGTGCTGAAGTGTTCGGAATGCGGCGCAGAATTCGTTTTTACTGCCGGCGAACAGATGTTTTTCGCGGATAAGGGCTTCAAGAACGAACCCAAGCGTTGCAAGGCCTGCAAGGCCAAGCGAGCCGAAGGCGGCGGTGGAGGCGGTCATGCCTCGCCGATGCGCTCGGAAACGAAGACAAACTGCTCGCAATGCGGGAAGGAGACGACAGTCCCCTTTCGTCCTACACAGGGGCGGCCGGTGTTTTGCCGAGAATGCTTCCAGCAGCGCAGGGCGATGGGTGCGGCGTAAGACGCGGGCATTTTAGGCTAAGAGTCAACTAGGGAACGTTCTAGTCCAACAAGTCTCCAGTGGGACAAACATTCCTGTCTGCCCTTTCCCCGTTGAAACAAATTGTGGTCCCGCACATACTCGGCGTTGGTGTATTTTGCGCCGCGTCGCGGTATGATACGTAGCTCAAAGTCCCCAAGCGGACCCTGTAAATCCAGAGGGCCTATCCATGGCTCACCGCTTCACCATCGGCGTCGAGGAAGAGTTCCAGATCATTGACCCTGCGACGTGCGAGTTGCGTTCGCACGTCAGCCAGCTTGTTTCCGCAGCTTCCCCGGATATTGCCGAGCAGGTGAAACACGAGCTGCATCAGTCCATTGTGGAAACCGGCACGCGCATCTGCGAGAGCGTCAGCGAGCTGCGCATTGAAATGCATCGTACGCGCGGCGAACTAGTCGCTGCCGCGGAACGCGCAGGGCTGCAAGTCGCAGCCGCAGGGACACACCCCTTCTCAAGCTGGATCGACCAGGTCATCTCTCCGGGCGAGCGCTATCAGCATATCGTCGAAGAGATGGGGCAATTGGCGCGGTCGTTGCTGATCTTCGGCATGCATGTTCACGTGGCCATGCCGGACAAACAGACCACCATCGACATGATGAACGGCGTGCGCTATTTCCTGCCGCACCTTTTGGCGCTTTCCACGAGTTCGCCGTTTTGGATGGGCAGAAACACCGGCTTGAAATCTTTCCGCACCACGGTGTTTCGCCGGTTTCCACGCACCGGGGTGCCGGAACAATTCGAATCGTGGAGCGCCTACGAAAATTTCGTGAACCTCCTCGTAAAGCTGAATTGCATCGACAACGGCAAGAAGATTTGGTGGGACGTGCGCCCGCACCCCATGTTCGGCACGCTGGAATTCCGCATGTTCGACGTTTCTACAAAAGTCGAGGAAGCTGTGGCCATTGCCGCGCTCGCGCAGGCCATCATTGTGAAGCTGCATCGCCTCTACCAGGGCAATGTGAGTTGGCGGCTCTACCGGCGCGCGCTTATCGAGGAGAACAAGTGGCGTGCGGCGCGCTACGGCATCGATGGAAAGCTGATCGACTTCGGCAAGGAAGCTGAAGTGCCCATGCGCCAGCTGATTCCCGAGCTGTTGGAATTGGTGGATGACGTCGTCGACGACCTCGGCAGCCGAAGCGCCGTCGAATACGTACACACGATCATGAGCGAAGGCACCAGTGCGGACCGGCAGTTGCGCATCTATCAGGAAACCGGCGATTTGAAAGCGGTGGTGCGGCACCTGGTTGCCGAAACGCGCGGAGGCGTCACCGAGCCGCGCACTTCTTCAGCACACGCCGTGAATTAACGGCGTCGCAAACGAGGCAGTTCCACAGGATCCTGACAGGAGCACGAACATGAAAACCGTTGGCCTACTCTGCGGACGGGAATACAGTTTTCCTCCAGCGTTTATCGAACGCGTGAAGAAGCTCGGCGTCAAGGACGGCGTGACCGCCGAATTTGTGAAACTGGGCGGCACGCGCATGGGTGAGCCCGCGCGCTATAGCGTCATCGTCGACCGTATCTCGCATGAAGTCGAATATTATCGCGGCTACCTGAAGCACGCGGTGCTTCAGGGGACTTACGTTATCAACAATCCGTTCTGGTGGACCGCCGACGACAAGTATTTCAACTATTCGGTGGCCGCCAAACTCGGCATCGCGATTCCCAAAACCGTGCTCCTTCCGCAGAAGGGTTATCCCATCGACGTGGACATCACTGCTGAGTCGCTCCACAACCTGGAATATCCCGTGGACTGGGACGGGCTGCTCGATTATGTCGGCCGCCCCGCGATCTTGAAGCCTTTTTCGGGCGGCGGCTGGAAACACGTCTACAAAGTTCATGACAAGGAGGAATTGCTCGACGCCTACGACAAGACTTCGCCCTACTGCATGACGCTGCAGGAATTCATCGATTTCAACCAGTACGTGCGTTGCTTCACCTTTGGCAAGACGGACATTCTCCCCGTTCACTATGACCCCAAGGAACGCAAATACCTTGTCGACCACCAGTACCTGACTCCGGAGCTCGGCGCGCGCATCGTGAAGGATGCGCAAACCATTAACCAGGCGCTCGGCTACGAAATGAACACTATTGAGTTCGCCGTCAAGGATGGTGTGCCGTATGCCATCGACTTCCTGAATCCCGCGCCGGATTTCGAACGCCACCGCATCACGGAATTTTATTTCGAGCACGTGGTGGAAAAGATGGCACGGCTGGTGATTGACCGCGCACTGAACGGCAAGGCTTCGAATCCCTGGCCGCGGTGGGAAGAGATGCTTGGCATCGGCGCAGCCGCGGGACTTACAGGAGCGCCGAAGAGCGTCGCCGCCGGGCAAAAGAGCGCTGCCGCTCCGGCTGCCGGTGCCTCGCAGAGATCGTAATGAGAATCGTGGAAAAATGACCAGCGCGCCAACACCATCGGCTTTGCCGCCGTCCCCGGCGGAAGAATGGCACGCGATTTTGAAAGCCACGCTGCTGCGCGTGCCCGCCCTCCCCGAAGATTTGTTCAAGCGCATGCGCAAAGCCCGGCTTACGTTTGGCGACCGTGTTCACTGTCCATTCCTGCGCCCATTTTTTCTTTCGCCCGAAGACGAAACGCGCGTGAGAACCGTCGCGGAAACGATCGCCGACCTTGGCGAGCGCATCGCAAGCGCCGCCCTCGACGACAAAGACCTTTTTGCCCAATTGCATCTGCGGGAGGAAGAGGAGCGTCTCGCCCGCATCCCCACGGGATACGGACGGGCGAGCACGGCCTCGCGGCTGGATGCGTTTCTACTTCCACACTCTCTGAAGTTTGCTGAATACAATGGCGAGTCGCCGGCCGGCGCGGGCTATTCGGAAACGCTTGCGGAGATTTTCCGCGAACTCCCGGTGATGGGCAAGTTTGCGCAGAACTATGAAATTCACAGTTATCCTCTCAGCGCCAAGCTCCTTGATGCCCTGGTGATGAGCTATCTGGACTGGGGAGGATCGTCCGCGAAGCCGCAGATTGCGATTGTGGATTGGGAAGACGTTCCAACCGTGAGCGAGTTTGAAATCCTCAAGGAACGCTTCGAGCGAATGGGCATCCCAACCTTGATTGCCGATCCCCGCCAGCTCGAGTGGGACGGCAAATCTCTTGTCGCAGAGGACAAGAAGATCGATCTCGTCTACCGCCGCGTGCTCATCAACGACATTGTGGCCAAGCCTGCTGAGTGTTCCGCCCTCGTCAAAGCGTACGCGGCGAATGCGGTGTGTGTGGCGAATAACTTTCGCTGCAAGATTCCGCATGTAAAGGCGTTTTTCGCCGTGTTGACCGACGAGCAAAACGGTGCACTCTTCTCTCATGGTGAGCGCGAACTTATCCAAAACCATATTCCCTGGACGCGTGTTGTTGCGGACGTCGGGACGGCACACTACGGCCAGCACATCGATTTGCTCGCTTTTATCCGTAAAGAGCGTGAGAACCTGGTGCTGAAACCCAGCGATGAGTACGGCGGTTCCGGTGTGACTCTCGGCTGGGAAACCAGTGAAGCCGACTGGGACGCGAGGATCGAGAACGCCCTTTCGGCGAAGAACGGCGCATGGATCGTCCAGGAACGCATCCCCATCCGGCGCGAAGTTTTTCCTTACATCGCGGATGTCGGCAGGGTCGATTACCGCGACATGCTCGTGGATTTTGCTCCGTACCTCTTTCGCGGAAAGCTCTGCGGCTTTCTCACCCGCCTCAGTGCCACCGGCCTCGCCAATGTAACCAGCGGCGGCGGCCAAGTCCCGGCATTTCGCATTTCCCCGCGGGTCTCTGCGGCTAACTAGACAGTACAATCTGTGCACAAGGAAGCGTTCGCGCAACTCTCGCCCCTTGTGGCAGGTTTCTTGACCGGCCCATCGGCCAGTTTAGAGAAAAGAAGTATCAGTAATTTACCGTAGATAGAAAATCCGGCCATTCTAGTAGAATTATAGAGATGAACTTTGGTTCGCCACGAACGGACTTGATGCCCGGCGCGCGAAATGCCGTGGAAACGTGTCTCGGTGTGCGTCCCGGCGAGCACGTGGCGCTGATTGCCGATGAAGCCTGCCGCGCCGTCGCTGCCAGTATCGCCTCCGCGCTGGACGACCAGCACGCGCCTTACGCCGGCTTGCTCTTGGAAGATTTTGGGCCGCGCCCGATCAGTGCCGCACCCGCGCCGGTGCTCGAAGCTTTGGAAACCGCGGATGTCGGTGTGATGTGCATGACGCCTCAGCCGGGCGAACTAGGCGCGCGCATGGCCATCGTGAAAGTGGTGGAGCGCCGCCAAATTCGTTACGCGCACATGGTCGGGGTCACTCCGCAGATCATGCAGCAGGGT
>Ga0209472_1001266_pt1 | contig 14747 bp, 16 predicted proteins | sample GraSoiAngelo_130_FD_185887 | JGI IMG/M metagenome (GOLD analysis project Ga0209472, IMG submission 185887) | Grasslands soil microbial communities from the Angelo Coastal Reserve, California, USA - 14_0929_02_20cm (SPAdes) (version 2) | ecosystem: Environmental > Terrestrial > Soil > Grasslands ...
GCGCGGCGCCGTCCCGATCGGCGGCATGGCCACGGCGCTCCCGTCGAACGATCCCGAGGTCAACCGGGTGGCCGGCGAGACGATCAGGAAGGACAAGGAATGGGAGGCCGCGCAGGGCTTCATCCGCGCCTGGGTCGCCCACATCTTTCACATGAAGACCGCGGCGGATCCGTTCAGGAAGCTCATCGGCTCCGGCTGGACGCCGACACCCGAGATGGCGAAACCCGAGACCTACCCGGTCAAGATCGAAGTGCCGGCCGGCGCCGTCACCGTCGAGGGCACGCGGCGTAACGCGCGCATGCTCATCGAGTACGTCGAGGGCTGGCTCAACGGCCGCGGCGCCAAAGGGATCGACAGCCTCGAGGGTAAGCCCGGCGTCCACCCGGCGCTGATGGAGGATCTCGCCACCGGCCGCATGTCGGTCGCGCAAATCGCCCAGCGCATCCGCCACCGCGCGCGGGACGGGCAGGCGGGCGTCGCCCACGATTTCGCCCTCGTGAAGAAGCTCCTCCGGGAGGAGCTGGAGGACATCCTGTCGCGGCGGCCGAAGCACGCCGAGGTCGAGACGCGTTACCGCCAGGCGATGCGGGTCGGCCTGCGCTGGATCAAGAACTACACGGAGCTGAACTTCCGGAGCCTCGGCTCGTACACGCGCGCCGAGCTCGACGCGATCGCCCGAGCGCCCGACGCCTTCTGATACAGGGTCAGCGCTCCCCGGCGCTTTCCATCGGGCCGAGTGCCAGGAGGCCACCGTCCACGACGATCGTCTGTCCCGTGAGCCCGCCCGTCGTCGCGAGGTAGAGAATCGCCGCGCCCGTCTCCTCCGCCGTCGGCAGGCGCTGGATCGGCGTCCGCGTGGACGTCGCCTTCCAGTGGACGTCGGTCCACCCGCCGAAGCCCGTCGGGATCAGGCCGGGCGCCACCGCGTTGACGCGGATCGTGGGCGCGAGAGCGCGGGCGAGCGACATCGTGAGCGTCGTCAGTGCGGCCTTCGAGGCGGCGTAGGCCATCGAGGAGCCGCCGCCCGCGAAGGCGGCCACGGAGGTCACGTTGACAACCGACCCCGCGCCGCGCTGGCGCATGTGCGGGGCCGCCGCGCGGACGCAGTAGAAGGCGCCCTTGACGTTGACGGCCCACACCCGATCCCAGACGTCGTCGGTGAGGCTGTCGAGGTCCGAGTGGGGCTGGACGCGCCGGGTCCAGCCGGCGTTGTTGACGAGGATGTCGACGCCCCCGAGCTCCTTGGCGACGCGCGCCAGCATCGCGCGCACCTCCGCCTCGTTTGACACGTCCGCCCGGATCGCGACGGCGGCGACGCCGAGCGCCCCGATCGTCTTGACCGCCTCGCTGGCCGCGAGGGTGTTCTTCGAGTAGTTCACGGCCACCGCGGCGCCGGCCCGCGCGAAGGCCAGCGACGCGGCGAGGCCAATGCCCGTGGCGCCGCCCGTCACGACCGCCACCTTGCCCCGAAGCTCCCCGTCACTCATACCGGCTGATGTGCAGGTGGACGCCGTGGCTCGACTGCGGCTCGACCGTCACCTCCCCCGTGCCCCGCAAACACTTCACGCCCGCACGATCGAAGGCGGCGATGAGCGCCTCGAAATCCTCGGCGACGAGCGAGAGCGCCACCATGCCCTCGGTCCCGCCGACCTCGTCGGACGGTACGATCAGGATCGCGCCCCGCCCGACGCCCAGCATCGTGCGCGGGCCGTCGTTCATCGCGAGCTCCTTGAGCCCGAAGAGCGACCGGAACACGCCCGCCGTCTGCTTCACGTCGCGGGCGCCGACGACAAGCCGCTTGAGCCGCACCTCGCACGGTTCCGCCACCGTGTGCTCCGCGGGCGTCAGGAGCTCGACCAGGACCCCGCAGCACGCCTTCGGGTGCAGGAACGCGACCTGGCCGGCGAGCCCGGGCCGGGGCGCCGTGTCGATTAGCTCGACCTGCTTCCCCTTCAGGGCGCCGAGCGCCGCGTGGATGTCCGGTGTGTCGAGGCACAAGTGGTGGAGCCCCTCGCCGCGCCGGGCGAGGAAGCGCCCGACGCCCGACGACGCCTCGAGCGGCTCGAGTAGCTCGATCTCCGTGTCACCGGCCGCGAGCAACGCGGCGCGCACGCCCTGGCCGGGAAGCCGGGCCTCGCGCACGAGCGGGAGGCCGAGAGTGTCCCGGTAGAACCGATACGCCGTCGCCAGGTCCCTGACCACGACGCCCACGTGATGAATCCGGCGCATCACGCGCGATCCCCTCCTCTATCTCAACGCACGAATGGTGCGACCCTGCGCGCGCAGGCGTCGCGGACACGGATCCGGTGATTGGACAGGAAGCTTCCCGGCAGCCGTCGAACGGGGAAGTAGTCCAGCGCCAGCGTCTCGTCCGAGGTCGCGAGCGCGCCGCCGCGCACCGCGCACTCGAAGCAGACGTTGACGTAGTGCCACACGTTGCCGTCAGGATACCGGACGACCTGCCGGGCGGGCTCCGAGTAGACGCCGACCAGCCGACGCACGGACACGTGCAGGCCGGTCTCCTCCTGGACCTCTCGGCGTACCGCGTCCCGGACCGATTCGCCGATCTCCACCGACCCGCCGGGCAGTCCCCACTGCCCCCCGTCGGATCGCTGCTGGAGCAGGAGGCGACCGCGACGGTCGAAGATGACGGCGGACACGCTGGGCCTGATCCCGAGCGCGCGCTCGTAGTTCGGCTCGAGCGTGATCACCCGACCAACCTACCCGACGCCGCCTGCTTGTGCAATATTTCGCAGGCGTCACCCGCCCGCTGCGCTGAACAGCCGCTGGAACTCGCTCCAGGGCGTCGGCGGACGCCGGGCGACGGCGGCGTTTTCCTCGACGTGCGCCGTCGACTTCATGCCGACCAGCGCCGTGCCAATGCCGGGTGTGGAGCGCACGAACTGGAGCGCCCGCTGGGCGTCGCTGGTGAGGCCCGGCAGAAGCTCGGCCACAACGGGCGGGAGATTTCGCGTGAGGTGCCCCTGGTAGACCGAGGCCGACGCCACGACGTACACGCCGAGGCGCCGGGCGGCCTCGAGGAGCGGGACGAAGCTCCCGTCGACCTGCTGGTTGGCGCGCGTGAACGCCTCCGGCATCGCGAGGTTGTACGGGAGCTGAATCACCTTGAAGTGGTGATCGGACCCAGCGACGGCACGAGCCGCGCCGACGAGCTCGGCGAGGGAGAGATAGCCAGGCGCGCCCGGGTCCTCGCGGTAGCCGTTCCACGTCGCGGTGCCGTAGCGGCGGATCTTCCCGTCGCGCACCGCCTGCTCGAGCGCCTCGAAGGCCGCCCGAGCGCGCGTGAGGAACTCCGCGCGGTCCACCTCCTCGAGCTCGGACTCGGGGTTGTGCACGTAATAGATGTCGATGCTCTCGAGCCCGAGGTTGGTCCGGCTCCGCTCGATCTGATCGGCGAGGTAGCGTGGCGTCATGCAGTGGGTGCCGGCCACGACGTCGCCGGGGCGCACGATACCCGTGTCCAGGTACGTCTGGGTGAACCACGCGCGGGCATCGCGCGGCACGGCGCCGTCGAAGGGGATGTAGCCGCCCTTCGTCGCGACGACCACCTCGTCGCGCCGGACCGCCCCCCCGCTGATCGCGCTCGCCAGGGCCGCCCGGACCGAGCGTTCGCTGCGCTGGTGGCGGTAGTTGATCGCCGTGTCGATCGTGTTGACGCCGAGCTCGAGCGCAAGCGCGATCGCGTCCTGGTACATGACGTCCGTCGCGCCGTCCTCGCGACCGAGGTAGGTCCCGAGGCCGATCGTCGCGACGGCGATCCCCTCGAGCTCGCGAAAGTGCGCGGGCACGACGGTGGAGGCGAGCCGCGTCAGATAGCGCTTCGTCCCCTCGGCAGTCGCGCTGCCGGAGATCAGCGTCGTCATCGGGCCGTCGACCCGCCCATCGCGTCAGGGGGCGACACGAAAGGTGAAGCGGCCGCTCACGACGTGGCCGTCCGCGGATAGGACCTGCCACTCGACCCGGTACGCGCCCGGTGCGAGCGCGGGCAGCGGCGTGCTCAGACGATCGGCGGCGCCGTCGGACGCGGGCGTCGCGAGCCGTACCGGCTCACCGCGCTCGGTGGAGAGCCGGAGGCGCGAGAGCAGCTTCTCGACCCGGTTGTTGAACCGCAGCGAGAGCGTGGACGGCGCCGCGGCGACGGTCGAGCCGGCGGCGGGTGTCGATTCGAGCAAGAGGGAGTGGGCGGGCGCCGGCGCCGGGACGCCCAGCCCGAGGGCCGCGGCGAGGAGCGCGCGGACGACGCGCCTCAACGCCAGTCGTCGAGGACGAGGTGCGTCGGGTCTTCGTAATCCTCCTGCCGGCCCCGCTGCATCCGGATCATGGTGAAGTCGATCTGGTATCCGCATTGGACGAGGGTGTTGTACGCGAGCCAGTACCGAGAATACACGGGGAAGATCACCCGCTGCATCCCCAATTCCTGAGCCAGCGTCTCGAGGGCCGAGACGAACTCGGTCAGGTGCTCGACCTTCCGCTGCGGCGGGTCGATCGCGAGGAACTTGACGTAGAGCGCACCCGACGGCGCCTCGCTCACGCCCGGCGTGTGGTAGACCGCGAAGCCCACGAGGTCGCGCCCACGCTCGAGCAGGAGCGTGTCGCCCAGCGCGAGCCCGTCCACGATCTCGATCTCCTTCGACAGGTCCATGCCGCGGCAGATCCCGTTCGTGATCCGATGCATGCGTGCCAGCGTCGCCTTCTTCTTCGTCTCCTCCAGCGACGAGAATCGGCGGACCGCGAGGACCGCCTTGGCCGGCTTGGCAACAGCCGCGCGGGGCGGGGTCCGGTCGATGGCGCGGCTCATCACGGCGCCTTGGCCGGCTTGGCAACGGCCGCGCGGGGCGGGGTCCGGTCGATGGCGCGGCTCATCACGGCGGTGAGCGCCTTGGGCCGGTAGCCGAACTTGTGGAAGAGGAAGAGGTGCTTCGGGCTCGTCGGATAGGTCACGCACCCGTGGAGCGCCGCCTTGTTCTCCTCGAAGAACCCCTGCGACGCGCGGATGAGCTGCTGACCGATCGTCTGATTCTGGTAGTTCGTCAGGACTGCGACGGGCCCGAGGATCCCGACCGTGCCCCAGGTGACGGCGAGCGCGGCGCCCACGATCTTCGCGTTGTCCTCCTCCGCGACGAAGCAGCCCCACGGCTCCATGAGCCAGCGGTGGTGGACGTACTGAGCGCCGCCGAACGCCTGGCGCGGCCGGGTGCCGAGCTGGCGCTCGAGGAAGTCGCCGAACGTCTGCTCGAAGACGTCGCGGACCTTCGAGAGATCACCCTTGCGGACACGCCGGACCTGGATCTTCGGCAGGCGCCCCTGCGGATCGAGCCCCGCGCGATCGACCGTGGCCCTCACGCGGAGACGCCCGCGAGGTCTTCGAGCAGGGTGATCACCCCGGAATGGTCGAGGCCGCCCCGCCCCTTCACGCGGAGCGCGTTGAACAGTTCCTGGACAACGGCCGTCGTCGGCAGCGGCACGCCGAGCGCGCGCGCCGAGTCCATGATGAGCCCGAGGTCCTTGTAGTGAAGGTCGATCTTGAAGCCCGGCGTGTACGCGTTCGCGACGTAGTTCGGCCGTTTCTGGTCGAGGCACCGGGAACCGGCGAGCCCGCCCGCGAGCGCGGTCAGCGTGAGCTCGCGGTCGAGCCCCGCCTTCTTCGCGAGCGTCAGCGCCTCGGCGAGCGCCGTGAGGTTCACGGCGACGATGATCTGGTTGGCGAGCTTCGTGAACCCACCCGATCCGAGCGGGCCGAGATGCGTGATCGTCCGACCCATCGCCTGGAAGATCGGAAGCATCGCGTCGAACACCGCCTTCTCGCCGCCGACCATGATCGAGAGCGCCGCGTCGGTGGCGCCCTTCTCCCCGCCCGACACGGGCGCGTCGAGCATCTTGACGCCGCGCGAAGCGAGGGCCTTGCCGATCCGCTGGGAGACGATCGGCGAGATCGTGGACATATCCGCGTAGATCAGCCCGGCCCGCGCCCCCTCGAGAATGCCGTCCTTCCCGAGCGCGACGAGCTCGACGTCGGGCGAGTTGGGCAGCATCGTGATGAGCACCTCGCACCGGGTGGCGACGTCGCGCGGCGAGGCGGCGGCCGTGGCACCCGCGCGGACGAGCTCGTCCACGGGCGCGCGGCTCCGGCTGTGGACGACGAGCGGGTACCCGGCCTTCAGCAGATTTTTTGCCATCGGGCGTCCCATGATGCCGAGGCCAATGAATCCGATCACTTGCGCCATAAGACCCCCGTCAAGGAAGGCGAAATGAGCAACGACAAATAACACGACGCGACTTTCGGGGTCAAGTTCCCGGGCGACTGGTCGTCGTCCAAGGTCACCCGGAGGTGTGAAACGCGCGCAGCGCTACGCCTTCTTCCCCCAGAGGTCCCTGGCGAGCCAATCGAGCCCGAGCGCCTTGAGCGTCGCCGGCAGAGGCTTGCCAGTCTTCCGGTCGTAGCCGACCTCGCGGTACCAGGTGTCGACCATCTTCTCCCACTGCTCGCCGACGGCCTGGCCCTTGGCGGGGCCGTCGACCGGCGTCGAGCCGTACCGCGTCGACGGGCGTTCGAGGTCGGGCGTGTGGCCGCTGCGGAGCGACACCACGCGCAGGATGGCGGCCGTCCGGCGACCGAACCGGACCGTCTCCGGCACGGTGACGTCCCAGCCGGTGGCCGCGTTCAGGGCGCGGCAGAGGTTTTCGAGCCGCGTACGCGTGGTGAAGATGCACATCCCGAGGGAGTCCTCGAAGTTCCGGCGACCCCGGATCCCGGCGATGAACTTGGCCACGGCTTCGCCGTCAAAGGTGTTGATGCGCGCGGGTTGGCCCACCTCGGTCGGGTGCACGGGCACCCCGCTCTCCAGCGTTCCAGTTCCGGAGGTGCAGGTGTCGAGCATCTCGTCCCAGCGCGCGCGATGGTCGTGGCCGCGCGGCGCGGCGCCCCTCTCCGTGTAGATGGCGCAGTCTTTGGCGGGGCTCCCGAGCTTCTCGGCCGCACGCTTGACGCCCTCGGCCAGGAGGTCGCCGAACCCCTGGCGACGGCTGATCATCTGGATTAGCCGCGCGGCCCCCTTGATGTCGCCCCACGTGAGCCGGAACCCGAGCTGCGCCTCCGTGATGTAGCCCTTCTCCTGGCACTCCATCACCCAGCCGCAGATCCAGCCGAACTCGTTGACGTCCAGACACGCCTTGTCGAGCTCGGTGTTCAACCAGGCCACGCCATCGACGTCGCTGACCGCGCCGATCGCCCAGCCGGCGCCTGACCAGCCCTCGTACTCGGGCTCGTCCACGATGCTGCCCTTATGGTCGCCTTTCCGGATGACCGACATGTGGCAGTGGTGCATGCCGCACGCGCTGCACTGGTGGCCGCGATGGTCGAAGCCCTCGCGTAGCTTCGGGGCCTCCCACTGACTCATGTCGATGGACGGGACGTTGGTCGTGTAGTTCTTGATCGGCAAGGCGCCCAGCCGTGAGAGGTTCACCACCCCCGGCAAAGTCCCGTACTCGTAGAGCGACTTCGCGGATGGATCGGTGCGGAGATCGAAGCCGATGTCGTCGGCAGCCTGCACGAGCCCGCGGGCGTCCGCCGCCCGCAGTGACTTCGTGCCGCGAACGATCGCCACCGCCTTGAGCTTCTTCCTTCCCATCACCGCGCCGCAGCCGTTCTTCGAGGCGACGTGCCCGTAGTCGCCCTGGATCGCGGCGAAGCGCACGAGGCTTTCCCCCGCCGGGCCGATCGAGTACACGGACAGCTGATGACCGGCCAGGCCCGTCGCCTCGTGGAGCGCGTCCTGCGTCTGCCACGTGTCCTTACCGACCAGGAACTTCGCGTCTCGCAACTGGACGACATCGTCGTTAATGTAGAGATAGACCCAGTCCCGCGACTGCCCCTGGACGACGATCGCGTCGTACCCCGAGTACTTGAGATTCGTCCCGAAGAAGCCGTTCGCCTGCGTCGAGGTGGGGCCGTTGGTCCCCGCGCCGATCGTCACGACGGTGAGGCCGCTCGAGCCCCAGGCGGGCAGCCCGGCCATCGGCCCCGTGGCCAGGATCAGACGATTGTCCGGATGGTCCCAGCTCACGTTGCCCTTGCCGCCCCTCGTCGCGGTCTCCCGGTAGAGGATCATGGCGCCGAGGCCAACGCCGCCGATCAACTCCCGCATGTCGTCGGGGCCCCAGGACTCGGCCCAGCACTTCTTCTTCGTGAGGTCCACGCGCAGGAGCTTGCCGGTGTAGGCGCCGGGCAGCTCGCGGGCGCCGCTCGGGGTTTTCTTCTTGCTCGGAGCCTGGACAGTCGCTGGGGTCATACGGCCACCGGAGTGTTCCCGGGCGCCTTGGACGGACGGCCCAGGATGGTTTCGGGGAGCAGCGCGCTCGTGGTCTTCGAGGCGATGAAGGCCGGCTTGACGTCGAAGGGGTTCCGCCTGAGGTGCGCCTTGAAGCGCGCCAGCGACACGCCGGACTGCACGAGTCCCTTGAGCATACCGACGTCGTTGGTCGTCCAGATGTCGCTCGACGGGCCCAGGATGATCGCGCCCGTCAGGCGGTCGCCGCGCCAGAGGAGCTTCCGGTAGGCGGGCCGGTCGGGCTTGACGCCGCTCGCTGCCTCCGCCTTCGCGTCGTCCCACGCGCCGAACGACGCGACGTCGAGGTGGCAGACCTCGACGATGTTGACGATGAGGCTGCCACGGTAGCCGACGTCCTTGCCGGCCATATTGGCGCCGGCCACCCGCCCGTGCTCCTGGGCGGTCGGCTCGATCGCGTGGACCGCCGGCTCCCCCGTGATGAGATCGCGTCCCTCGGCGATGTCACCCGCGGCGTAGACGTTCCGGACACTCGAGCGCAAGTGGTCGTCCACGACGACGCCGCGATTGACCGTGACGCCGGACCCCTTGAGCCACTCGAGGTTCGTCTTGATGCCCGTCGCCATGATCACGACGTCGCAGAGGATGTCGCCGCCGGCGGCGAAGCGGAGCCGCTTGCGTCCCTTGGCGTCCTCGATCCCTGTGAGCTTGACGCCGGTCCGGATACGGACGCCGTGCTTCGTGAGCCAGTCCTCCACGAGCTTCGCCCCCGCGTCGTCGATCATGCGCGGCAGGATGCGCGGCGCCACCTCGACGATCGTCAGCGTGGCGCCGAGCGCGAGGATCGAGTTCAGGATCGTGAAGGCGATGAAGCCGGCGCCGACCATGACGACGTGGCTGCCGGGTCCGATCTCGGCGAGGACCGCGCGCGCCTCGTCGAGGGTCCAGAACGAGTGGACGCCGCGTCCATCGGCGCCGTCCACCGGCGCCTTCACCGCCGACGAGCCCGTGGCGATCAGACAGTCGTCGTACTCGACGGTCGTCCCGTCGTCGAGCGTGCACACGTTGGCCTTGGTGTCGAGCGCCGTCGCGCGGCGCCCGACCTGCGCCTTCACGCCCCAGTCCGCGAGCACGCGCGGCGTCGCCGTGAACACGTGGGACTCGGCGATCGAGCGGTCCAGGTAGTACGGGAGGACCATGCGCGAGTACGGCCGCTCGGCGCTCACCAGCACGATCTCCGAGCGCTCGCCCTCCTCCTCGCGGATCGTCCGGATCGCGTTCATGCCCGCCGTGCCGCCGCCGATGATGAGGTGCCGTGCGGCCATCGTCACAGCCTCGCTCGCGCAGCCAGGGCCATCATAGACTCGCCTCGGCCGTCGAACGGCCTGCGGCTCGTACGGCCAGAGCCATCATAGACTCGCCTCGGCCGTCGGACGGCCTGCGGCTCGTACGGCCATCACCGCGCCCCCACGAGCACGCGGGCCGTCCGCTCCCGCGCGAACTCGCCGAGCCAGTCGGCCGTCGCCGTCGCCTCGTACGTGATCGCCGCGGTCGGACACGCCTCGGCGCAGGCCGGAGCGCCGCCGCACAGGTTGCATTTGAACGCCTTACGGGTGTCCGGGTCGTAGAACATCGTCCCGTACGGGCACGCGATCGTGCAGAGCTTGCACCCCACGCACGTGTCGTCGAGCACGTCCTTCGCGCCGGCTGCGTTGATCGTGATCGCGCCGACCGGACACGCCGTCATGCACCACCCCTCGGCGCACTGCGTGCACGTGTACGGCGCGTACGAGGTGTGCCCCTCGAAGGGCGACACGCGGATGACCGACTTTGCGGGGTGGAAGGCGCCCGTCTGCATGTACGAGCAGGCCAGCTCGCACCGGAGACAGCCGGTGCACTTCTCGGGGTGGATGCGGAGGACGTTCGTCGTGGTCGCGGGCATGGTCATCGCTTCTTTCGGTCGCCGCGTCCCGTGGACGCGCCGCGTTCGAGGTGGCCGATGAACTCGTCGAGCGGGATCGCCGCCATCGTCATCCCGGCGGCGCCGCCGCGTGCGCCGAGCTCGACGGACACGCGAGACACCGTGGCGTTGTCCGGCGCCTCGATGACGGAGAGGAAATCGTAGGGGCCGAGCAGCGCGTACTGGGCGATGACGCGCACTCCCATGCGCGTCACGTCGGCATTCACCTTGCGGATCCAGCCCGGGCGCTCGCGGAGCACCTTACGCCCCGACTCGGACAGCGTGCTCAGCATGATGTACAGGGCCACCGCCGCGCCTCCTCACTGCTGCGCTCGCACAGCGGTCGGAAGTATATCATGCGCTAAACAGGAGACGACGACCATGACGACGCACGCGCTTCGCAGCCGCAACTGGTTCGGGCCTCGCACCCTCGACGGGCTGATGCACCGGGCCTACCTCCGGGCCGAGGGCTTCAGTGACCTCGTCTTCGACGGCCGCCCCGTGATCGGCATCGCCAACTCGTGGTCCGAGCTCACCCACTGCAACGCCCATCTCAGACAGGTGGCCGAAGCGGTCAAGCGCGGCGTGTGGAGCGCGGGCGGCTTCCCCCTCGAGTTCCCGACCATCTCCCTGGGCGAGATCCTCATGAAGCCCACCACCATGCTCTTCCGAAACTTGATGGCCATGGACGTCGAGGAGTGCATCCGCGCCTATCCGCTCGACGCGGTCGTGCTCCTCTCGGGGTGCGACAAGACCACGCCCGCCATGCTCATGGGCGCCGCCTCCGCCGATCTCCCCGCCATCATGGTCACCGGCGGCCCCATGCTCCGCGGCAAGTGGCGCACCGAGGAGCTCGGCTCGGGCACCGACGCCCGCCGGCTCTGGGCCGAGCGGCGGGCGGGCCGGATCACCGACGAGGAGCTCTGCGAGGTCGAGGCGTGCCTCTCGCGCTCGTCCGGCCACTGCATGGTCATGGGGACGGCGTCCACGATGGCCTCGATGGCCGAAGCCCTCGGCATGACCCTCCCCGGCAACGCCGCGATCCCCGCCCCCGACTCTCGGCGCCTGGCGCTGGCCGAGCTCAGCGGGCGCCGCGCCGTCGAGCTGGCCCAGGGCGGCGGACCCCGGCCCTCCGAGATCCTGACGGCCAAGGCCTTCGACAACGCGATCAGCAGCGACATGGCGATCGGCGGCTCGACCAACGCGATCATCCACCTCGTCGCCCTCGCCGGGCGCGCCGGCGTCCCGCTGCCGCTCGCGCGCTTCGACGAGCTGTCGCGCTCGACGCCGCTCCTCGTCGATTGCAAGCCGTCGGGGAAATACCTCATGGAGGATTTTTTCTACGCCGGCGGCCTCCCCGTGGTCCTCAAGGAGCTCCTGCCCCTCCTCCACGGCGACGCCCTCGCCGTGAACGGCCGGACGCTCGGCGACAACGTCCGCGACGCCCGGTGCTGGAACCAGGATGTCATCCGCCCGCTCGGAATGCCGCTCGCGCAGGAAGGCGGCACCGTCATCCTGTCGGGCAACCTGTGCCCTGACGGCGCGGTGCTCAAGCAGTCGGCCGCCTCCCCGCACCTTCTCGTCCATCGGGGCCGCGCCGTCGCCTTCGAGAGCCACGAAGACCTCGCGCGCCGCATCGACGACCCCGGGCTCGCGATCGACGAGACCTCGGTGCTCGTGCTCAAGCACGCCGGCCCCAAGGGCGCCCCCGGCATGCCGGAGTGGGGCGCGGCACCGATCCCCACACGCCTCTTGAAGCAAGGCGTGAAGGACATGGTGAGGATCTCCGACGCGCGGATGAGCGGGACGTCGTACGGGACCGTGATCCTCCACGTCGCGCCCGAGGCGGCGGTCGGCGGGCCGCTGGCGCTCGTCCGTGACGGCGACGAGATCGAGCTCGACGTGCCGAAGCGCTCGCTGACCCTGCGCGTGGCCGACGCGGAAATCGCGCGGCGCCGCGCGGCGTGGACGCCGCCCGTGCCCCACTTCACCGGCGGCTACGGCAGGATCTACCTCGACCACGTGCTCCAGGCGAACGAGGGCTGCGACTTCGACGTGCTACGCGGCCGTCGGCCCGTGCGGGCGGAGGAGTCGGCACGCCCGACCCATCTCTGACGCGCGCGAGCTACACGGGCGCCTGGCGACTCGACGGCGTGAGGAACCGGTACACGACCGAGAAATCCTTCCGCCCGAGGCCGTGCGAAGACGCGAGGCGGAGGACCTGCTGCGCCGCCGGCGCCACGAAGACGGGCACACGCAGGTCGCGCGCCGCGCTCACCGCGAGCCCGAGGTCTTTGGTCATGAGGTCCGTCATGAACCCGGGCGCGTAGTCGCGATTCGCCGGCGCCTTGGCGACCATGCCAGGCACCGGGTGCATGTGCTCCATGACCCAGGTGTTGCCGGAGGATTTCGAGATGACGTCGGTGAGGATCTTCGGGTCCACGCCGAACCCTTCGGCGATCCGGAACGCCTCGCTCACCGCGACCGCGGCGACGCCGGCGATCAGGTTGTTGCAGATCTTCGCGACCTCGCCGCTCCCCGCGGGCCCGACGTGGATGATGTTGGCGCCGAGGCACGCGAGGACCGGCCGCGCCTCCTCGAGGTCGCGCGGGTCGCCGCCGACCATGATCGCGAGTGTGGCGTCCTCCGCCCGCGGCACGCCCCCGGAGACAGGCGCGTCGATGAAGCGCACGCCGCGCTTCTCGGCCGCGTCGGCCACGCGACGGGACGCGGCCGGGTCGATCGTGGACATATCCACGCAGAGCCGACCCTTGGCGATCCCCTCGAGGATCCCCGAGGCTCCCAGGTACGCCGCCTCGACGTGCGGCGACGACGGGAGCATCGTGATCACGAGCTCGCCCGCCTTCGCCGCCTCCGCCGCAGAGCCCGCGCGGGTGGCGCCGCGTTTCACGGCGCCCTCGAGCGCGGCCTCGACGAGGTCGAAGGCGACGACGCCGTGGCCCTTCTTCACGAGATTCGACAGCATCGGCTGGCCCATGGTGCCGGTCCCGATGAATGCGATCTTCATTGACAGACTCCCCTCCGCCCTGACATCCGGGCAGCTCGACGGGCGAGTTATCATCGCGGGGTGTCTCTTGCCCGTCAAGCCCTCTCCCCGTCCCGCGGCCTCGTCCTAATCGGTCTCGCCGCGGTCTTCTGGGGGACCACGGGATCCATCATGACCGTGCTCAGCGCGCGCGCGGCGGCGAGCCCCCTCCTGGTGGGTGCAGCGCGACTCTGGATCGCCGCCGTACTGTTGCTGGTCGCCATGCTGCTGACCGGAGATGGCCCCTCCGTGGAATGGAAAACGACACAGGGAGCGGAGCCGGGCCGCGCCTCGTCTCAGGCCACCCACCGATCGCACCAGCCTCGCGGCCCTCGCTACAGTGACATCTGGCGGTGCGTCCTGATGGGCGGGTGCATGGCGGGCTACCAGGCGGCGTACTTCACCGCGGTCACGCTGAGTGGGATCACCGTCACGGCGCTCATCGCCATCTGCTCGGCGCCGCTCATGATCGCGGCGCTGGCGCCGCGGGTGCTCGGCGAGCGGCTCACGCCGCGCGTCCGCGTGGCACTCGCCCTCGGCGTCGTGGGAACGGCGCTCCTCGTCGCGGCGCCCCACGGCACGCTCGACCTCACGGCGCGGCTCGTCGCCGGCGCGCTCCTCGCCCTCGCCGCGGGGCTCGCCTACGCCCTCTACGTCGTTCTCGCCAAGGCGGCGCTCGCACGGATGGCCCCGCTCCCGCTCACCGCGCTCACCTTCACCGCGGGCGCGCTCCTCCTCAGCCCCGCGCTGCTCTGGACCGAGGCGCCGCTCCGGCAGCTCGCCCTCGGCTGGCCCTGGCTCCTCTACCTCGGTGGCGTCGCGACCGCGGGCGCGTACGCGATCTACGCGCTCGGCCTCCGCCGCGTGCCCGCGTCGGTGTCCGGCATCGTCACGCTGATGGAGCCCTTGACGGCGACGCTGCTCGGCGTGCTGCTGTTCGGCGAGCGGCTGGGCACCCCCGGAGGCGTCGGCGCCCTGCTCCTCTGCTCGGCGCTCGGCCTCGTGCTGGCGCGCCGAACCGTTTAACCACCCTTCCCCTTCATCGACCGCGCGTCCCACAGCCGAATGAGGTATCCGTCAGGATCCTCCAGCTCGGCTCCGTAGCCCCAGTGCAGCTTGCTCGGGGGGTGCGAGAACGCGACGGCGCGCTCCGAGAGCTCGCGGAACGTCGCCTCCACGTCGGCCACCTGAAAGTACAAGGCACACCCGTTCGGCCGAACCGCCGACGGTGCCTGCTGGAGGAAGATCGTGAAATCATCGCTGTCCTGCACCGCGACGGTCTGCCGAGCGGCAACCTCGAACTCGACCTTCAGGCCGAGCGTCCCGACGTACCAGTCGCGAGACCGCCTCGCGTCCGTGACAGGAATCGTGAGGTGATCGAACTTGACCATGAGATGACCTCGCTACGAGACTTCGATCCGCTAGGAGCCTGTCG
>Ga0209472_1001269_pt1 | contig 14718 bp, 14 predicted proteins | sample GraSoiAngelo_130_FD_185887 | JGI IMG/M metagenome (GOLD analysis project Ga0209472, IMG submission 185887) | Grasslands soil microbial communities from the Angelo Coastal Reserve, California, USA - 14_0929_02_20cm (SPAdes) (version 2) | ecosystem: Environmental > Terrestrial > Soil > Grasslands ...
CACCGTGACTGACGACATGATAAGAATTGCGGTGTTCATCGTGCCAACGGGAACATTCAGCAGGCCGTGCGGCCAAACGCCCGGCGGCGCATCGAGTCGCAAAAAGATGTAGGCGGAAAAAAGTCCGCCGAAGAGCATCACTTCCGACGCGAGAAACAACCAAATGCCGACCTTGGCGTTCCAAAGACCGGTGTCGGGACGCGTGGAGACTGTATATGGAATCTCCATCTCTTCAGTCTACACAAGGACCGGTTCGGCGGGAGGCTTGCGGCGAATGCGCTCGGCCGGTTCCACCGGTTCATTCTGCATCGTGTAATCGCGCTCGCGACCAGGAAGGCTGTATTCGTAAGGACCGCGATAGGCGACGGGTGCCGTAACGAAATTCCCGTGTGGCGGTGGCGAAGGGGCGGTCCACTCCAGCGTGGTCGCTTCCCACGGATTGTCGTTCACCTTTTGGCCGTGCTTGATGCTCCAGAAGAAATTAATGATGAAGGGAATTTGCGCGAGGCCCATGATCCAGGCAGCCCATGAGATGGGCGTGTTCCATTGAAACCCGGTCAATCCCCAAATGGTGTGTTCGTTCGAAACATTCCATCCCTGCCCGCCGTCATACCAGCGCCGATGCATCCCGGCCATTCCCTGCAAAAACATCGGCAGAAAAATGACGTTCATGCAGATGAACGTCGGCCAGAAATGCACTTTGCCCCAGAAATCGTTCATTTTTCGGCCGGTCGCTTTCGGGAACCAGTAATAAATCCCCGCGAAGAGCGCGAAGATGGTGCCCGGTGCCACGATGTAATGGAAATGCGCAATCACATAGTACGTGTCATGCAAATAAAGATCAGCCGAGTTAAAGGCCAGCGGGATGCCTGTAAGACCGCCGATTCCAAACATGGGCAGGAATGCGGTCGTGAAAAGCATCGGCACGGTAAAGCGAATGGAGCCGCCCCAGAGCGAAATGAAAAACGCACTCAAGATGATCACCGATGGGATCGAGATGATGAGCGTGGTGGTCTGGAAAAACGCGCTCACCGCCGAGCCCATGCCGGTAAGCCACATGTGATGGGCCCAGACAATGAACGACAAAAAGCCGATCGTGAGCACGGAAAAAACGAGCGATTTGTAACCCCAGAGCGGTTTGCGCGAATTGTTCGCCAGAATTTCAGCGACAATGCCCATGCCCGGCAGAATGAGCACGTACACTTCGGGATGCGCCAGGAACCAGAAAAGATGTTGCCACAAAAGCGGGCTGCCGCCGCCACTGATGGACAAAGGTGTGCCATTCACCACGAGGCCTGCCGGCATGAAAAAGCTCGTGGCCGCCACGCGGTCCATCAGCTGCATGATGATCCCTGCCTCCAACGGCGGAAACGCCAGCAAGAGCAGGAACGCGGTAACAAATTGCGCCCACACAAAGAATGGCAGCCGCATCCAAGTCAGCCCTTTGGCGCGCAACTGGATGATGGTCGCGATGAAATTAATCGCGCCGAGCAAAGACGACGTGATAAGAAAAATAAAACCGATTAGCCAAAGCGTCTGTCCATTGAAAACCGGAAGGTGTCCCGGGCCGCTATCGGCAATCGCGGCCAGCGGCACGTAGGAAGTCCAGCCACTCTTGGCTGCGCCACCCGGAACGAAGAAACTTATCAACATGACAATGCCTCCGACAAAAACGGCCCAGTAGCTCGCCATGTTTACTTTCGGGAAGGCCATGTCCGGCGCGCCGATTTGCAGCGGCACGACAAAATTGCCAAACGCGGCAAACGCCAGTGGCACGATGCCGAGAAAGACCATGATCGTGCCGTGCATTGCGCCTAACGAGTTGTAAAAGTCGGGGGTCATTTTCCCGTCGGGCATCGTGCCCGCTCCGAAAATATGCGGAAGCCATTTGCCAATCACTGGCAGCGCCTGGCCAGGATAGGCCAGTTGCCATCGCATCAGCATCATCAAGGAAAAACCGAATAGCAGGAAAATCAGGCCAGTGAATGCGTACTGAATTCCGATCACCTTGTGGTCTGTGGAAAAAATATATTTTCGCCAAAACCCGAGCTCGTGATGCTCGTGGGCGGCATCGTGCCCGTGCGGTTCGTGATGCGTTTCAACAGAAGTGGAAGCGTCCATTTTAGAAAGTTACGGCTTAATATCTAAACGCACCGGCCATTTGCAAAGCCTGAAATTCGAGATTGTGGAGAGAAAGTGCCAGATGGTCTGCTTCTCGTGTTGTGCGAGATTTCTTTGTGCAAGGTGAGCAGAAGCCACGTGCCATCATCCATCTCGACATGGATTGCTTCTACGCTGCGATCGAAGTGCGCGATCGCCCCTCGTTGCGGGGCAAACCCGTGGGCGTGGGCGGCGCTCGTGATCGGCGCGGCGTGCTGACGACGTGCAATTACGAGGCGCGCGAGTTCGGTGTGCGCTCGGCCATGCCGACTTTCATGGCACTGCAACGCTGCCCAAATCTAATTGTCCTGCCGACGCGCTTCGACGTTTACCGGCGCGAAGCCGCAGTGATTCGGGGAATCCTTTACGAGTTCACGTCAACAATCGAACCGCTGTCGCTGGACGAAGCTTACCTCGATGTTACCGAGCACCCGAGCGCGCCGGGAAGCTGACGTCTTCCGCCGGAATTGGTCCGAACAAACTGATCGCCAAGATCGCCAGCGAAATAAACAAACCCAATGGCCAGTTTGAAGTGAAGCCGGAGGAAGTTCCTGAGTTCATGCGGGATTTGCCGGTCCGGAAGATCTGGGGCATCGGCGAGAAGAGTGAGCGGAAGTTGGATGAGCTCGGCGTCAAGACTTGCGGCGAGCTCCAGCGATTCTCACGACCCGAGCTTGTCGACGTTTTCGGCAAGTTTGGGCTCGATCTTTACGATCTTTGTTGCGGAATCGATCATCGACTGGTCGAACCCGATCGGCCGCGCAAGTCCCTCAGCACCGAGGAAACATTCGCCATTGATCTGACCACCCTCGAGCAATGCGAAGAAAAGCTCGAGGAACTCTTCCAGGATTTGATGGCTGATCTGGCGCAGAAGGAATCAGCCCGCGAGATCACGAAAATTTTCGTCAAACTGAAATTCAACGATTTCACGCGCACCACCGCCGAGCGCGCGGGCCTTGCGCCGACTTTGGGAGACTTTCGCGCACTCCTTGCCGAAGCATTCGCCCGCACTGGAAAACCGGTGCGTCTCATTGGTCTTGGCGTACGTTTCGCCGAGACCATGCCAGAAAACGCCCAGATGGATCTGCTGTAGGGCGGGCTGTTCCAGCCGCGAATGTCCTTCTTGAGGTGGTAGTGCTCTCAGTTCCGTTTCGACCGCTATTGGTCCTGCATCTGTCATGTTAGCGAAGCGAAACATCTCGGATTCGTTCTTGAGATTCTTCGCTCCGCTCAGAATGACAATCAAAGCCACGACAGGCCGGACGTGCCGCACAAAGGGCGAGTTGCCGCTCGCTCACCGGTACCGGCGGGGGTAATATTCGGCTTTAAGGGATGACTTCCGCGCAGGAGAGGAAAATCAGGCAAACCGGCTGCGACGCGCGCTTTGATAATTTGACGCGTCAACTTTACGCGACTGATGCCTCCATTTATCAAATCGAGCCGGTCGGCGTGGCGTTTCCGAAAAACGCGCAACAAGCCAGCGCAGTCATTCACGCCGCAGCTGATGCAGGTCTTTCGGTGACACCGCGCGGCGCCGGTACAAGCTTGGTCGGTAACGCGGTCGGTGAAGGATTAATCGTCGAATTCTCACGTTACAACCGCCAGATAACTGATCTCGATCTCGAAAAGCGCAGCGTGCGCGTGGGCGCGGGCGTCGTGCTTGATCAGCTTAACGATTTTCTAAGACCGCGCGGATTTTGTTTCGGACCAGATGTCGCAACCAGCTCGCGCGCGACACTCGGCGGCATGATCGCGAATAATTCTTCAGGCGCGCGTTGCCCGATCTACGGAACAACCGCCGATCACGTTGTTTCTCTGCAGATCGTGATGGCCGATGGTCGAGTTGAAACGATCGGCCCAAAGCATGAGTCACTGGAGGTTGAGCGCGCGAAGATCGAGAACCTTGTGCTGACAACGACGGCCGAAATGGCTGAGCGCTGGCCGCCGGGCTTGATAAAGCGCTGGCCCGGGTACGGCATCGAAAGATTTCTGCGCGCGCCCAATGATCTAACCAATATTCTCGCGGGCAGCGAAGGAACGCTCGCCGCGATTTTCTCGGCTGAACTGAAAATCTCGCCGCTGCCACGCGAGAAAGGCCTGGGCCTGATCTTTTTCGCATCCGTGGGAGAAGCGATGCAAGCAACTGTCGAACTTCTCGATTTGAAACCCGCGGCGATTGAACACATCGACCGGCCGTTGCTCGACCAAACCAAAGGCCAGCTGCATTTTCAAGCCGCGCGCGATTTGCTCGACCTGGATACGCAGCCGTGCGAATCAATTTTGATCGTCGAGTTCTATGATGACGTCGCGGATCGCCTGGCGATTCTGCAATCACGAAAAATCGGCCTGCGCATGAAAGTCCTAACCGACGCCGCGCAGATGAATCTCGTCTGGTCGGTGCGCAAATCCGGTCTCTCGCTTTTAACCGGTTGCATCGGCCCAGCGAAGCCGGTCGCGTTCATTGAAGACGCTGCAGTTCGCCCTGCGCAATTACCCGAATACGTGCGCGGACTGCAATCGATCATGAAACCGCTCGGACTGGAGGCGAGCTATTATGGGCACGCCGCCAGCGGCCTGTTGCATGTCCGACCGGTGCTCGATCTGCATAGCGCGGCGGATTTGAAAAAATTCCGCGAGGTGGCCGATCAAACTTCAGCGCTGGTGCAAGAATTCAAAGGTTCGCTTTCCGCCGAACACGGAGTCGGAATCGCGCGCACCGAATACATGCGCGACCAACTCGGCGACGAGCTGCTAGGGGTTATGCGTGAGATCAAACACGCATTTGATCCGAAAAACATTTTCAATCCGGGAAAAATTTTCGAGGATGGCCGCCACAGGATCGACAACCATCTGCGCGAAAATTTTACTCGCCCACTTGAACTTCCATTCCAGCCGGTGTTGGCGTTCGCGTTCAAGGACCGGTCGTTCATCGGCAACCTCGAACAATGCAACGGTTGCGGCGGCTGCCTGAAACACAGCGGCATCATGTGTCCGACTTTCATGGCCACCGGAGAAGAGGTCATGTCCACGCGCGGCCGCGCCAACATCATCCGCGCCGCGCTCGAGCTGCGTGTAAACGGACACGACCCGTTGAAATCAGCGGAGCTCGACGCCGCCCTGAGCAATTGTCTTTCATGTAAAGGCTGCACGCCCGAATGCCCATCGAACGTCAATCTCGCACTGCTCAAAGCAGAGATGCTTTACGCCCGATGGCGCCGCGACGGCTTGCCGGTGCGCGAGCGGATTCTCAGCAACGTCGATTTGCTAGGGCGAATCGGCTGCGTGATGCCGGCGCTGGCGAATAGGATTCTCGATTTTAAGCCGGTACGCGCATTGATGGAATCAGCGCTCGGCATCTCAGCGAGACGATCATTGCCGCATTACGCCCGCGAACGATTCGACAAGTGGTTTGCGAGACGCTGTAGGGCGTCTGTATCAGACGCCGCAGCGTTTCGCAGAAACGCCCTACAAAAGCGCGGCCAAGTCATTCTATGGGACGACACTTTTGTGCGCTATCATGAACCGCACATCGGAATCGCCGCGGTGAAAGTGCTGGAAGCGCTTGGGTTCGAAGTCGTGCTGGTAAGAAACCGACGTTGCTGTGGCAGACCGGCGTTCAGCCAGGGAAATCTCGATGCCGCCGCAAAAGTCGGAAAACACAATGTCGATCTTGTAAATGCGTCGACCTCTCACGTCTCACCTCTCGGTTCTCATCTCTCAACACCGCCCATTCTCTTCCTTGAACCCTCCTGCTGGTCGATGTTCGTGGAAGATTATTGCGAGCTAAAAATCGAAGGCGCCGATAATGTCGCGAAGCGCTGTTTCCTATTCGAGAACTTTGTTGACAATCTACTCGCGAAAGAACCTACCGTCCTTCGATTCAACGAGCGTCCGACAACAGTCGCGATTCATCCGCATTGTCACGCCAAGTCGATTATGAACCCGGCGTTCATGGGAAAACTCGCAGAACGTTTGCCCGGAAGAAAGGCGACAGTGCTCGATACCGCGTGCTGTGGAATGGCAGGCGCATTCGGCGCGCTTGCCGAGAAATACGATCTGTCGGTCCAAGTCGCGCAACGCTTGCTCGACAACATCGACGATCAACCGGCAGGGACGGAAATCATCGCCTCAGGCACCAGCTGCCGCCATCAAATCACCGATCTCACCAACACGCGGCCAAAACACATGGCGGAGCTGTTGGCCGACGCGATTGTATGAGAGAACACAGACGCATGAAGGAAAAACTAAGAAGTTTGTTTGATCAGAATTGTCACGAAGATTGCGATCAGTTCATCATAGTTCTTAATTCTTCCTTCGTACTTTTTCGCCAGGTACTTCATCTGTTTCGTTCCATCTTTCCTGCTGCTATCCGGCCGCTCTTCAATCAATTCGTCGGCTGGAACAGTGTGAAACGAAACCACCGCCCAATCCGCGTCTGCGCCTACCAGCGGCCGATGCCAGACATTCGGCGGGATTGAAATCCAACGTCGCTCGAGCAGCGCCTTTGGATCGCTAACCAAAACATTCGATTTCCACTGTCCCGGCTCGCCGGTTTGCATATTGCCACTGCCTTCGAACGACATCATGCGCTGACAACTGTTCGGGTGACGTTCCGCGCCGGTGTCGGCACCTGCACGCAGCACAAACACCCACGCAGACCGGATCCCGGGAGGCAATGCACGACCGAAAATTGCTAACGGAAGTGATTCCCACGTCATCACCGCCTCGTTCTTTCGACTCAGTTCCGCGCGGACCCGCTCGACAATCGCACCAATTCGTTCGCGGACATCCTCAGATCGCAAGATTGTGTCCAGCGTCTCAAGTCGCGCGTGTTCCTCCCGTGTCATTCGTTCCCATCTTTCTAAATTCTTTCTTCTTCCTTCTAACTTTCCTAGCCTTCTTCCTTCTTACTTTTTACTTCATACTTTCTCATGAAACTCGCGCTCGTTACATTTTTCTCGGCCGTAACCCTCGCCTGCGCCGCGGATGTCCCAATAACGCAGGATGAGCTAGTCCGTCGCACTCAGGAGCTTTACGACGCCATCGTTCCCGGTAATCAGGCGCCATGGAAGAAATACTTCGCCGACGACTGCATCTTTGCCGACGAAAAAGGCCGCATCCTCGATAAACCAAAACTGATAGCCGACATCGCCCCGTTGCCGTCCGGTTATTCTGGAACCATCAAAATCGTAAACGCCCAGAGCCGGATCATTGGCAACACGGCCATACTCAGTTACGACGCGGACGAGACCGAGACGATCTTCGGCCAGAACCTGAAAGCGCGTTATCACGTCACTGACACCTGGCTGCAGCGCGACGGCAATTGGCACATCATCGCGAGCCAGGCACATCGCTACTACGAAGATCCAGCGATGGGAAAAGCGGATCCAAAAAAGTTCGCTTACTACATCGGCACGTACGAACTGGCACCCGGCCAAACGAGGTCAGTCAGTGCGGAAGGCGACAGGCTATTTGTCGAGCGGAACGGCAAAAAGGAGGAACTGCTCCCGGAGACATCAGAGATTTTCTTCCGCAAAGGTGTCGAAGGCAGAATTTTGTTTCGTTACGCTGGCGCCGGCAAAGTCGACGCTTTGATCGATCGTCGTAATAACGAGGATGTGATCTGGCGCAAAGCGAAATAATCGCTTTTGCTTCTGCTTTCCGCTTTCCGGTCTCCGATATCGTGATTCTTCCTTCCCAACTTCTTACTTGTTTCTTTTAACTTCATCCTTCCTGCTCTGCTTCTCCCTCATAGGCAACTCCTATCGCCACTAGACGCATAAAGTATTTCAATAGCCGCCCGGATTGTGGCCGGTTGAACACATGAAAAGTACAATGCCGATTGGACAGCGCATTTCACGCTTCCTTGAGGAACGATACCTGCACAGAGCGCGACCTCACTATTTTCCCGAGCTCGCCGTCTTTGGAATAATCCTGATCCTCGCCGTCTGGCCGATGTTATCGCTGCTGGCAACGGCGCTGCAGACAATGCGATAGAAGTTTTCTACTCCGCGTTTGGGGCGATCGACGAATCCTGGTATGACAAGGCAGCTGCAGCTTCCTGACGGAATGCTGCGGCTGCTTTGCTCTGAAATCGAAGTGGATTGTAAAGAAGATTCAGGTCCCGTTCTGGAACCGGCGGAGCGAATGGCAAACTGACGCAGCCGGGGGCGGCTTGCTGTTTCACCATCATTTGAGGCACAATTGAAACACCGATCCCCGCCGCGACCATGTTTGCGATGGTGCTAAGCTGACTCCCAGCTAGCGCGATCTCCGGCCGGAGCCGGCGAGCCTCAAGCAGATGATGCACCTGTTGCGAGAGGCAATGCATCTCGTGGAGGAGCAGAAATCTTTGCGATTTGAGATCGTCCAGTTCCACCAAAGTCTTCTTTGCCAGGGAGTGTGCTTCCGGCACGAGCGCAAGCAACGGTTCGTTGCCCAAGGGCCCGCGTCGCAGGCTTGGAGTTTGCTGGCACGTGGAAACTAACGCGACATCAAGCTCGCCAGCTTCCACGCGCCGAGCAATGCCTTCGGTCACGTCCTCTACAATTTCCAGCATCACGTCCGGATAATGGTTTTGGAACTTCCCGACCAATTCCGGTAGAACGTACGGCGCGATCGTAGGAATTGCGCCCACCGCCAGCTTGCCGGCCACGACGTCTTTGAGTTCGTCCACGCATCGCCGGGCATCCCCAACCGAGGCTAGGATTTGCCGTGCATAATCGATCAAACAACGGCCCGCTTCAGTCAGAACGACCGAACGCGGAAGGCGGTCGAATAAGCGTTGCCCGACTTCCGCTTCCAGTTTTCGAATCTGCTGACTGAGAGACGGCTGAGCAACGCGCACCTTGGCGGCCGCGCGGGAAAAACTTCCTTCCTCCGCCACCGCGACGAAATAACGCAACTGGTGAAACTCCATCGTGAAGAAAGTTAGAAGGATGAAGGAAGAATTAAGGCAATTCCAAACGTAGCTGTGAGAAGGACGAACTAAGAAGTGTCCTTCGAGCGCTTGAGAATCGTAACGAAAATTGCTATCAGTTCGTCACATTCCCGTGCGAGAGCTCCAAGGGTCTCTGGTGGGACTATCGTTGCCTGGACGAGCAGTTCAAGCCAGTAAGCAGTATCTTCAAGCTCTCGCAATGAATCGCCGCACTTGGCGATGAACTCGGATTTACTGCGGCCGCGATAGGCTTCGCGGTAGTTCGCTCCTACCGAGGTACCAGATCGTAGCATCTGCTTCCGGAGCACTTGGGCCTCTGTTGTTTTTGGCAATTTGGAAAACATCCGAACAACCCGCAGCCCGAATTCTTGCGTGCGTTGCCTCAGATCATTTTCGTCCGGCTGCTCCCTCATTTGTACTCTCGTTCCCTCGCCTTCTCACTTCTTAATTCATCCTTGTTACTTCATCCTTGGTTCGCCGGATCCACTTCTTAATTCATCCTTCTTACCTCTTCCTTTCCGTGCGTAGGACGATTTTTCCAAACGCTCCCGGCTCCATGACCGCGCGATGCGCCCGGGCTGCTTCCGTCAGCGGAAATTCTTTGCCGATTGCCGGACGCAACGTCCCGTTTTCCAAACCCGCCACGAGCGCGGCGTGAATGCTTGCCAAATCAGCCGGCGGCGTGTTCGGCATGACCATTCCGCGAACGTCAACATCGCGCTGCATTGTGTCGCGCGGATCGATCTCCACGCGGCCGCGACTCCCAATAATCACGACACGACCGCCTTTCGCGAGAATGGTCAGATCTTTCCCAAGATTCGCGTTTGCGAGCATTTCCACGATCACGTCAACGCCGCACCCTGATGTTGCGTTCATGATCTGCTCAAAATGGTCAGGCGCGCGATGATCAAACACTTCGTGCGCACCTTGTTCACGCGCGAGCTTGAGTCCCTCATCACTGCCCGCAGTGCCAAGCACGCGCAGACCGCGAGCACGCGCCAATTGCACTGCTGCCGTCCCGACACCACCGCTCGCGCCGTGCACTAGCAAGGTTTCTCCCGGCTTGGCTTTCGCGCGCTGGAATAAGCCGCGATACGCCGTCGCGTACGGCGTGCCCATGGCCGCGCCTTGCGCAAAAGAAACATTTGCCGGCAACGGATGCACTTGCTCCGCTCTGCACAACGCAAACTCGGCGTACGTGCCGCTTAGTGATCCCGCAGTATAAACGCGATCGCCCGGTTTAAACTGATTTACATCCGGGCCCACCTGCTCGACCACGCCGGCGCCGTCGTTACCTGGCGCGTAAGGTAACGCCGGCTTGTACGCATAAGTTCCTGCCCGAATGTAAGTCTCCACCGGGTTAACGCCGATCGCGTGCATTCGAACCAGCACTTCACCGGGACCCGGCTCCGGCGTCGGCACCTCTTCAACCCGAAGAACCTCCGGACCGCCAAACTCATGGACTCGAATTGCTTTCATCGTTTTGCTCCTACCTTTCTTCCGTCAAACATCAAACTCGCCATCTGACGAGTTGTCCAACTGGCGGACATCGGACCGCTCGCTCGTAACTCTTCCTTGTTAATCGGGCGCGCTTCCCTCTTTTGCAAAGCCAGCCGAATGCGAGCAAGGTCGCAGTGTGAAAGCGGAATCGCTATCTCGCGCTTTTGCCGAACTTTCGACTCCGCTCATCGCCGACGCCGCTCTGCGCTTGAAGATTCCGCTCCGAATCGCGCCGCCCGGCATTCGGCCGGTGACGACCAATCAATGTCTCGCGGGCCCGGCGCTGCCAGTCAGACATTTTGGAAGCGTCGATGTTTTTCTGGAAGCAATGGAGAGCGCGCAAACCGGCGAAGTTCTGGTAATCGATAACGGCGGTCGCCTGGACGAAGGTTGCATCGGCGACTTAACCGCGCTCGAGGCTGAGAGCTGCGGCTTGGTTGGAATCATAGTCTGGGGCGCGCATCGCGATACGCCGGAGCTCCGGCAAATTCGTCTGCCTATTTTCAGCTATGGGATGTGTCCGTCCGGCCCGCAACGGCTCGACCCTCGAGATTCGTTGGCGTTGCGCTCTGCCCCATTTTGGCAATTTCGTGGTCGAAACCAGCGATGTAGTCTTCGCCGACGACGACGGCTGTTTGTTTGCTGGTGCAGAGCGTGCCGAGGAAATCCCTCGCGTGGCACACGAAATCTGGCAACGCGAACGGCACCAGGCGCAGGCCATCAAAAGCGGGCGTTCGCTAAGGGAACAATTGGAGTTTGCGCGGTATCTCAAGAAGCGAGCAACCGATCCCAGTTATACCTTTCGGGAACACTTGCGAAAAATAAGCGGCGCAATCGAGGAATAAACGGATTCCTCATTTCTTAATTGAAACTCACTCGCTCCCCGCGCTCGCTCGTCGCTACCATCGCGACTAAACGCCCGTCCGGCTCGGACCCTTCTACGTCGCTTATCCCATAAGCTCCATTCATCCATCTGCTTGTCACGTCCGCGCTTGTTAGGTGTCCGGTTCTTTCCTGTTTTTGTCCTTTCTACTTCTTTGCTCTATGACAGGTTCATCGCCAACGAGGCAGTCATGACTTCACACCTTAGTTCCTCGCTCTTACCGCGTATTTTTTTTCCAGTTCTACTGGCGACATTGCTGACCTGGCTGCATGCCGTTGCCGCTGAGAGGGCAATTTCCATTCCGGTGCAGATCACTCATGCCCAGAATTTCGATCCATTCCCGTCCCCGGACGACAAAAAGCTCGTCTTCATCTCAATGATTTCCGGTAAGGAACAGTTGTTCACCATGAACGCCGACGGCTCCAATGCAGCCCAGCTTACCCGTGACGATGTGGATCACGAAGATCCCGCGTGGTCACCGGATGGGACCAGGATCGCGTTCGTCCTCATCACCAAGGACCACCATAGCATTGCGGTGATGCGAACTGATGGCAGTAACGTGGAAGTGCTCACACCACCAGAGCAGAATACCATCCATCCAAACTGGTCCGCAGACAGCAAACGCGTCATCTATTGCACGAATGACGATCTTGAACCGCCGAAGAAAAATTCGGCTAACATCAACGCAGTTGATCTCGCCACGAAGAAAATCACGCCCCTTATTACAGGCGGGATCAATACCTATGGTTCGTGGTCGCCCGACATGAAACATATCGCGTTCCGCAAAATCATTGGAGAGGAGAACTCGGAGGTTTTTGTTGCCGATGGCGATGGCTCGAACGCGCGCAACCTTACGAACAACCCATTCTTCGACGGCTGGCCGGCGTGGTCGCCTGATGGCAGCAAGATCGCGTTTGCCTCGAACCGCCGTGGCCACGGCTACCAGATATTTGTGATGGACGCGGATGGCACCAGCCCGCGCTTGGTCGCGAATACGGAAGGGCGCGGCACGGCGCCGCGCTGGTCTCCCGACGGAAAAGTCATCTACTTTACAAACTGCGTTGCGAAAGATTACGGAGCGGACTGCGAGATCTTGATGACGCGTTTAGAGCCATAACTGCCGTCGATTTATCGCCAGTGTCAGTTTTTCGTTCTTAACTGAAACTCTCTCGCTTCCCGTGCTGACTCGTCGCTCCATCATGACTTTATCCCTGCCCCTGACCGCATTGCTGGAAATCGGCTGGTTTTCGCCCATGCCAACCCATGATCGACCCACCAATACCAAGTAGGGTGGTCAGTCCTCGGCGAAGGTGGGTCGCGCGTCCCGCGCACTCCATTCTTAATTCTTCCTTCTTACTTCATCCTTGGCTCGTCCAGGAATCAGGTCGACGCAAAAAAAAGCGCTCCGCGTTTTCAGCGGAGCGCTTTTGTGCCGCGCAAAGGATGCGCTACTCAACTTCAATAAAGTCCGGATCGCCTGCGCAGATCACCCGCTCCGTATATACGAAGCCGTCCACGTCAACCGCGACCCAGCAGTTGTCCACGAACACGAAGTACGTGTTCCCGATCAACCGGAAATGGTTCGCCCCGAATCGTTGGACGAAGAACTCCTTCGGATGCCGCCCAAGACTGAACACTTCGCTATGACGCGACTTGAACTCTTGTTTGTTCACCGTCGTCGTCTGATTCGTGCCACTCACGTTCGTCTGACTCGTGCTCGAACGCGCCCCAGTCTCAGTCCTGTTTACGTCAGGCCTGTTTACGTCCTGAGTACGACCCTGAACGTTCGTCTGTCCACGCACGTTTGTGCCGGTCTCAGGTTTTGCCGTCTCAGGTTTCGCCTTCGGCTTGGTCTGCTCCTGCGCGGGACGCATCTTCTTGCCTTTCGCCGGAGCTGTCGTCTGCGTTTCTTTCGTCTGCTCCTGCGTCGGCTGTTGTGGCTCCGTCTGGCCTAATGCCATGAGCGGTAACCCCAACAGTACTGTTAATGTCAGTATCCTCATTATCCCTCCTTTCCCTAATAATTCGTATCTCCCAAAAATTTCGGACCTGCCTTTTGCTCAATATCCTGCCTATCGCTCACGCTTTTTCTCGTTTCGCCGAAAGAAAAGAACCGCATGATGGAACACATCACGCGGCTCTCCAAACGACTCCGATTAGTTACGCTACGCCGAGTGTGGCGAGTGTCGGCTCATCGATTACCGATGTGACCGCCAGGCCGTTGTCAGCCTGGAAGGCGGCGATGGCCTCCCGGGTCATCGGCCCTAGGCTCCCATCGATCGGTCCGTCGTAGTAACCGGCGCGTTGCAGCTGTTCCTGAACATCGACAACTACCTGGTCAGGGGCCAATCCATTGTAGCCGTAGATTGGGCCGTCGTACGGATAATACGCATCCGTGGCATAACCCCATGCCGGGAACCAGTAGCCCGCATTCCAGTAATACCAGCCACTGTTCACAAAGATGATCCGATCGTAATGGCGTCTCCACCAACTGCGATCGTGCCATTGTCTGTGGTAATTGCGGAAGACCGTATACTGTTGACCGCGGAACGCGGCACTGCGGAAGTTATTATTAATTCTTACATTGCCTCCACGATAATACGCGAAGTTCCGTGTCCGGTTGGCCGCGACGTTTCGGTTGCGATTAACCGCTAAGTTGTTGCGAGCACGAAACTGATCCGTGTCGCGATGGCGATTCACGTCGACGTTCCTTGTCCGATTGACCGCGAGCTTTCTCTCCCGATTAACCGTTACGCCGTTGCGAGCGCGAAGCTCGTCAGTGTTACGGTGACGATTAATGTCGACGTTCCGTGCCCGATTAACCGCGAGGTTTCTCTCCCGATTGACGGCAACGTTCTGTCGCGCGCGAAGGTCTCGATTGCTCGACAAGTTTCGCTCGCGATACGCGCGCGTCCGAGCGTTCTGATTGACCACCGCGTGTGAACTGGTGCGCGGCGTAATGTGCGCCTGCTGCCGATATTGCGCGGCCGAAAAATTCCGATGCGTGCTCATCGTCGAACTGCGGTGTGCAGGCGTTGTCGCCCGAACATTCGCTGTTCGCTGCGCCTTCGCTCTATCAGGCCTTCTGTCGTTAGTTTGCGCGCCCCACGCCGTGAGCGCCAGCGCAAGGCTTCCAATACATACTGAATACAGAACTCGTTTCATATTTTTCCCTCCATAGTTTTCCTTTTCCGTTACGAGCTTAGACAAGATCGAAGAACTAATTATTCAACAT
>Ga0209472_1001270_pt1 | contig 14716 bp, 13 predicted proteins | sample GraSoiAngelo_130_FD_185887 | JGI IMG/M metagenome (GOLD analysis project Ga0209472, IMG submission 185887) | Grasslands soil microbial communities from the Angelo Coastal Reserve, California, USA - 14_0929_02_20cm (SPAdes) (version 2) | ecosystem: Environmental > Terrestrial > Soil > Grasslands ...
CAGGATGACACCTTTGACTCCGATCAACGGCATCAATGCGTGGACCGCGAGCAGCACACCGGCGATGGCGCCTAAGGTGTTGACCGAGTAGATCGTGCCGATCGCCTTCTCGCCCGTTCCGCGGCGCATCAGCGCGTGGGTGAGCAGGGGGAGGGTCATGCCGGCGCAGAACGTTGCCGGGAACATGATCAGCACGGCGATGGACTGGCCGACCGCATTGAAGGCGACATAGCCGCCGGGAGTATGCGTAAAGGTGTCTAGCGACCACGCCATCAAGTCGTACATCAGGTTGCATGCAGGCAGAGTCAGCGCGGCGAGCGCCCCCATCGCGAGCATGATCCCGCCCAGGTACCTCTCCGGGTCTGCGATCCGCTCGATACGCTTGCGCACGTACAGCCCGCCGAACGCCAGGCCGAAGATGAACGCGCTCAGCATCAGCTCGAACGAATGCGTCGAGCTACCCAGCACTAGGCTCAGCATGCGGATCCAGCCCAGCTCGTACATGAATGAGGCGGCGCCGGTCAGGAATGCGGCGATCACAAACCACCTCGCCACCGGGTCCGTGACGCCAGATGTTGCAGATGGTGTGGGTGTGGCGGAGGAGGGCGGCGGGGGCTCGGTCTGACGGCGAACGACCAGCCAGACTCCCAAGGCGAGCGCCACGTTGAGCAGTCCGGCCGTCAGAGTCGTGCCGGGCAGGCCGACTATGCCGATCAGCACGAACCCGCTGACCAGAACCCCAAGGGCGCCGCCGAGGCTGTTGGTGAAATACAGGGTGGATAGCGTCTCGCCCGCCCGCTCGGGCCAGCGTCGGATGATGCCGCTGCTGATCAACGGAAAGGTCGTGCCCAGCAGCACCGATTGCGGCAGCACGAGCAGCGCGGCCAGGGACCATTTATAGGCGTAAATCGTCAAACCTGGGGGGAGCGCCGGTATGATCTTTGCGAACGACAGATCGGTGGTCGCGACGAATACCCGATGAAAGAGAATGCCGAGGATCCCGATCAGTGCCTCGACCAACAGGTAGCCCCACAGCAGCTGTCGTAGCCGCGCGCTGTAGCGCGACACCAGCCAGGACCCTAGCGCCATTCCGCCCATGAAGATCGCCAGCACCACTGTCTGTGCGTAGGCCGCATGGCCAAGGAAGAGCTTGAGGTACTGCGACCAGATGGACTCGTAGATGAGTCCGGTGAACCCGGAGACTACGAATAGGCCAAATAGAAAGCGTCGTCGTGCGACATCGAGATTCTGCATCGGCGGTAATCCCTGGGCTGGCAACCAGCAGCGGGCAGCTTATGTAACCTGTTGGAACTTACGCGTGAACTCGATCACGATTCCACCTGAATCGCGGTCAGACTGTAGGAGATCCGAGGCTCCGGCATATCGCCTCGACTCGCTGGGGACGACGGCGCGACATGGCGATGGAGAGTTTGCTAAATCCAATTCGAGAGGAGGAAGCGGGCTGACCACCGGACCGAGCCACCGCTATCGAAAGAGCGAAAAACTAGTTGCACTATCGCGCAGGGGCCTCGCGCTCGCGCGACTGTCCAGGGGCTCCAGCATCGCTGCCTGCGTCCACGGCCTGTGGCGGCGGGGGTGCGCGTCACAGTTGGATCAGGGCAAAAAAGAAAGCCCCGGCGCGAGGCCGGGGCTCAAAGACTCCGAGTCGAATTCAGGAGTCATTACTTGCACTGCGTCGGGACGTATTTGGCCGGGAGGGTCCCCGCCGTCTGAACCGTCAGGCCTTCCGCAGTAGCCGTCACGTTCGAAGCAGACGCGCACGCCCAGTCAACATTGCCTGGGGTGGCGTCGGTCAGCGCTGCCTTGGCGACGTTCGGCGTCATGGTAAGTGTTTTGTCAGCGGCCAGCTGCGGTATGCCGCTGGCGCTACTGTCGTACGTAACCGTGATCAGACCGGTTTTGTCGTCAATCACGATACCCTTCACGTACTTGGTAGCGGTGAAGGTCCAAGCGTCCGCGGCGGCCTTCATACCGGCCATACCGCCTGACTGGAATCCTTCGCCGACGGTCACTTTGGCAGAGGCCGCCAAATTAAGACCTTCCGTAATCTTCGAACGGACCGTGTAATCCGTGTAGGCCGGAATGGCGATAGCCGCCAGAATGCCGATGATCGCCACCACGATCATCAACTCGATGAGGGTAAAGCCCTTTTGCACAGACTTCATTGCAGAAACTCCTGAAAAATTTGAGGTACAAAACTAGCGGCGCAAAAGGCGCCCCGTACCCAACCAAAGCAAGGTGCATGCCAAGATTCTGTTGCGTGCCTAAGTAATTGATTATTAAGCAGGGCAACATGCTGCTCGGTGAGGTGCGGTTGACATAACCTCTGTCGCACACTGACGCCACCCGATGGCTCCTCTGTCAGAGAGTGACCCAAAACGTCACCTCGGCCGTGGCTTGATCGAGCCCGGATCTATTCGATTCCGAGCTTCTTGATGCGGTAGCGCAAGGCGCGGAAGCTCATGCCCAAGAGCTTCGCCGCCGCCGTCTTGTTGTAACGGGTCTTCTCGAGCGCCTTGATGATGGCATCGCGCTCGATGCTCTCCAGCTGGCTGCCCAGCGCCGTGCTGCCCTCGGCCGCAGCGGTTCCCCCCGGCGCGGGCGCCTCGGTCGCGGCGGGAGGCACGCTGGCCCGCAGGCGGATGTGCTCGGGCGTAATCACGCCTTCGCTGCTCAAGGTCAGCGCCCGTTCGAGGACATTCTCGAGCTCGCGCACGTTGCCGGGGAAGGGGTAGGTCTGAAGGGTCTGCACCGCCTCCGCGGACAGCGCGGTGGGAGCGGCGTTCGTGCGGCGCGCCAGGCGCAGCAGGATCGCCTCGGCGATTTCCGCGATGTCGCCCCGGCGCTCGCGCAGCGCCGGCACGTGCAGCTCGATCACATTGATGCGGTAGAACAGGTCCTCGCGGAACCGGCCCTGCGCGACCAGATCGGCCAGGTTCCTGTGTGTCGCGGACAGAATACGCACGTCGACGGTTTCTTCGCGCGCCTCACCGACCGGGCGCACGGTCTTCTCCTGCACGACGCGCAGGAGCTTCACCTGCATGTGCAGCGGCAGATCCGCCACCTCATCGAGAAACAGCGTGCCCCCTTCGGCGCTCTGGATGAGCCCTTTCTTGTCGGCCACCGCGCCGGTGAAACTGCCGCGCTTGTGGCCGAAGAGCTCGCTTTCCATGAGCTCGGTCGGGATGGCGCCGCAGTTCACCGCCACGAACGGACCTTCGTGACGTGCGCCGCATTCGTGGATCATGCGCGCGACCAGCTCCTTACCGGTGCCCGACTCCCCGCAGATGTGCACCGGGGCCTGGCTGCGGGCGACCCGCGCAATCATGTCCCGCAGCTGCTCCATGACGGTGGAGCTGCCGAGCAGGCGCGCACCCTGCAAGCTGGCGGCCGTGCGCTCGTCGGCTCCCGCGCGCAGCCTGATCGCGCTGCCCACCAGCTTGCGCAGCACGCCGAGATCGAGGGGCTTGGAGACAAAATCGAAGGCGCCGAGCTTGAGGGCGCGCACGGCGGATTCCACGTTGCCGTGGGCGGTGATCACCGCCACCGGAACGCTGGCTTTGTTCTCCTGGATCCACGCCACGAGATCGAGACCATCGCCATCGGGCAGGCGCATGTCGGTGAGGCAGAGGTCAAACCGCTCCGCCTTGAGCAGCCGCCGGGCACCGTTGAGGTCGGACGCCGTGCGCGTGGTGAGATTCATGCGGCTCAAAGTCAGGCTCACGAGCTCGAGCAGGTCCGGCTCATCGTCCACGACCAGCACCACCGGCCGATCGGACGCACCGCGAGGGCTCGCTGCCGCCTCGTTCATCAGATCTCCCACCGGCGCGGGTCCGCAAATACCAGTCTGAAAATACTGCCACCACCGGGCCGCGGCTCGTAGAGCAGAGTCGCGCCGTTCGTCTGCGCGAGCTCGCGGGCGAGGAACAGCCCGAGGCCGGTGCCGCGGCCGCCACTGTAGAACGGCTCGAAGATGCGCTCGGCGTGCTCGGGCGCGACGCCCGGCCCGCGGTCGGCGACTTCCAGGAACGGGCGCGCGTTCGGGACCATCCGGCCATATCGTATCTCGACGCTGCGGTCGGGGTCGTCCTGCGCGGCATGCTTGAGCGCGTTGTCACACAGGTTCCAGAGGATCTGGCGCAGCTGGTCGGGATCGACGCGCACCTCGACATCGGACCCGGGGCCGCCTACGGTGAGCCGGGCGCGCGGCCACTGCATGGTCTCGCAGAACTCCGCGTGGAACGCTTCGGTCCATGCGGACAGCGACAGGCGCTCCAGCCGCGCCCGCTCCCGCCGGGAGTGCCGCTGCACATTGTCGATGATGCCGCTCACCCGATCGGCGTTGGTGCGGATGATCTGGGTCAAGCGCCGGTCTTCGTCGGCCAGACGAGGGGATTCCGCCAGCAACTGTCCGGCGTGACTCATGGCGCCGACGGGGTTGCGGATCTCGTGGGCGATGCTCGCGCTCAAGCGCCCGAGGGCTGCGAGCTTGGATTGCTGGATCTGCTCGCCCAGGAGGCTGGTGTCCTCGAGGAAGATCAGCAGCGGCCCCGGGTTCGTGGAACCCAGGGGCGCGAAGTGCGCCCGGATCACGCGTGCACCGTCGGCGGCGACGAATGTCGGATCCTCGGCGGGCAATGCCCCGGTGCCGGCGCTTCCCTGGCGCCAGGACTCCAGTAAAAAGAGGAGTCGGGGGCAGGCCTCGCCGATCAGGGCATCGTGGTAGGCGTTCTCATCCCCGAGGATCTGAGCGGCGGACTCGTTGATGAGCCGGATACGGTCGTGTGCGTCGATCACCAGGATGCTCTCGCGCAGGTGCTGCACGATGTACTGCGAGAGCTGCGCCAGGTTGGCGAGGTCGATTTCCTGGCGCCGCACCAGGGCTTCGCTCTCGCGCAGGCGGTTGGCCACCGGCCAGGTGGCGAGCGCCACAACGAACACGAACACGCCGAGGAGTCCCGCCGTGGTGTAGTCGGTCGCCGGAGTGGTTCCGGAGAAACCGCTGAACACCTGCTGCGCCAGCACGGCGAGCGCGGCGACAGCCGCGATCAGGAGCGCATCGCGACGGTCCGCGAGCACCGTGAGTGCCAGGACCGGCAGCACCAGCAGTATCCCGAGCCCGCTCGCGACGCCGCCGCCGGCGTACAGGATCAGTCCGAGGGCGATGGCATCCACGCTGGCGTTGACGAGCGCTACGATGCGCAGGCTCGACCACTTGAGGCGCCGCGCGATGACCAGCAGCACCGCGGCGGTGAAATAGGCGATGCAGGCGCCGATGAACAGCTTGGGCCGCGCCGCCACCACGCCCCAGGCTGGACCCGCGAGCGACTGCATCGCCAGCAGCAGGAGCGGCACCAGCAGGCGATACAGGCTCAGGAGCCCGATCACGCGCCAGGCGAGATCGCTCGGGGTGACGGATGGGGCGGCGGCGCTGGCCGAGGTTCGGAGCAAGATGGATGGCGGGCCGTTGAACTGCGCGCGACTCTAGCATCTTCGCCTGCGCCTGGAACGCGACCCGTATCGCAGGAGCGGGCGTTTTCGAGCAGAATGCGCGCCTTACGCGTCACCGGCCGCCACGATGAATTTGCACGAATACCAGGCGAAGGATCTGTTTCGCAGCTACGGAATCCCGGTTCCGGCGGGCAAGGTCGCAGCAAGCGCCGAGGAAGCCGCGGCGGTGACGGGCGCGCTCGGTGGCGCAGTGTGGGTGGTGAAGGCTCAGATTCACGCCGGCGGCCGCGGCAAGGCGGGAGGGGTGAAGCTGGCGCGGGACGTGGAGGCGGTGCGCGCCGCCGCCGCCGGGATGCTCGGCAGGCGCCTCGTCACCGCGCAGACCGGTGCGGAGGGCTTACCGGTCGAGCGTGTGTACGTCGAGGCAGGCTCCGACATCGCACGCGAGCTCTACCTCTCCCTCACGCTCAATCGCGAGCGCGGGCGCATCGCGCTCATCGCCTCGGCAAGCGGCGGCATGGACATCGAGGCGGTGGCGCACCAGAGCCCCGAGAAGATCCTCGCGGCCAACATTCATCCGGCGGCGGGTCTGCAGGGGTTCCAGGCGCGCGCGCTCGCCTTCGGGCTGGGCTTGAGCGGCGCCGAGATCGCTCAGTTCCAGTCCCTCACCGCCGCGCTCTACCGGCTCTACACGGATAAGGACCTGAGCCTGGTCGAGGTGAACCCGCTGATCGTCACCCGGAGCGGCGAGCTCCTGGCGCTCGATGCCAAGATCAACGTGGACGCCAACGCGCTGTTTCGCCAGGGCGAGCTCACCGCGCTGCGCGATGCGAGCCAGGAAGACCCGATGGAGCGGCGCGCCAGCGAGCACGATCTCAACTACGTGTCCCTCGACGGGGACATCGCCTGCATGGTGAACGGCGCGGGACTGGCCATGGCGACCATGGACCTGATCAAGCTGCACCACGGGCGGCCGGCGAACTTCCTGGACGTCGGTGGCGGCGCGACCAGTGAGCGCGTCACCGCGGCATTCGAGCTGATCCTGTCCAACTCGCGGGTGCGCGCGGTGCTGGTGAATATCTTCGGCGGCATCGTGCGCTGCGATCTGATCGCCGAGGGTGTGATCAACGCGGTGAAGAAGGTGGGCGTCAAGGTCCCGGTGGTGGTGCGGCTCGAGGGCACCAATGCCGACAGGGCACGTGCGCTGCTCGCCGGCAGCGCTCTCGCGATCACGGCTGCTGCGGATCTGACCGATGCCGCGCGCAAGGTCGTGGCACTGGCTGCAAAGGTTGCCCAATGAGCATTCTGGTCAACCGCAACACCCGGGTGATCTGCCAGGGATTCACCGGCAAGCAGGGCACCTTTCACTCGCAAGCCGCGCTCGCCTACGGCACCAAGCTCGTGGGCGGCGTCACTCCGGGGCGCGGCGGACAGCAGCACCTGGGACTGCCGGTATTCGACACGGTGGGCGATGCGGTGCGCGCGACCGGCGCCACGGCCAGCATGATCTACGTGCCGGCGGCTGGCGCCGCGGATTCGATTCTGGAGGCCGCCGATGCCGGCATCGAGCTGGCGGTGTGCATCACCGAAGGCGTGCCGGTGAATGACATGGTGCGGGTGAAGGCGGTGCTGGCTGCCTCGAGCACTCGCCTCGTCGGCCCCAACTGCCCGGGCGTCATCACGCCGGAGGAATGCAAGATCGGCATCATGCCCGGCTTCATTCACAAGAAGGGCAGCGTCGGCATCGTGTCGCGCTCCGGAACCCTCACCTACGAGGCCGTGTTCCAGACCACCCACATCGGGCTCGGCCAGAGCACCTGCGTCGGCATCGGGGGCGACCCGGTGCGCGGCATGAATTTCATCGATGTGCTGGAGCTCTTCGAGCGCGATCCGCGCACCGAGGGCATCATTCTCGTGGGTGAGATCGGAGGGAGCGATGAGGAAGCCGCCGCGCATTACATCCGCAAGTTCGTCGGCAAGCCCGTGGTCGCCTACGTCGCCGGCGTCACCGCTCCGGCGGGCAAGCGCATGGGGCACGCCGGGGCCATCGTCGCGGGCGGCAAGGGCACGGCGGCCGACAAGTACGCGGCCTTCGAGGCGGCGGGCGTTCGCACCGTGAAGTCGCCCGCCGAGCTCGGTACCGCCATGAATGAGCTGCTGCGCCGGCGGCGCTCGACCGTCAGGCACGGCGCCCCAGCCCGCGCGGCGGGCAGGCGACCGGCGGGCGCCAGCGCAGCCGCGAAACCGCTCAAGCGTACCGCGCGGCCCAAGCGGGTCGCGGCGGGCCCGAAGTCGCACGCCGGGGCGGCGCGCCGCTTGCCGGCTCGCAAGCCAGCGCGCGCACGGCGGCGCCGGCGCAGGGCAGAAGGCGCCGACTCGTGAAACAATAGCCGGCGATCAGCGAAGGCTTCAGTCCCTTCGCAGCACACCGGTGGTACATGAGCGACTCATTGCGGATCGCGCTGGCGCCACTCAATTTCCTGGTCGGAGATGTGCAGGGCAACGCCGCGCGGGTCATCGCGGCTACGCGGCACGCGCGCTCCAGCCTCGGCGCGGACCTGGTGCTGTTTCCCGAGCTCACACTCTCCGGGTACCCGCCCGAGGATCTGCTGTTTCACCGCGGATTTCGCCGCCAGATCGAGGAGGGGCTGGCACGGCTGCGCCGTGAGCTCACCGATGCGGCGGTGATGGTGGGATTCCCCGAGTACACGGGCGGCGGCATCTACAACTCCGCGGCCCTCATCGCACACGGGGAGATCGCCGCCATCCACCGCAAGGCGGAGCTGCCCAACTACAAGGTCTTCGACGAGAAGCGCTACTTCCAGGCGGGCGCCCAACCCACGGTGGCGGACTGTCTGGGCTTCAGAGTGGGGCTCCTGGTGTGCGAGGACATCTGGCAGCCCGAAGCCGCGCAGCTGGCGCGCGCCGACGGCGCGCAGCTGCTGCTGGTCATCAACGCCTCGCCTTACGAGATCCACAAGCAGCGTGAGCGCGAGGACATCGCGGGCCAGCGCGCCCGCGACGTCGGCTTGCCGCTGGCGTACGTGAATCTCGTCGGCGGCCAGGATGAGCTGCTGTTCGATGGCAACTCCTTCGTCATGGACGCGCACGGTGAGGTGCTGATGCGCGCGCCGCCGTTCGTAGAGGGCACCTACCTGACGGCCTTCGTGCGCGACGCTCACGGGGAGGTGGTACCGCAGGCGGGCGAGATCGCGCCCGAGCTCTGCGACGAAGCCAGCGTCTACGGCGCACTGGTCCTCGGGGTGCGTGACTATGTGAGGAAGCACGGCTTCCCGGGAGTGGTGGTGGGGCTCTCGGGGGGCATCGATTCCGCCCTGACGCTGGCGATCGCGGTGGACGCCCTGGGACGCGAGTGCGTGCAGGCGGTGATGATGCCCTCGCGTTATACCTCGGACATGAGTCTCGCCGATGCCCGCGAGCAGGCCGGGCTCCTGGGTGTGAAATACAGCGTGCTGTCCATCGAGGGTATGTTCGAGGCCACGCTCGCGACCCTCAAGGACGAGTTCGCCGGTCGCGCCCCCGACGCCACCGAGGAGAACATCCAGTCGCGCTGCCGCATGCTGCTGCTCATGGGGCTCTCCAACAAGACCGGGCGGATGCTCCTGACCACCGGCAACAAGAGCGAGATGGCGGTGGGCTATGCGACGCTGTACGGGGATATGGCCGGCGGCTTCGCGCCGATCAAGGACTGCAGCAAAGTGCTGGTGTACCGCCTGGCGAACTACCGCAACTCACTCGGTCGCGTGATTCCGCAGCGGGTGATCGAGCGTGCGCCGTCCGCGGAACTGCGCCCCGGGCAGAAGGACTCCGATTCGCTCCCCCCGTACGAAGTGCTCGACCCGATTCTCGAGGCGTTCATCGAAGAGGACCTGTCGGTGGATGAGATCGCGGCGCGCGGCTTCGACCGTGCCACCACCGCCAGGGTGCTGGACCTCGTGAAGCGCAACGAATACAAGCGCCGCCAGGCGCCGCCGGGCGTACGCGTCAGCCGCCGCGCCTTCGGGCGCGACTGGCGCTATCCGATCACCAGCGGCTACCGCCGCTAACTACTAAGCCGCGACTACAAGTGCGTACACGAGGACGTCGAAACCCTGACGGCCTCCGGATTGCTTCAGCGGGAGGGTGGCCGTGTATGGGCGCCGTACGACGCCATCACGGCGGCCTGTAGTCAAGGCCTGCCTCACCGGTAACGTAGGTTCATCCTCTGGCTCCCCGCGGTCTTGTCTTGACAATGCGTTTGCATTACCATGCGCGCTGCCCTCATGTTCACGGAAATCGTCCTATGGCCTCGCTAGAAATTGAATCGACGCTGACCGACCGTTACCAGACGACGGTACCGGATGCCGTACGTCGCACGCTCAAATTGCGGAAGCGCGACAAGATTCGATATGTGGTGAGACCAGATGGCGCAGTGCTGTTGACCCGCGCCGAGGCTGGGGAGGGGAGTGATCCGGTGGTCGGGAAGTTTCTGGCCTTCCTGGCGCGCGACATGGAAGTACGTCCGAGTCAGATTCGAGGCATCAACCCCGCCCTGGTGCGCTGCGCCCGATCGCTGGTGAAGGGCGTCAAGGTTGACTTGAATGCGCCGCTCCGGCCCGATGACGAATGACGAGCCCGGCGGCCGACTCGCCCTTAGTCATCAAGGGCTGGTCCATTTTTGCGCATCCGCAGTTTCTCGACACCTTTGACTCGCTGGTCGCACAGGTCGAGCGCCTGCGCGTGAAGGATCCGAAGGGCTACACCGCTAAGAACTCCACGAAGCGGCTGGCCGCCATCGTAAAGCTCGCCTTCGAGATCATACCGGAGGACCCGACCCGCCCCGAGTATAGACAAGGCGCAACGCTCGGCGATGAGTACAAGCACTGGTTCCGGGCGAAGTTCTTCCAACAGTATCGGCTGTTCTTTCGCTATCACCGCGAGAGCCGCATCATCATTTACGCCTGGATCAACGACGAAGATACGAAGCGCGCGTATGAGAGCGATTCCGACGCCTATCGCACGTTCCGCCGTATGCTTAAGAGCGGTAATCCGCCGGATGAGTGGAATCAGTTACTGCGTCAGGCTAGGGCGCAGAACAAACGAACGCGCGCTGCGAGGGACAGCAAATCACTGATGCGACGGTCGGATACCTGATCGAGGTCGACGCTCAGGTCATTTCCGGTCGTGTTGCATAGAGGCGTGAAAACGCTGACCGCCACAGAAGTTGTACTTGCCAGGTGCCTCCTCGGTGCGCGCACCGCCGAGGTATTCGTTGTCATTGGCCACCGAGGTCAAGCACAAGCGATTGACTTGGCGGGAGAGAGGCGGACCACACCGCTCGCTATGCTGCTGAGTCATTGAGCTTTAGTGGATTCCCTGGGCGCGGCGGCGCGGGCCTACCAGATCTTCCACCACGCCTTCCTGATTTCGGCCTGCGCATGGCGCACGTCGGCGCCGTAGTTGGCCTCGTACACCTGGCGGGTCTGTGCGGCGAGCGGCTGCAGGTTCAGCCGATCGTAGGATTCGATCATGATCTGCAGCGCCTCCCGCACCGCGGGCGCCCCGTCGTACTGCTCGATCGTCCCCTTGGCGCGCTGGGCGGCGGCGATGTACGCGCCGCGCTTGAAGTAGTAGCGCGCGACGTGCACCTCGTAGCTCGCGAGGCGGTTGCGCAGATAGATCATGCGTTGCAGCGAGTCGTGCGCGTACTCGCTCTTGGGGTACTGCTCGACCACGGTCTTGAAGGCCGCGAACGCCTTGCGTGCCGTGCTGGGCGGGCGCTGGGTGAGATCCGCGCGGAACAGATGCTCGATCAGGTTCGGCGTGCGCTCGAAGTCCACCAGGCCCTGGATGTACCAGGCGTAGTCCACGCGCGGATGCTTGGGGTTTTCGCGCCTGAAGGTCTCGGCGGCATCGGTCGCGGACTCGCCTTCCCCGGCACGGTAATATGCGTAGATGAGATCGAGCCGCGACTGGCGCGCTTCGTCGGCGAACGGAAAGCGCGCCGTCAGCTGCTCGTAGATCTTGATGGCGGCGTTGAAGTCGTTGGAATCCAGATCGTGCCGGGCGCGCTTGTAGAGCAGGTCGGGGGTCGGCTTCTTTTCCTCGCGCTCGCGGTGCGTGCGGCAGCCGGCGACGGCGAGCACGATGATGCACAAGGCGATCACGCTGCCGCGTACCGGACCGGGCAAGAACATCTGCAAAGGACCTTTACTTTGGCTTCGCGCCGCTTGAGTGCGCCGAGTATAGCGAATCCCGCACTTGCGACCGCGCCGCCGCCGGTGCAGTTCCGCTCGCATGCGCTGCGCCTGCCCGCGCAGGCCGCCGGACTGCGCTTCGATCAGGCGCTCGCCCGCGCGCTGCCGCAGTATTCGCGCGCCCTTCTCAAGGCCTGGATCGAGTCCGGGGCGGTGCAGGTCGAGGGCCGGGCGCTGCGCGCCAAGGACAAGGTACTGGGCGGGGAGCAGGTGCGCATCGAGGCGCAGCTTGCGGCCCACACCGCCCCCGCTGCCGAGGCGATTCCGCTCGCCGTCGTATACCAGGATCCGTCGGTCTTCATCATCAACAAGCCGCCGGGACTGGTGGTGCATCCCGGCGCGGGCAACGCCCGGCATACTCTGCAGAACGCGCTGCTGGCGCTCGATCCGCAACTCGCCCTGCTGCCGCGCGCGGGCCTGGTGCACCGGCTCGACAAGGATACGAGTGGGCTCCTGGTCGTGGCGCGCACGCCTGAAGCGCACGCCGCCCTCACCGCCGCGATGGCCTCGCGCAGGATCGGGCGCGAGTATCTGGCGCTGTGCACCGGGGTGATGACCGCCGGGGGCACGGTGACCGAGCCCATCGGCCGGCACCGCACCCAGCGCACACGCATGGCGGTGCGCGCGGACGGGCGCCCCGCGGTCACTCGCTATCGCATCGTCCAGCGCTTTCGGGCGCACACGCTGGTGCGCGTCGAGCTCGAAACCGGCCGTACCCACCAGATCAGGGTCCACCTGGCTCACATCGGTTTTCCCGTCGTGGGCGATCCGCTGTATGCCGGGCGCCGCCGCATCCCCGCCGGCTGCACGCCGGCGCTCACCGCCGAGCTTCAGGCATTCCCGCGCCAGGCGCTGCATGCCGCGCGTTTGAGGCTGAGCCATCCCGCGACCGGGCGCGAGCTCGCATGGGAAGCGCCGGTGCCCGAGGACCTGCAGCGCCTGCTCGCGGCGCTCGAGGCGGAGGGCTCGTGAGCGCACCGCTGGGCGGGGCGCCCTTCGAGGTCATCGTGCCGGACTGGCCGGCGCCGCCGGCGGTGCGCGCGGCGTTCACTTTGCGCATGGGAGGGGTGAGCGCGGCACCCTTCGACTCGCTGAACGTCGGCGCGCACGTGGGGGATGCGGGCGCTGCGGTCGCGGAGAACCGGCGGCGCGTGCGCACGCAGCTGCGCCTGCCGGCCGAGCCGCTGTGGCTCGAGCAGGTGCACGGTACCCAGGTTGCCGATCTCGATGTGCTGTCCGGGCAGGCCCCCGCCGCGCCCCCGACGGCGGATGCCGCCATCGCCCGGCGCGCCGGCAACGTGTGCGTCATGCAGGTGGCGGACTGCATGCCGGTGCTGTTTGCCGCGCGCGATGGTCGCGCGGTGGCGGCGGCGCACGCCGGCTGGCGCGGGCTGGCCGCGGGGGTGTTGGAAGCGACGGTGGCGAGGCTCGCCGTCGCGCCAGGGGGCCTCATCGCCTGGCTGGGCCCGGCGATCGGTCCGGCACACTTCGAGGTGGGAGGCGAAGTGCGTGCCGCCTTCCTGGCGCACGATGCTGCCGCGGCGCAGGCGTTCAGCCCCAACAACCGCGGCCGCTGGCAATGCGATCTTGGCACGCTCGCCCGGCGTCGGCTTGAGCGCGCCGGGGTGAGTGCGGTGTTCGGCGGTGACTGGTGCACGTATTCGGATCCGCTGCGCTTCTTTTCCTATCGCCGCGACGGACAATGCGGGCGCATGGCGGCGCTGATCTGGCTGGTGTGAATCATCTGCGGCGCGCGTGCGTGTTACGATGTCTGACACGCGGACAAAGAACCCTTAGCCGTGCTGCTGCTGTGGATCGTCCTGTTCGCCGCCTTCGGCGGCATCGCCAGCGCCGCGTTTGCGGTCGCATTCCTGTGGGTGCCCGAGGAGCGCAGTGCGCGCATCCTGCCGCATTTCGTCAGTTTCGCCACCGGAGCGCTCCTGGGCGCCGCGCTCCTCGGGCTGCTGCCGGAGGCGATGGCAGGGGCCGGTCCCTCGGGGGCGCACGACATCGGCCTGGTGATGGTGGTGGGGCTGGGAGTGTTCTTCGTCATCGAGAAACTGGTGCTGTGGTGGCACGCTCACGCGCAGGATGAGGAGAGCGCGCCGCAGCCCCACGCCCATCACGATCACGGCCGCGACCGGGCATCGGGCGTCCTGGTGCTGGTGGGTGACAGCATCCACAACGCGCTCGATGGCGTGCTGATTGCGGCGGCCTTTCTCGGCGACCTGTCGCTGGGACTGGTCACGACCTTTGCCGTAGCGGCGCACGAGATCCCGCACCGCGTCGGGGATTTCGCCATCCTGGTGCACGCAGGACTCTCGCGCCGGCGTGCGTTGCTGTTGAATCTCGCCACCGGTATCGCCTCGGTGATCGGGGCGATTGCGGCGTACTTCGGCCTGCGCCAGGCGAACGGGCTCCTGCCCTTCGCGCTGGCCTTCGCCGCCGCCGGGTTCCTCTACATCGCGGTCGCCGGGCTCATCCCCGGCCTGCATCGGCGCTCGGACCCGCGCACCAGCGCGGCCCAGGTGCTGCTCATCAGCCTCGGCATTGCGGTCATCGCGCTCACCGAGCGGTTGACGCACCGGTAGCTGCAGCGCTGCGGTAAGCAGGCGCCTGCCGCAACAGTGCTTGCATTGCTTGCACCGTGGCGCTTGCGACTGCTAGCATTGCTTGCACCGCAGCCGAGGAGGCTCGACATGGCGCAACTGATGGTCAGAAACGTGCCGGACGAGCTCGTTCGGGCGCTGAAGCAGCGCGCGGCCAAGCGCAATCGCAGCGCCGAGCAGGAGCACCGCGAAATCCTCAAGGTCGCATTGCAGGGGCCCCGCCGCCGGCGACTCGCGGAGGTGCTCGCGAGCATGCCAAACGTCGGTGAAGACCGCGATTTTGCCCGGGAACAGGCCGACTCGCGGGGTTAGGGTGTACCTCATCGATACCGACGTGATCAGCGAAGCTCGCAAGGGCCGGGACGGCAACGCGGGGGT
>Ga0209472_1001277_pt1 | contig 14692 bp, 27 predicted proteins | sample GraSoiAngelo_130_FD_185887 | JGI IMG/M metagenome (GOLD analysis project Ga0209472, IMG submission 185887) | Grasslands soil microbial communities from the Angelo Coastal Reserve, California, USA - 14_0929_02_20cm (SPAdes) (version 2) | ecosystem: Environmental > Terrestrial > Soil > Grasslands ...
GCCGCGCTCGAACGGCTCGATCACCACGCGCGCCTGGCGCGGGGCCACCGGCTGCACCTTCACCACCCGGGGTCTCAGGAACTCGCTTACAGAACCCTGCATTGCAGTCTCACCTTGCCGGCTCACTCACGACCGGCGCAAACGGAAAGTGGGGTCCTCTTACATGGGTGCGGCAGGCACCCGTTGCAAGTGGACGCGATTACTTCGAATACAGCTCGACGACCAGGTTCTCATTGATGTCGGGCAGGACGTCATCCCGGCCCGGCGCCGACTTGAACAGGCCACGGAACTCCTTGTCGTTCACCTCGACCCACTCGGGCAGGCCGACCTGCTGCGCGACGTTCAGCGCGCTCTGGATGCGCAGCTGCTTGCGCGATCTCTCGCGCACCTGGACGATGTCCCCGGCCTTCACCTGGAATGAGGCGATGGTGACCGGCTTGTCGTTCACGGCGATCGCCTTGTGGCTCACCAGCTGGCGCGCCTCGGCGCGCGTGGCCGCGAAGCCCATGCGGTACACCACGTTGTCGAGGCGACACTCGAGGAGCTTCAGCAGGTTCTCGCCGGTGGCGCCGCTCCGGCGGGCGGCTTTGTGGTAGTAGTTGCCGAACTGCCGCTCGAGCACCCCGTACATGCGGCGCAGTTTCTGCTTCTCGCGCAGCTGCAGGCCGTAGTCGGACAAGCGCGTGCGGCGCTCACCCTTGATGCCCCCCGGCGGCACGCTGAGCTTGCACTTGTTTTCCAGCGGCTTGACGCCGCTCTTCAGGAACAGATCCGTGCCCTCGCGGCGGGCGAGCTTGCATGTGGGACCAACGTAACGCGCCATATTGTCCTCGTTCAGCCTCTAGACCCTGCGCTTCTTGGGGGGACGGCAGCCATTGTGCGGGATGGGTGTCACGTCCGCGATGCTGGTGATCTTCAGTCCGCAGTTGTTGAGCGCGCGCACCGCCGATTCGCGTCCCGGTCCCGGACCGCCCACGCGCACTTCCACGTTCTTCACGCCGTGCTCCTGGGCGGCGACACCGGCCTTCTCGGCCGCCACCTGCGCCGCGAACGGAGTGCTCTTGCGCGAGCCACGGAAGCCGCAGCCCCCGGAGGTCGCCCAGGAAAGCGTGTTGCCCTGGCGATCGGTGATGGTGATGATCGTGTTGTTGAAGGAGGCATGCACGTGCGCGATCGCATCGAGCACGTTCTTGCGCGCCTTCTTCGGCTTCTTGGGCGCCGCAGCCGCCGCCGGCGCGGCTCCAGCCTGTTGGGGTTTCTCGCCCTGTTGGGGTTTCTCGCCCTGTTGGGGTTTCTGCTGCTCAGCCATTCGTTATGCCTTTCCGGGAGGTGCGTTCAGCTTGACCGCCTGCTTGCGCGGGCCCTTGCGGGTGCGCGCGTTGGTACGCGTGCGCTGGCCGCGCACCGGCAGTCCGCGTCGATGACGGATGCCGCGGTGGCTGCCCAAGTCCATCAGCCGTTTGATGTTCATCGACACCTCGCGGCGCAGGTCGCCCTCGACCGCGAACCTGGCGATCTGCGAGCGGATTGCGTTGACCTCCGCCTCGGTGAGATCCTTCACCTTGGTGGCGGGGTTGACGCCCGCGGCCATGCAGGCGGTGCGCGCGCGCGATCGGCCCACGCCGTAGATGTGCGTGAGCCCGACCCACACGTGCTTGTTCATCGGGATGTTGATACCAGCTATGCGTGCCATGTGTGCCTCACCTCAACCCTGACGCTGCTTGTGCCGCGGGTCCGTGCAGATGACGTACACGACGCGCCGGCGGCGCACGATCTTGCAGTTCTTGCAGATCTTCTTGACCGACGGCCGCACTTTCATGATTGGCCACCCGAGCCACTGCGGCCGTAGCCGAGCAGGTTCGCCTTCTTGAGAAGTCCCGGGTAGTGATGCGACATCATGTGCGCATTCAGCTGCGACATGAAATCCATCACCACCACCACCACGATGAGGAGCGAAGTGCCGCCGAAATGAAACGGCACGCCCTGCGAGGAAATCAGGATCTCGGGTAACAGGCACACCGCGGTCACGTACAGCGCACCCCACAGAGTCAGCCGCGTGAGCACGTGGTCGATGTACTCCGCCGTCTGCTGTCCGGGACGGATGCCGCGCACGAAGGCCCCCGACTTCTTGAGGTTGTCGGCGGTGTCGCGCGCGTTGAACACCAGCGCCGTGTAGAAGAAGCAGAAGAACACGATCAGCAGCGCGTAGATCACCAGGTGCAGCGGCTGGCCGTAGCCAAGCGCGGCGGCGACGTTCTGCATGAAGGTCGACACCGGCCCCTCGGCACTGGTGCCGAAAAAGCTGGCCAGGGTCGCCGGGAACAGCAACAGGCTCGAAGCGAAGATCGGCGGGATCACGCCCGACATGTTGATCTTGAACGGCAGGTGGCTGCTCTGGCCGGCGTACATGCGTCGCCCGACCTGGCGTTTGGCGTAATCGACCGGGATGCGCCGCTGGGCGCGCTCCATGAACACCACGAACGCGGTGGTGGCGAGCACCAGGATGATGAGCAGCAACGCGAACGGGCCCTGCATTTCGCCGTTGCTCACGGCTTCGGCGGTGTTGCCGACCGCCCCCGGCAGCCCCGCGACGATGCCGGACAGGATGATCATCGAGATGCCGTTGCCGATGCCGCGCTCGGTGATCTGCTCACCGAGCCACATGAGAAACATGGTCCCGGTGGTCATGGTGATGGTCGCGGTGAACAGGAACGACCAGCCGGTGATGAGCGTCATGCCGCCCTTGGCGAGCGCACCGGCGGCGGCGAAGGACTGCACCAGCGCGAGCACCACCGTGCCATAGCGCGTGTACTGCGTGATCTTGCGCCGGCCCGATTCGCCCTCCTTGCGCAGCTCCATGAGCGTCGGCACCACCATCGACATCATCTGGATGATGATGGAGGCGGAAATGTACGGCATGACGCCCATGGCGAAGATCGACAGGCGCGACAGCGCGCCGCCCGAGAACATGTTGACGATTCCGAGGATGGTGTTGGAGCGGTCGCCGAAGAAGCGCGCCACTTCCGCCGGATTCACGCCCGGCACGGGAATGAAGGTGCCGATGCGGTAGACCACCAGCGCGCCGATGAGGAAAAAGAAACGGCTGCGAATCTCCCCGAAACGGGCAGCTTCGCTGAACGCGGCGGCCGGATTGCTGATGCTGGTGTTCGCCATGCCTGTCCTGATGGGTAGCTCTTCAGGCCTCGATCTTGCCGCCGGCGGCTTCGATCGCCGCGCGCGCGCCCTTGGTCACCGCCACGCCCTTGAGCGTCACCGCCCTGGCAAGCGCACCCGAGAGCACCACCTTGGCGCGCTCGGTGCCCGAAGGCACGACACCCGCTTTCAGCAGCGCTTGCAGATCCACCAGAGCGCCTTCGACCTTGGCGAGCTCGGAGAGCCGTACCTCGGCGCGGCTTCTCTTCATGGCGGAACGGAAGCCGACCTTCGGCATGCGCCGCTGCAGGGGCATCTGGCCGCCCTCGAAGCCTACCTTGTGGTAGCCGCCCTTGCGCGCGCGCTGGCCCTTGGTGCCGCGGCCGCAGGTCTTGCCTTGGCCGGCGGAAGCGCCGCGGCCCACGCGCAGGCGCGGGCGCTTGCTTCCGGGGGCGGGCCTGAGTGTGTTGAGTCGCATACGCTTAAGCGCCTTTCTCGACCCGCAGCAGGTGCACGGCGGCGCCAATCATGCCGCGGTTCTCACGCGTGTCCGCCACCGACACGCTCTGGTGAATGCGGCGCAGCCCCAGGCCGCGCGCGGAGGCCGCGATGCTCTTCAGCTGCCCGTGCAGGCTCTTCACCAGCGTCACTTTCAGTTGTTTGTCCGCCATGACCGTCAGCCCGTGATCTCTTCGAGGCTCTTGCCGCGCTTCGCCGCGATTTCCTCCGGCGAGCGGATTTTCGCCAGCGCGTTCATGGTGGCGCGCACGACGTTGATCGGGTTGCGCGAACCGTAGCTCTTGGCGAGCACGTTGCGCACGCCGGCGCACTCGAGCACCGCGCGCATGCCGCCGCCGGCGATGACGCCGGTGCCGTCGGAGGCCGGCTGCATGTACACGCGCGTGGCTCCATGCGTTCCTGTGACCGCGTAATGCAGCGAATCGTTTCGCAGCGCGACGTTGATGAGGTTCTTGCGCGCGGCGGTCATCGCCTTGGAAATCGCGACCGGAACCTCACGCGCCTTGCCGAAGCCATAGCCCACGCGGCCGGTCCCATCGCCCACCACGGTGAGCGCGGTGAAGCCGAACTGCCGGCCGCCTTTGACGACCTTCGCGGTGCGATTGACGGCGACGAGTTTCTCTACGAACTCGTCCGCCGACTGGCCCTTTTCTGGTCTCGCCATGTGTGTGTTACCTGCCTAGAACTCGAGACCCGCCTCGCGGGCCGCATCCGCGAGCGCCTTCACGCGCCCGTGGAACTGGAAGCCGGAGCGGTCGAAGGCGACCTTGCTCACCCCCGCGGCCTTGGCTCGCGTGGCGATCGCCCGTCCCACCGCCTTGGCGGCCTCGACGTTGCCGGTATTCTTCAGGCCCTGGCGCACCGCTTCCTGCAAGGTGGAGGCCACGGCAATGACCTTCGCGCCCACCGGGTCCGTGACCTGCGCGTAAATGTGCCGCGGCGTACGGTGCACGCTGAGACGCGCCATCGCCAGAGCGCGGATGTGCGCGCGCGCCTTGACGGCGCGTCGCAGCCGGCGCTGCTTCTTGGTGATGATCACTTCTTCTTGCCCTCTTTCAGGGTAATCTGCTCGTTCGCGTAGCGCACGCCCTTGCCCTTGTAGGGCTCGGGCGGACGAATGCCGCGGATCTCGGCGGCCACCTGGCCGACTTTCTGCCGGTCGATGCCCTTCACCACGATCTCGGTCTGGCTCGGAGTCTCGATGTTGATCCCTTCCGGGATCGCGACGTTCACCGGATGCGAGAAGCCGAGTGTCAGGTTCAGGTTCTTGCCCTGCACCTGGGCACGAAAGCCCACGCCCACCAGCTCGAGCTTCTTCTCGTAGCCGCGCGTGACGCCGCGCACCATGTTGGCGAGGTGTGCGCGGGTGGCGCCGGCGCGCGTGCGCGCCAGTTCCGCCTCCGAGTAGCTGATCTGCAGTTTCTTCTCCGTCTGCACCACCGATACGCCGCTGGTGAGCGACAGGCTGAGCGAGCCCTTGGCGCCCTTGATGGTCACCGCGTCCGCGGCGATGGTCGCGGTCACACCCGCAGGCAAGTCGACCGGAGCTTTGGCGATTCTCGACATGATGGCTGCTCTTGAGTCAGGGCGCGGCTGTCAGGCGACGATGCACAGGACCTCGCCCCCCTGTCCGATCGAGCGCGCCTGCTTGTCGGTCATCACACCCTTGGGCGTGGAGACGATCACCGTGCCCATGCCGCCCAGGACCTTCGGCAGCTGATCCTTGCCGCGGTAGATGCGCAGCCCGGGGCGGCTGACGCGCTCCAGGCGATCGATCACCGGCCGGCCTTCGAAATATTTCAGCCCGATGGTGAGCCGCGGCTTGCCGGCGTCGGCGTCGAGGCGGAAGTCGGCGATGTAGCCCTCGTCCTTCAGCACCTTGACGATGGCGGTCTTCAGGCGCGAGGACGCGAGCTGCACTTCGCTCTTGCCCGCGGTCTGGCCGTTGCGGATGCGCGTCAACAGATCGGCAATGGGGTCGGTCATGCTCATGCGGCGCCCCTCACCAGCTCGCCTTGGCGAGACCGGGAATCTCACCACGACTGGCGACCTCGCGGATCTTCACCCTCGAGAGGCCGAACTTGCGGTACACGCCGCGCGAGCGGCCGGTGATGGCGCAACGGTTGCGCTGCCGCGAGGCACTGGCATCGCGCGGTTGCGTCTGCAGCTGCGCCTGTGCGGCCACGCGCTGCTCGGGCGAGCTGTTGGGGCTGCGGATCAGCTCCTTGAGCTTGGCGCGCTTCGCTGCGTACTTTTTCACGATCCCGGCGCGACGCTTCTCGCGCTCGACCATGCTCGTCTTCGCCATAGACTTTTGGGTTCCTGTTACTTCCGAAACGGGAAGCTGAATGCCTCGAGCAACGCTCGGCCGTGACGGTCATCTCTTGCCGTCGTAGTGATGGTGATGTCCATGCCCCGGACCTGATCGACCTGGTCGTACTGGATTTCGGGGAAAATGATCTGCTCCTTCACGCCCAGCGTGTAGTTGCCCTGGCCGTCGAAGGCGCGCGGCGACACGCCGCGGAAGTCGCGGATGCGCGGCATCGCAATGTTGATGAGGCGGTCGAGGAACTCGTACATGCGAGTCCCGCGCAGCGTCACCTTGGCGCCCACGGCCAACCCGGCGCGGAGCTTGAACGACGCGATCGCCTTGCGCGACTTGGTGATCAGCGGCTTCTGCCCGGTGATCTTGGTGAGATCGGCGAGAGCTGCGTCCATCACCTTCTTGTCGGCGACCGCCTCGCCCACGCCCATGTTGACCGTGATCTTGCGGATGCGCGGCACCTGCATCACGTTGTCGAGCTTCAGCTCCGCGCGCAGGCGCGGAACGACCTGCTCGCGGTAGTACTGGTGCAGCCGCGCCGGGCCGGATGGCCGCCGGGGAGCCGCGCGCTCGGCCTTCGCGTCAGGCTGCTTGCCGGCGGCCGTGTCAGCCTGCTTGTCGGCCGGCTTCTGCTTGCCGGCCGGCTTCTGCTTGCCCCGTTGTTTTTCGCCTTCCTTGCCTGCAACGACTTCAGACATCGAGCATCTCTCCGTTCGACTTGAAGAACCGCACGCGCTTGCCGTCGGCGAGCGTCTTGATCCCGATGCGATCACCCTTCTTGGCACCCGGGTTCCAGATGGCAACCTTCGACAGCGGCAGCGGCATCTCCTTCTCGATGATGCCGCCCTGCTTGCCAGCCTGCGGGTTGGGCTTCTGGTGCTTCTTCACCATGTTCACGCTCTCCACCACCACGCGGCCGTCGCCGAGCACCTGGATCACCGCGCCGCGCCGGCCCTTGTTACGCCCCGACCGCACCACCACCTGATCGCCCTTGCGGATCTTCTTCATCACAGCACTTCGGGGGCCAGGGAGATGATCTTCATGAACTGCTGGTTGCGCAGCTCGCGCGTCACCGGGCCGAAGATGCGGGTGCCGATGGGCTCGAGCTTGTTGGTAAGCAGCACCGCCGCGTTGCCGTCGAAGCGGATCAGCGAGCCATCCGGACGGCGCACGCCGCGCGTGGTGCGCACCACCACCGCGTCGTACACCTCGCCCTTCTTGACCTTGCCACGTGGAATAGCGTCCTTGACGCTCACCTTGATGACGTCGCCCACGTTGGCGTAACGGCGGCGCGTGCCGCCCAGCACCTTGATGCACATCAGGGTGCGCGCGCCGCTGTTGTCAGCGGCATTCAGCATTGTGCGCATCTGGATCATGATTGGAACCTGCCTTCGCCCGTCTCGAGCGCTTTCAGCGCCGCACGGCCTTTTCCACGACCTCGAGCAGCCGCCACGACTTGCGCCGCGACATGGGGCGGCACGGGGTGATGGTCACCACGTCGCCCTCCTTCGAGGTGCCGCTCTCGTCGTGCGCGAGTAGCTTGGTCGTACGGCGGATGTACTTGCCGTAGGTCGGATGCTTCACCAGCCGCTCGATCTCGACGGCGATCGTCTTGTGCATCTTGTCACTCACCACGCGCCCGGTCAGCGTGCGTGCACCCTTCGCTTCCGGGGGCCGGCGCTGCTGCGCCCCGGGATCCTGCACCCGGGCTTCCTGCACCCGGGCTTCCTGCACCTGGGCTTCCTGCGCCTGCGTTTCCTGCACCCGGGCTTCCTGCACCTGGCCTTCCTGCGCCTGCGTTTCCTGCACCCGGGCTTCCTGCACCTGGCCTTCCTGCGCCTGCGTTTCCTGCACCTGGGTTTCCGGCACTTTGGCCTTTCGTGCGCTCACGTCTGCTTGCCTCCGCGGCTTGCCGCCTGCGTCTCGCGCTGCACGGTCTTCAGGCGCGCGATGTTGCGCCGCACTTTGCCGAACTGATCGGGCTTGGGCGCCTGCCCGGTGGCGCGCTGCATTCGCAGGGCAAACTGCTCCTTGCGCAGCTTGACGAGCTCATCGGCGAGCTCGGCCGGGGATTTGCTGCGTAGCTCCTTGGCTTCCATCTAGCGAACCTGCCGTTTCACGAATGAGGTGGACACCGACAGCTTCGAGCCTGCGAGCCGGAACGCCTCGCGGGCCGTCACCTCGTCCACACCCTCCATCTCGAACAACACCTTGCCGGGCTGCACGCGGGCTACGTAGTACTCGATGTTGCCCTTGCCGCTGCCCATGCGGACCTCGAGCGGCTTCTTGCTGATCGGGACGTCCGGAAACACGCGGATCCAGATCTGTCCGCCGCGTTTCACGTAGCGCGCCATGGCACGGCGCGCCGCCTCGATCTCGCGCGCGGTCATGCGCGCGCGGCTGGTCGCCTTCAGGCCGAACTCGCCGAAGGACACGTTGCTGCCGCGCTGTGCCAGGCCCGCGTTGCGGCCCTTGAACTGCTTGCGATACTTGGTGCGTTTGGGCTGCAGCATTCTCTCAAGCCATCAGGTCAGACCGTGGCGCGACTTCGGGCGCCGGCGGCGTTACCGGCGGCGGCGCGGCGGGGGCCAGCGGCGTGCTCGGCGCGGCGGCGGCCTCGGCTTCGCCCGCCTGCTGCGCGAGCTCGCTCTTGTCGAACACCTCGCCCTTGAATATCCACACCTTGACGCCGATGACGCCGTAGGTGGTGTGCGCTTCCGACAGACCGTAATCGATGTCGGCGCGGAAGGTGTGTAGCGGAATGCGCCCCTCGCGATACCACTCGGTGCGGGCGATTTCCGAGCCGTTGAGGCGTCCGGAGACGCGCACCTTCACGCCCAGCGCGCCGCTGCGCATGGTGCTCATGACCGCGCGCTTCATGGCGCGGCGGAACATCACGCGCTTCTCGATCTGCTGCGCGATGCTGTCGCCGACCAGTTGCGCATCGAGCTCGGGCTTTCTGATCTCGGCGATGTTCAGGCGCACGTCATTCATCGGCATGCCGAGGAGCGCCGCAGTCTCCTGGCGCAGCTTCTCGATGTCCTCGCCCTTCTTGCCGATGACGATGCCGGGGCGCGCGGTCTGGATGGTGATGTTGACCTTCTTGGCGGCGCGTTCGATGAGAATACGGCTCACCGAGGCCTCGGCGAGCCTGCGCTTGAGGAACTCGCGCACCCGGAAGTCGGTATTCACGTGCACCGGGAACTGTCGCTTGCCGGCATACCAGCGCGAGGTCCAGTCGCGGGTGATCCCCAGCCGTATCCCCAACGGATTGACCTTCTGACCCATGGGTTAATCCTTCTTGCCGTCGCTGACGCCGACGGTGATGTGACTGTTGCGCTTGATGACGCGTGCGCCACGCCCCTTGGCGCGGGCGGCGAACCGCTTGAGCTGCGGGGCCGCGTCCACGTGGATGAGCGCCACTTTCAGCTCGTCGATGTCGGCGCCGTGATTGTGCTCGGCGTTGGCGACCGCGGACTCGAGTACCTTGCGCACCAGCCGCGCGCCCTTCTTCGGCATGTAGCGCAGCGTCGCGATCGCATTGCCGACCGGCTTGCCCCGCACCACCTCGGCGACCAGCCGGCACTTCTGCGGGGAAATGCGCGCGTAGCGCAGCTTGGAGGTCACTTGCATCGTGTTTCTGCGGCCGCCTCAGGTGGCGGGGGCGGCAGCCTCCACCTTGCGATCCCCCGAGTGCGCCTTGAAGGTGCGCGTCGGGGCGAACTCGCCCAGCTTGTGTCCCACCATGTTCTCCGTGATCAGCACCGGAACGTGCTGGCGGCCGTTGTGCACGGCGATGGTCAGACCCACCATCTCGGGCACCACGGTGGAGCGGCGCGACCAGGTCTTGATCGGCTTGCGGTCGTTCCTCGCGGAAGCCACCTGCACCTTCCTGGCCAGGTGCAGATCAACGAACGGGCCCTTCTTCAACGAACGTGGCATGTGGCGCTCCCAATCAGCGGATGCGGTTCTGGCGGCGCTGGACGATCATGTTGTCGGTGCGCTTGTTGTGACGGGTCTTCAGTCCCTTGGCGTTCTGGCCCCACGGCGACACCGGGTGCGGGTTGCCCTGGCCGGACTTGCCCTCGCCGCCACCGTGCGGGTGATCGACCGGGTTCATGGCCAGCCCGCGCACCGTCGGGCGTATGCCCTTCCAGCGCTTGGCGCCGGCCTTGCCGTAGCTGCGCAGGTTGTGCTCGTCGTTCCCCACTTCACCGATGGTGGCGCGGCAGTCGATGTGCACCTTGCGGGTCTCGCCGGACTTGAGGCGCAGGTATGCATAGATGCCCTCGCGCGAAGTGAAGGACACGGAACTGCCGGCGCTGCGCGCCAGCTGCCCGCCGCGCCCGGGCTTCATCTCGACGTTGTGGATGATCGAGCCGACCGGAACGTGCCGCAGCGTCATGGCGTTGCCCGACTTGATCGGGGCGTCGGCGCCGGAGCGCACTTCATCGCCCGCCTTCACGCCCTTGGGCGCGAGGATGTAGCGCCGTTCGCCGTCGGCGTAGCGGATGAGCGCGATGTGGCTGGTGCGGTTCGGATCGTACTCCACGCGCTCCACCACCCCGGAGATGCCGTCCTTGTCGCGCTTGAAGTCGATGACGCGGTACTTCTGCCGCGAGCCACCGCCGTGGTGGCGCGTGGTGATGCGGCCGAAGTGGTTGCGCGCGCCGGTCTTGCTCTGCGCCGCGGTCAATGGCAGGTGCGGTCCGCCCTTGTGCAGGTGCGAGCGGTCGATCTTCACCACCGCGCGCGTGCCGGGCGTTCTGGGCTTGTACTTGATGAGGGCCATATGCGGGGTCCTGTCAGGCCTTGGCGCGGGCTTCGTAGTCGATCGTCTGCCCGCTGACCAGGCTCACGTACGCCTTCTTCCAGTCCTGGGTGCGGCCGGCGATCTTGCCGAAGCGGCGCACCTTGCCCGGCTCGTTGACGACCTGCACGCCCGCCACCTTGACGTCGAACATGAGCTCGACCGCCTTGCGGATGTCGGTCTTGGTCGCATCCCGGCGCACACGGAAGGTGTACTGGTTGTGGTTCTGCATCGCGAGCGAGGTCTTCTCGGTGACGTGCGGGGCGATCAGAACGCTCATCAGCTGCTCGCGGTTCATATCATGGCCCCCGGAATCACTGCAGGCGCTCCTCGATCAGCTTCACCGCGCCCACCGTCATCAGCACCTTGTCGTAGGCTGCGAGCGACAACGGATTGAGCGCCGGGACCTCGATGACCTCGACGTGCGGCAGGTTGCGCGCGGCGAGGACGAGCTTCTCATCGCTCGCCTCGACCACGATCAGCACCGAGGGGAGCTCCCAGGCCTTGAGCTGCTGTGCGAGCAGCCTGGTCTTCGGCGCCGCCAGCTGGATGCCGTCGGTAACCAGGAGGCGCTCGGTGCGCGCCAGTTCCGAGAGCATCGAGCGGATCGCGCCGCGGTACATCTTGCGATTCACCTTCTGCGTGAAGTCGCGCGGCTTGGCGGCGAAGGTCTTGCCGCCGCCGACCCAGATCGGCGAGCGGTTGGAGCCGGCGCGCGCCTGCCCCGTGCCCTTCTGCGCGTAGGGCTTGCGGCCGCCGCCGCGCACTTCGGCACGCGACTTCTGTGCCTTGGTACCGGCGCGCCCCGCGGCCTGATACGCGGTGATCACCTGGTGGACCAGCGCCTCGTTGAACTTGGTCCCGAAGGCGGCTTCCGACACCTGCAGCGCGCCCGAGCCATTGACCAACTTCAGTTGCATGGCTTATTTCTTTCCCGCCTTGGCCGGGTCTTTCGACGGTGCGGCGCCAAGCTTGGTCGGCGTCACGATCTTGCGGGTCGCGCGGCGCGCCGCCTTCAGCGACGGGCGCACGATCACCTGCCCGCCCTCGGCTCCCGGTACCGCGCCGCGGATCAGGAGCAGGTTGCGCTCCAGGTCGACCTGCACCACGCGCAGGTTCTCGGTGGTGCGCCGTACGACGCCCATGTGACCGGACATGCGCCGGCCCTTGAACACGCGGCCCGGAGTCTGGCGCTGGCCGATGGACCCGGGTGCGCGATGCGACAGCGAGTTGCCGTGCGACGCCATACCGCCGGCGAAGTTGTGACGTTTCATCGTGCCCGCGAAGCCCTTGCCGATGGTCGTGCCGGTGACATCCACCGCTTCGCCTTCCTTGAAGAGGTCGGCCTTGATCTCGGCCCCGGCTTTGAGCTCGGTCTTGTCGGCGCCGGTGAGTCGGAACTCCACCAGCGCCTTGCCCGGAGCAACATTCGCACGTGCGTAGTGGCCCGCCACGGCCTTGGAATACAGCTGCGGGCGGCGCATGCCGTAGGTGACCTGCACGGCGCGGTACCCGTCCTTGTCCTGCGCCTTGACCTGCGTGACGCGGTTTGGCAAAACCTCGATTACCGTGACCGGCACTGTCTCGCCGGCGTCGGTAAACACGCGCGTCATGCCGGCCTTGCGGCCGACGAGTCCGATAGCCATCTCTTCCTCTCACGGCCTCAAGCGCACCGCCGGGCGCCCGAGGCACGCTGGCGTCTGGCTAAGTCATTGACACAACAGGAGATTTCGCGCTCGAAGCCGCTGAGGCTGCGCTCATCTCGAGTGGTCTTGGAGCCCAAGCCCTGAAGGGCCGGCTCCAACCTCGCCCGACGCCGCTTACGCGACCGCCCGCGGGGAGTCCCGGGGGCCAAAAGGGCGCGCAGTATAGGCGCGCCCGAGCCTTCAATCAACCTCAGGGTTGCCGGGTCAGGAAGCATACCAACCATGACGGCCACTCCCTCGCGTTACACTCACCTGCAACCGTGACGGAAGAAGCGCGCGCAGCTCAGGGGCAGAGAATTCCATGCACCGACAGGGTCCAAGGTACGCGCTGGCGCTGCTCGGTACCCTCCTGGGATCGGGCGCGCACGCCGACTTCCCGGCGGCAATGAAGGAATTCAACGCCGGCCACTACGAGGCAGCCCGTTCGGAGTTCCTGGTGCTCGCCGAGCTCGGCGACGTCGCCTCGCAGTTCAACCTCGGCACGATGGCGATGCAGGGCCAGGGCGGTCCGAAGGATCTCCCGACCGCCGTGGGTTGGCTGACGGCGGCTGCGGAGAACGGCAGCCAGCGTCTCACCCCGGAGAAACTTGCCGATATGCGTTCGAAGCTCACGGACGAGCAGCGCAGGATCGCGGATGACATTGTCAGCCGCTACGGCCGGGACGGTCTGCTCAAGAGCGTACTGCCGGTGCCGGAGTTTCGCGAACATTGCAAGGATCTCACCCCTCCGCGTGTCCTTCAGGCGCCTCCGGGGCACTACCCGTCCGACGCCCGGTACGCGCATCAGAACGGCTTCGTGATCGTGCAGCTGACCATCGGAATCGACGGTGTTGCGCGTGACCCGGAGGTTCTGATGTCAGTCCCAGGTGCTGAATTCTCGGCTGCGGCCGTCGAGCAATGGCTGCACGCCCGGTTTGAGCCCGCCGAGCAGGGCGGGCTGCCGGTCGAGGCAAAGGAAACCGTCAAGACCGCATTCAACATGGAGGGCGGAGGAGTTCTGTGGGATGTGGGAGCCCTGAAGCGCATCCGCGAGACGGCCCTCACCGGAGACCCCGGTGCCCAGTATCAGATAGGGCTTGCCGCCATGCTCGACCCTTCGCTGGGAATTCCACGGACGCAGGCTCATGCACTGCTCGTTTCGGCCGCGCAGGGTGGACAGCGTCAGGCGCAATACTGGGTGGCGAACCGCTTCATGAGTGCCGGAAGGTGCAGCGCGGTCAGCAAGAAGCTCACCTGGTTGCGCGCAGCCGCAGCCGCGGGCGAGGGCGCGGCGCAGCTCGCTCTCGCAACTGACCTGCTGTCGGGACAGCACTCTGCCGAACAAGTGGCCGAGGCTCGCTCACTCCTCGAGCAGGCCGCACAGGCGGACAGCTTCTATGTCAGAAAGCACGTGACCGCACTGATGGCGGCCTCCCCGCTGGAGCAAATCCGCGACCCGGCCACCGCACTAGCCGTGGCGAACAAATTGAGCAAGGACCCGATCCAGTCCGACCCGCAGATGTTCGAGGCACTTGCCGCCGCCGACGCCGTCAACGGGAAATTCTCGTCAGCCGGCACCAAGCAGTGGACGGCCGTCAAACGCGCAAAGGAACTGCATTGGAATACCAGCCTGATGGAGGAGCGGCTCGAGAGCTATCGCAACTCGAAGCCCTGGGTCGGGGACCTGTTCAGTCTGCCGCCGGTTCAGGGCGGATCGTCCGGGCCGGCCGCAAAGGCCCGCCTGGGGCGCGACTTCTAATTCAGCTTGATCTGCACGTCCACGCCCGCCGGAAGCTCGAGTTTCATGAGGGCGTCCACCGTCTTGTCGGTGGGGTTCATGATGTCCATGAGGCGCTTGTGTGTGCGCAGCTCGAACTGATCGCGGGCGTCCTTGTCGGCGTGCGGGGAGACGAGCACCGTGAAGCGCTCCATCTTGGTTGGCAGCGGTACCGGTCCCTTGACTGTGGCTCCGGTGCGCTTGGCGGTCTCGACGATCTCGCGCGCGGAAGAGTCGATCAGGCGATGGTCGAACGCCTTCAGGCGGATACGGATGTTCTGATTGGCCATTGTGTCCTACTTCAGGATCTTGGTCACGACGCCTGCGCCGACGGTCTTGCCGCCCTCGCGGATCGCAAAACGCAGCCCATCCTCCATGGCGATCGGGCTGATCAGCTCGATCGTCATCTTGATGTTGTCCCCGGG
>Ga0209472_1001278_pt1 | contig 14682 bp, 13 predicted proteins | sample GraSoiAngelo_130_FD_185887 | JGI IMG/M metagenome (GOLD analysis project Ga0209472, IMG submission 185887) | Grasslands soil microbial communities from the Angelo Coastal Reserve, California, USA - 14_0929_02_20cm (SPAdes) (version 2) | ecosystem: Environmental > Terrestrial > Soil > Grasslands ...
CACGGCTGACAAGAAACGCAGGTTCCAGTTCACATCAAGTCCCGCAGCTCCCCAGCCGAGCTGCGCGTTGGCGCGCCAGCGCGGGATGGCGCTGTTGTCGACCTCGATCCCGACCGTGCGCTGCGCAACCAGGCCGAGCTTATCCTCGGCCTTGTAGTCATTGACGCGCGTCGCCTGCAGTGCGGCCGACAGATGGCCGAAGCTCAGGGGCTCCGACAGCCATGTTAGCTTCAGGTCCACGCCGCTCGTGGTGATCTGAGCCAGATTCTGCAGGAAGTTCTGCGGTGGCCTGAGGTCGCCGCTCGCGATGCGTGAAAATGGAGCGCACAATGTGGGATCCGTGCCGCCGGCCACCAGGCACGCGTCCAACAGCGCCTGAATATCTTCCGACTGGATTGCGCCCTTGACCTTGTGATTGTAGTAGGTGGCCTCGACACTCATGTGATCGGTCGCGGCGTGACCCGCCATCCAGCCGGCGCGGTACACGATGCCGGCGGTGTAGCTGTCGGACTTCTCGGGTTGGAGGCCGGGGTTACCGCCCGTGAACGTCGTGATCTGGGTGTTGGCCTGCTGGAACCCGGCCGGTACGTGCTGTGCGGCGCAGCCCGCCACGTATGGCGGAAGGATCCCACCAGCGGTCGGACCGCAGTGATCCACAAGCGTAGCCCCGAACTGCGTGAGTCCGTACAGCTCGCCCAGATTCGGGGCCCGGAAACCTGTCGAATAAGTGCCGCGCACGGCAAAGTCTTCAACCGGCTGCCACCGCAATCCGCCCTTGTAGGTGGTCGTGTTGCCGAACGTCGAGTAATCCGAATAACGCACCGCTGCGCTCGCACCGAGGCTCTTGAGCAGCGGCAGACTTAGCTCCGTATACACCTCGTTTACGTGATAGCTCGACGCAACAGGAAACGCCAGTGAGTCCTGGGACTCGCCGGTCTGACGCAGGGGGTCGGGGTCGAACACGCCGTCGTACATGCGGTGCTCAGCACCGACTGCGATGCCGGCGGCGCGATCCTGGATGTGGAAGATCGTGCCGGTGATGTTGGCCGACACGAGCTTCAGCTTCTGGTCGCTCGAGTCGAGCTGAGGCGCCAGGATGTAGTTCAGCATCGCCGCCGTGATCGGCCGTGCCTGGCCGCCGAAGAGATCCAGCGGCGTGCAGCCCGGGATTTTGGCACAGATGGCGGGATCGCCGAGCGCAATACCGATCTTCGCGACGTTGTAGCCGCCGATGAACCTCTGACTCGCTTTGTTATCCGTGTCGGCGAAGTTGATGTCCCAGATGAGACCGTCGAGGAGGTGCAGCGTGCCCTTCACGCCCGCGCTGAAGTACCAGGTGTCGACATCCTGGTCGAAGATGCGGGGCCCGCCTTCGAGCGGACGGCGTGTGACACCAAAGAAGTTGGCGGTTCCGTTTCCGCACGACGGTGATGCCACCGCGCACAGATCGATGCCGAATGGGTTGTAGGGGTTGAGATGGGAGACACTGATGGCGTCGGCGATGCCTCCGGTACCGGCGACCGGACCGATGAATATCGGTTCCGGAGCCGCCTGGTTAGTCGACGTGCGATTGTTGAACAGGCCTTTCGCATACAGCTGGATGTCCTCCGTGGCGTCGTAGCTCAGGCTCGTAAACAGCGCCTTGCGCTGCGACGGCGTCAGCAGCAGGTTCAAGGGCGCAAAGTTGAAGCGGTCCGCGTTGGTGAAATGGTGGTACGTGCCGGCATTCGGATTGTTCGGATCCCACACCGGAGTCGTCGTGCCATTGTTCAGCGTCACACTGTAGAAATTGTCCGGGCACGATCCGGTGTTCGGAGCCGGCACGGAGGGATCGCAGAATCTGAACCGCCCCTGCGGCGTCCCCGAGCTCCCCGCGTCCAGCCCCGCGTAGGGCTCCGGATAGGAGGACTGCCACCACTTCGACGAGCTGATCCGGTCCTGGTCGTAGAAGCTCGCGGCGAAGAGCCCGGAGAACTTGCCGCTCGAGCCACCGGCACTGAGGCTCGCCTCGGTCGTGCGGCCACCTTTGCTGAAGTCGCCGCTGTATCCGCTGACCTCGAAGCCCTCGAATTTCTTGCGCGTGATGATGTTGACCACGCCCGCGATGGCATCGGAGCCGTAGATCGAGGATGCGCCATCTTCCAGCACCTCGATGTGATCGATAATTGACAGCGGGATGGTGTTGAGGTCGGCACTACCGCTGACACCGGAGGCTGAAGACTCATTGACCCACCGCAGCCCGTCCACCATCACCAGCGTGCGCTTGGAATCGAGGTTGCGCAGATCGACCTGGGAGGAGCCGGCGCCGATGCCGCCACCGTCGGGGGGGTAGCCGAAGTTACCGGAGGAGTTGAATTTCTGGTTGAGCGCCTTGCCGCCGGTGGTGAGCTGTTGCAGCAGGTCGCCCACGCTCGCAAGTCCGGTTTTCTCGATCTGATCGGAGCTGATGACCGAAAGTGGCTGCGTGGTCTGCGCGACGCTCTGCAGGATGCGCGAGCCGGTGACGACGACCTCCTGCACCTGCTGAGGCTGTGCGGGTTGCGCCGGCGGTGCCTGCTGGGCGAGCGCCGGGGTCGCCGCGGCGCACGCCGCAACCGCCCACTTCACCGCCAGCATGATCTGATTTGACCGGGCTGATGGACCTGATGGCATGGATGCTTCCCCTTAAGTTGGTCTTGTCTGGGTCGGCACTGACGCGTGGCGCGGCACGACCCAACGCTCCCCTAAGCGGGCCGAATGCGATACGCAAAGCTCGCTTGCGCTTACTTTGGATTTGAGCCTAGCACCGCAGGAACGCGGCAAGCAAATTCTGTATCAATTACGCAGCAAACCCACCCGGCTTTGCACGAGGCAAGGGTCCCGTCTGTTGTAAATTGTCGACAGCCTTGACGTGGTGGGTCGAGTGGAATGAGCGGGGAGCGGTTGAGCGCTCCGCCGAGCTTGGCGCGGGAAGGCGGCCGGCTTCGAGGTGGTGGAGCCAGGCGGGATCGAACCGCCGACCTCTTGCATGCCATGCAAGCGCTCTCCCAGCTGAGCTATGGCCCCACGCGAGGCCGGCGCAACCTACGCACGGCCCCGGGCCTTGTCAAGCTAGGCTTGTCGAGCGTCTCTGTCCGACGAAACCTCGCCGAGCCGCAGCGGCGGCCTGCGCGTTCCGCCCAGCTTCAGTCCGCCGCGCTAGAATCCCCGGCGCGCGAACCGAGAGGCGAGGAATCTCTGAGCAACGTCAAAGCGGTAGCCCCGGAGCACGCCACCGTGCTCAGGATGATCCAGGCGGCAAAGGCCGCGGGCGCCGCAGGACGCAGCCGCGAGGCCGATGAGCTCCTTGTCCGTGCGGCGCAGCTCGCGCCCGACCACCCGGCCGTCCTGAATGAGCTGGGCCTGCGCATGATGGGGCGAGGGGAAGCCCTCAAGGCGCGCGAGCTCTTCGAGCGCGCGACTCTGGCTGATCCGAGCCATCCGGCACTCTGGTCAAGCCTCGCTTCCAGCCTGCACGCCCTGAGCCTCCCGCAACAAGAGATGCAGGCGATCGAGCGCGCGCTCGCGCTCGAGCCGCACCACCTGACCGCGCTGCTGCAAAAGGGCGCCCTGATCGAGGAGCGCGGCGATGCGCGCGGCGCCGCGCGCATCTACCGCCACGCCTTGGCGACCGTGCCGCCGGACGCAACGCCTCCCGCCGCGCTCGGCGCGGCGCTCGAGCACGCGCGCGAAGCGGTGCGCCGGGACGATGCCTTGCTCGCGGACGCCATCGAGGAACGGCTCGCCGCTGTGCGTGAACGCAGCGGCGACGGGCGCTGCCGGCGCGTCGAGCGCTGTGTGGACCTCCTGACCGGCAGGCGCGTCCGCTACGCTCCGCAGCCGACTTTCCTGTACGTTCCGGAACTGCCCGCGCTCGAGTTCTTCGACCGCGCGGAATTCCCGTGGCTGGATGCGCTCGAGGCTGCGACCGAGGACATCCGCGCGGAGCTCACACAGGTTCTCGCCTCGGGTCGGGCGGAGCTGCGGCCGTACGTCGCCTATGGCGAGGGCGTACCCCTCGGCCAATGGCGGGAACTCAACCAGTCGCGCCGCTGGAGCGCGTACTTTCTGTGGAACGAGGGCGCGCCGCAGCCAGAGCATCTCGCGCACTGTCCCCGCACCCGCGAGGCGCTGCGTGCGGCACCGCTGTGTGAGGTGACCGAACACGGCCCCAACGCGTTCTTTTCGATCCTGGATGCGCGCACGCGCATTCCGCCGCACACCGGCGTCACCAATGCGCGACTGACGGTGCACCTGCCGCTCATCGTGCCCCCGGACTGCGGATTCCGCGTCGGCAGCGAGACGCGCGAGTGGATGCCGGGCAAGGCGTGGGTGTTCGACGACACCATCGAGCACGAGGCATGGAACGAATCGGACACTCCCCGGGGGATTCTGATCTTCGATATCTGGCACCCTGACCTGAGCGAGGATGAGCGCAGTCAGGTGCGAGCCACCATCGAAGCGGTCGCGGGCTACTACGGCGCGCCGTTCAAGGCGTGAGTCTGGTCAGTTCGGCGCGGGCCGTGAGCCGGCCAGCGCCGCATCCACCCGCGCGAGCGTGCGCTCGCGCCCGAGCAGCGCCAGCGTCGCGTCGATCGGCGGCGACACGGCGCTGCCGCTCACCGCGACGCGCAGCGGCTGTGCGATCTTGCCGAGGCCGCCGCCGAGCTCGGCCGCGAGCTGCTCGAGTGCCGCGTGAACGCTCGCTGCGTTCCACGCGGACAAGCTCCCGAGCCGCGCGCGCACCTTGGCAAGCGTCGCGGGCGCATCGCCCCCGAGGTGCTTGGCCGCCGCTTTCAGATCCAGTTCGATATCTTCGACGAAGAAGAAGCGGCTGTTGACCGCCATTTCCTTCATCGTCTTGGCGCGCTCGCGCTGCGCGAGGATCACGCCCTCGAGCATCTGCTGATCGCTGCTGTCCGTGCCCAGGCGGTGCAGCTGAGCGCGCAGATGGGGCACGAGAGCCGCCGGCATCGCGCGCATCATGTGCTGCTGGTTCAGCCACAGCAGTTTCTCGGGGTTGAAGGCGGAGGCCGACTTGTTGACGTCATGGATGTCGAACGCGGCGATCATTTCCTCGCGCGTGAACACCTCCTGATCGCCGTGCGACCAGCCGAGACGCACCAGATAGTTGAGGAGTGCGTCCGGCAGGTAGCCCTCCTCCTCGTACTGCAGCACGCTCACGGCACCATGCCGCTTGGAGAGCTTGGCGCCGTCCGGCCCGAGGATCATGGGGACGTGTGCGTAGATCGGCAACGGCGCGCCGAGCGCCTGCAGCATGTTCATCTGCCGGGGGGTATTGTTGAGGTGATCGTCGCCCCGAATGACATGGGTCACGCCCATGTCCATGTCGTCGACCACCACGCAGAAGTTGTAGGTCGGTGTGCCATCCGAGCGTGCGATGATCAGGTCATCGAGCTCCGCGTTCTGAAAGGTCACCGGCCCGTGCACCAGGTCCTGCACCGCGACCGCGCCATCGAGCGGATTGCGAAAGCGCACGACGGGATCCACCCCCGGACGCGGCTCGCGGCGCTCGCGGCAGATTCCCGTGTAGCGCGGCTTCTGCTTGCGCGCAATCTGCTGTCCGCGCAACGCGTCGAGCTCATCCTTGGAGCAGTAGCAGTGGTAGGCGGTGCCGGCCTCCAGCATGCCTCGGAGCACCTCTCGGTAACGATCGAAGCGCCGGCTCTGGAAGTACGGGCCCTCGTCGGCATCGAGCCCGAGCCACGCCATGCCATCGAGGATCACGCGCACCGCCTCGTCCGTCGAGCGCTCGCGGTCCGTGTCCTCGACGCGCAGAATGAACTTGCCGCCGTTGCGCCGCGCGTACAGCCAGCTGAAGAGCGCCGTGCGCACGCCGCCGACGTGCAGCAGTCCCGTGGGGCTGGGCGCAAAGCGCGTTACGACGGTCATGGGGCGGCCGGGACGTTCCACATCGTGGGGGCGCGCATGTTACCAAGCGCAGCCGCGACGCGCCTCGCCCGCTTACACTACGCCGGCGCCCGCGCCGCGATCCGGCCGCGGACGCCCGGGAGAAGCGCCTGATTTGCCTTGGGTCCGGAGCGTCTATAGACTTCCCGGTCCTCAAAAAAATGGGCGGTTAGCTCAGCGGTAGAGCACTGCTTTCACACGGCAGGGGCCACTGGTTCGATCCCAGTACCGCCCACCATTCAGAACAACAGCTTCGGATAATTTCCTAGACTGGCCTGTCTCGAATTTGGGACACTTAATGCGCAACCGTTCTCATTGGGGGTTCTGGGGGAGGTTGACTGATATGCATTAATAAGCCATATTGATGCATATGAGGACGACGCTAATCATCGACGACGAGCTTCTAGCCAAGGCGCAAGAGTTAAGCGGTCTGCAGGAAAAAACCGCCGTGCTGCACGCCGGGCTGCAAGCGCTGATCTCGCGCGAGAATGCGCGCAGATTGGCGGCGCTCGGCGGCACCGAACGGGGTCTCAAAACGATTGCTCGCCGGCGGACGCGCATTTCCCGCTAGCCAGATGTTGGTCGACACGTCGGTTTGGGTCGATCATCTGCGCCGACGCAACGCGACGTTAGTGGGGCTGCTGGAACAAGCGCAGGTCTGGACGCATGCCTTTGTTGTCGGAGAACTGGCGTGCGGGAACCTCGCGCAACGAAACAAGGTGCTCAGTGCTCTCACCGCACTACCGCACGCGCCGGTAGCGAGTCATGACGAGGTGCTCGCGTTTCTGGAGACCCATCATCTGATGGGGCGAGGGTTGGGCTGGGTTGATATTCACTTGATCGCCTCCGCGAGGTTGGGAAGGCTTCCCTTCTGGACGCTGGACAAACGACTTGCAGCAGTAGTCACCGCTTTGCAGTTGCAAAGCTGAGCCGGCTCGCCTGAATCAATTGCTCCGCCGTTCTGCCGGACCGTGGGCTGCCGCCGCACAGGCGGCTCCTCGCGATCGGTCGAACTGGACTTTCAGCCCCCTGCGTCTCACGCAGCGGAGATTGCTCGAGGTTACCCTCCTCACAGACGGCAGCGGCCGGAATGTCTGCAAGCAGGGCCGCCAGTGACCTCTGTCCCCTTGGCGCCATAGACGAGTCACCCGCCCCGCAGTATCACTCCTCCCGAAGCCGCTAAGACTGCTACCAAGCGCGCTTTTGGCTCCGCCTCGAGGTCGCCACGAGGATAGAGGAGATACAGGCATTGAACTTTTCACGAGCTGGATACCAAACTGTTGTGCCCACAAACTCGAGAGCCCTGAAATGAAGATCCCGGTGTTAGTCTCTCTGTCCGCTTCAGTCATTTTGGTGCATAGCGCCACCACGCTGGCCAGCGGCGCCCCTACGGACTATTCGGGGCGATGGGAAATCACAACCGCGTTCCCCGGCGGCTCGTACGTGGCAGGACTCAATCTTGTATCAGAGGGCAACCGCTACACCGGTCGAGGCGGGTATCTGGTACCTGGCGGAATCTTCCCATTCAAGTACACGGGCCTGGAGGCGAAGGACGCTCTACACCTTCAGGTGCTGGCCTCAGATGGCAAAACAGCCATTGGCGAATTGGTGTTGACGCAAAAGGCGGGAGTGCTGTCTGGCGGCGGCAAACTGCAGGATGTGCCCATCACAGTCACTGCGCGCAGGCCCATTGCCCGTCGGGCCGGTTCCCCCACAATGCACACGTTCGAACCGACCATTTACTACAGCACGTTTTCGGGAGCGAATCCGCCAGCCCTTCATATATTCCCCGGCGACACCGTGCGCACCAAAACGCTTGATGCATACGGAAACGACGAGAACGGAGTCCACCGCACACTTGCCGGAAATCCACAAACGGGTCCCTTCTACGTGGAGAGCGCAATGGTCGGCGATACCATAGCCGTGCAGTTCACAAAGATCCGGCCGAACCGTGACACCGCTATCCAGTATCGGGCCGTGTTAGGTCCAAGAGCAGTCGTACCTGCGACCTATCACCAGGAAATGGTGCAGGACTGGAGTCACGTGTGGAAGCTAGACCGCGAGCGAGGAACCGCCACCCCTGAGCAACCTTCCGAGAAGCTGAAGGGTCTGACAATCAAGTTGGCGCCGATGCTCGGATGTGTGGGAGTAGCGCCGTACCAATTTCAGTCTGCAAACACCTCACACCTGGGCCAATATGGTGGAAATCTTGACTACAACCAGATCCGAGAGGGCACAACGCTATACCTGCCCGTGTACCAAGCGGGTGCGCTCCTTACCGTTGGTGACGGGCACGCGGTGCAGGGGGATGGGGAAATCACCGGTCAGGGTCTCGAAATCTCTATGGATGTGGAGTTCACGGTGGATTTGGTCCGCGATCAGCTCCTCGATCAACCGTGGGCGGAGAACGACGAATTCATCATGGTCTCGGGTATCGGAGGCTCATTGAGTGAGGCGCTGGAGTTCGCAAGCGCCGGCCTATCGAACTGGCTGAAGAGCTACTACCGCCTAAATTCAGCGGAGATCGCAACCGTGCTGGCGAATTCAATTCACTATGACGTGGCTGAGGTCGGGGATCCGGAAGCCCACGTCGTCGCGAAGATACCGAAAAGTGTTTTGAAACAATTACCGAAGCCAGAGCCCCCCTCCACGATGTTTTGTCAGGCCCCCTGGGGCTGTGCCGATAACTAAGTTCACTGCAGAGTCAGCGGATCGCATCGTCACGATTTTGGGTTTGCACGTCGCGGCCCTAGAGTGGCCGGCACCAGTTCCCGAAATAACCGGCGCCGGTCAAAGTGACGCCCCTGCTCATAGAGGGCAGAGGATGGGAATTCGAGTGCGCTTCCCGTGTGGCTCCTTCCGGCAAGGACCCGGCTGCGGTATTCCGGATTGATTCGTAGAGTCTTCCTACGGAACCGCAGGCCCAGGCTGGGCTGATGGCTTCTTGCAATTTGCCCCGTGGATACTATACATAGGCGGGCGATGTATAGAGTTAACGGTGGCACAGAACGCCTCATTGATGTCCGGAGTTCCCGAGCTCCTGGTATTGCGACTGCTGAGCACACGGGAGATGTACGGCTATGAGCTTGCTCGCGCTGTTCGTGAGTCAACTCGGCAAGCCATCTCCCTCGGGGAGGGCGTGTTGTATCCGGCGCTTCACGCAATGGAGAGCCGCGGCTTCGTGAAGGCCCGCCGGCGAACGGTGTCCGGACGCACACGTGTGTACTACGCAATTACGCCCCGTGGGAATCGCCGGCTCGATGAATTGAGCGGCGAGTGGCGCCGAATCGCCGGCGGCGTTCGAGCGTTGCTGGAGGGCACCTGACATGACTACGCGCCGTTTCGAGGGCCTGTCGCAGCGGCTGTTGCGAGCCGGAATAGCTCCTCGCCACGTAAAGCGCTTGATTTCAGAGCTCGAAGCCCACTTCGTCGACCTCGTTGCGGAACAGCGGTCGGTCGGGCTCTCTCAGGCAGAGAGCGAGTCGCAAGCCGCTGTTCGTCTCGGCACGGACGATGTCCTCATCGCGAACATCCTCGCGCGGCCGGAACTGCACTCCTGGGCTCGGCAGTGGCCCTGGTTGGCCTTTGTCCTCCTGCCGTTGCTTGCGTTGCCACTGCAGTTTGTTCTGTCGATGTTGGCTGCCGTCGGCGTGGTCTCCTTCTCTACCCAGGTCTTGGGGATGACCGCTCATCACCCCGGCGTCGTTCCCTGGGTTGTGGCGGGTCTTCAAGCCTACGGAATGTGGATTGCGCCAATTGCCGCTGCGAGCGCTGCCTGCTTTCTCGCGGTGCGCTCCGGTGCACCGCTCGCTTGGCCCATCGTCGGCAGCGCCCTAATCGCCCTTCTCGGTGCTGCGACGAACGCGAGCTTCGAGTGGTCGCCTGCGGTCCCGCGAGGTGCGCTATCCGCCGGCATCGGGCTTCACTTCCCCGACCTGGGGCTCACCGGTAGTTTTCGAGCGATCCTTACGATTCTCACAGTACTAGTTCCGGTCCTGTGGCTAAGGCGCAGGCGGAGTGAGTTGAACTCGCTCCCTTAAGTCCGGTGTCGTAGAACTTCCCCGTCGAGTGAGCGACCACGGAACCGAGCGCGTACTCGGTGCCCAATGCCCGAATCGCTTAACGGTTCCCTGCACGCGGACGGCAGGGACGTCAAAATAAGGCAGCGGCGGCCAAATGCTCGCCCGAGTATGCCTCGCGCCACAATTCATCAGCACTTAGTCATCGATACGCCGGGACGTAGGCGCACGATCCTCTGAGTTAGAGTCTGAGTACGGAGGGCGAGATCGTGCGCAAGTTTACCCTCGTGATGTTCTCATTCGGGTTTGCAGGTGCCCATTTGCAGGCGCCAGCTGCGGTCGAGCAACCCTCGCTCAGCCCTGTACAGGTGCCGATCTGGCCGGCCGCACCCCCTGACGCGCAACCTGCTCCAGGACCGGAGACAGAGTGGACCAACATTGTGCGACCGACCATGACCGTATTTTCACCTGAGCGAGAAAACACTGGAGTCGCGGCGGTCGTATTTCCCGGCGGCGGGTTCGAAGGATTGGCCATCAAGGGAGAAGGCACGGAAATCTGTGACTGGTTGACGTCGAAGGGAATCACCTGCGTGCTGCTGCGGTATCGCGTACCGAGTCTTCCATATGACTGGCACTGCAAGTGCCGGCCCGACAATCGCACAACGCCGACCCTGGCTCTCGAGGATGCGCAGAGAACGATGGGCTTGGTTCGATATCACGCCGCCGAGTGGCACGTCGATCCCCACAAGATCGGCGTGCTCGGGTTTTCGGCGGGCGGTTATCTCGCGGCGGAAATAAGCACAAGATACGCGCATCGTCTATATGCACTGGTCGATGCCGCCGACAAGGTGAGCTGTCGCCCGGATTTTGCTGTGCCAGTTTATCCGGGACATCTCTGGGTTGGCGGCAAGGCTTACGGACTCAATCCGAACGTTCCAGTCAATCACCAGACGCCGCCGACGTTCTTGGTGCAGGCCGAAGATGACAACGTGGATGGCGCGAATCAGTCGATCGCGTATTACATCGCGCTGAAAGACGCCGGAGTTCCCGTCGAGATGCATTTATACGCGCAGGGAGGGCATGGCTTCGGGCTGCGCTCGAGCAATCTGCCCATCGGCCACTGGCCCATGCTGGTGGAGCAGTGGCTGCATTCCATCGGCATGCTCACCCGTTAGGGAGGGGATATATCGCCGTTCACGTTGCGCCGATCACCCAATAACCGCTGCTCGCAGACGGCAGCGATCGGCCAAGACCGCGACGTACAGCTAACGAGGTGCAGGTGTCCGCCTGTCCCGCCATAGTGCGAGACAGATCAAAATCGTGATCGAGAGACCCGCGGTGGGCCAGATCATTTCGAAAGGCGATTTTTGATAGACGGCGGAAAGGCTCTGCAGGATGCCTGACTCAGGCCGGCTGACTCTGATCGCGAACAGCGATAGCAAGACGACGAACGGTGTCGCGACCGCCTCGAGCGCAACCCGCTTGCGCCGCAATATGAGAACAACCGCCAGGAGAAGCAGCACCCCCGCCACCAGTGTCAGTATCGGGTCCCAAAGAGGAGTTACGTCTAGCAGTGGGATATTAGGAGGATAAGGATATTGCGCAGTGGAAAATCCAAGTTTGTAGTTTAGGGTGAAACCTGCATAAGAAAGAGCGTCGAATGCCACAAGCGCAACCCACAGTGCCATGCCCCAGCGAATGAGCCAGAAGTCTGTCGGTCTCATTGATTTCAGCCTCCAATGACAACTGGCCTGGAGACAACCGAGCGCCCAGCCCAGGGCGTCTCGATCACTTGGAATCGCATCCACTTCTATACTCATGGCGTGTGCCCAGCCCTCACGCTCGCATGGCGCAACGCGCCTCGCGACGCGAATGAGCTGTCTCGACAGATATCGATATCCCGTCATCGCTCGCCAGCCTTGATGGGCCTGAGGCCGAATCCAGATTCCGCCGCCACTCTCACCTGCTCGCGTGCCAGGGCCAGCCCGCTACCCGTCAACCGGTAGACGTGTCGTGGCGGCCGTCCCGGCCGCTCTGCGTCTTTCCAGCGCGAGTCGAGAAGACCTTGGTCGCTGAGACGGATAAGGATTGGATACAGCGTCCCGGACTTGAGTCCAGTCCCCTTAGACAGCTCGTAGCCGTGCTGCCATGTCCGCGGCTGTTCCATTAACGCCCCCAGTAGGGCAAGAGTCTGACGAGAGCATTTACGGACAAGTATCATGCTGCAACTCTACATATGTAGAGTCAAAGGATCAAGCTCGGGCTCCGGCGAGCTCCCCGTCCGCCATAATCAGTCGTTCGAATGTCTCCGAAGTAGATTGGCCGGCTGTTAGTGGATGTGTCGCCGAAGCTTAACGGCCGACCGGCTTTGCGCCCTGCACATAGACGGCAGGTTGCGGCCAGTAAGAGGACCTGCAGCTTCCCGCGTTTACCGCTAAGCGGACCGTTAATGACAACATCAGCAACGGCTAGTCCTCAAGTACAGGTCGCGAAACATAGAATGAACAGTGTTTCGTTGGTCGGTACCGTACACGACGAGCTCGGGCGCGCGAACGTATCAGAATTGCGCGCAATCCTGGAGCGCATTCGGCCAGAGGTCATTTTCTTGGAGGTCCCTCTTGCGGCTTTTGACGACTATTACGTGATTTGTAGCCGAGGCAATCTCGAATCAATCGCTGTAAGAAGATATCGGGACAGTCATCAAGTCAAACTCGTTCCGGTAGATCGGCCTACCCCCGCGGGGGAGTTCTTTGAGAACGCTGAACACTTGCGCAAGAGAATATGGGAAGAGAGCCCTGAATACCGTCAGCTGATAGCTTGGGATAGTGCCTGTATAAGCGCCCATGGATTTGCGTATCTCAACAGTGAAGGTTGCAGCAATCTTTGGTCCGATATCTATAAGGAGATGCTGAGCGCAATAAGAAGAATAGACGACTCCAGACTCGTTGAAATCTTCGAATTGTGGAAGGAAACGATAGATCTCCGTGAAAATGAAATGATGAAAAACATAGAAAAATATTGCGAGGCGAATACATTTGATAAGGGCGCATTTCTTGTTGGCGCAGCACATCGGCAGCCCATCATCGATAAATCAAGAGTGCAATCTTCAGTTGATTCAAACAGCATGCAATGGGATTTTTCAGTCAGATGACCCATTGGGTGATCTGAACTTCCGCAACGGGTCGAGAGCAGCCTCCGGAACGGCGGCGATCGCTTACCGACCGCTGCTCGCGGACGGCAGGTTTCGGCCCCAAGACCGGACGCCCAACCGCTAGTTACCGTGAACTCGACAGGCGATCCCTCGCTGATTCGAGTGCTTCCAACACTTCAGAGGACATCCCGGCTCTCGGAATCCAAATGAAGCGGCTCACGACGAATCGACCGACCGGCAGAATGACGAAACTGTCGTATATCCAGACGGCCGAGAACACTTTCCACGGTAGGAACTGGGTATTTCTCCCGGACTTGACGGTTATACCGTCGTCTTCAACGTTTACTTCAGAGGTCTTTCCTCCGCTTGCGGCACGCGCGAGCGCTCGCGGAACGCCGAAGAGCCACCCGCTCTCCAGCACTATCATCATCGCCAGTATGGTTGCCGGCACTCCGAGCGGGGCGCGCGCCGGACCGAACAAGGCAACCATCCAGATTATCGTTGCGATCACGCAGGCGATCGCGCCGAGGGAAAAGACGCCGAACCCCGTACGCCATTTCCTTATCCAGAACGCTCGGCCTGCCCGGCGCGCTATTTCCGGTGACGCAGTAACCATGCACGTTGGCAAGAAACAACCTCAGCACGACGCCCGGACGCCAATCCAACTGTAACCTTAAACTGCCCGATGCCGGTACCGGTCGTGGGGACCGGCTTTCGCCTTCGGTGGAGCACACACAAGTCGTCGACCCGATGGCGCTCAGCGTAGTACACCTTCCTCTGCGCAATGCCACCCGGGTTGCCCCCACGTACGCACAAGCTCGGCGCGGGACGGGTAGTCGGAGTTGTACGCCCGACGGCTCCAGTCGCATGTCAAGTTTATGCGCACTAATCCGTTGCGAGGTTGCCGCACCCAGGGCCGTGGCGTACCGTTCGTTACACTAAGACGGGGACGCCCAGGAGCGCCTGCGGTTCATGAAGCAGACAACCCGCGAATTCATCCGCCGCCACGCCGAAATGGTCAGCGTTGCGCTCTTTGTCAGTGTGGCTGTACTAGCGGCGCTCGTGGCTGCATTGATCCCTGGCGTGACCAAGCAAGATGTGCAGGTCGGCTCCGCTGTGTTGTTTGTGGCATTTGCGGCTTTCTTCACTTGGGCTAGAACGTCTCTGGCGCGCGTCCAGCCAAAGGGGCCGGTACACGTCGCGACCATCGCAGAGCACTTCAAGCGAACGCGCACGCTCTCTGTGCGTGTCATCGTTCCCGTCGTAGCGCTGTGGGTCGTAGCGGCGAATTGCTATCCACTCCACCTATCCAAAGGTGAGCGCAACGCCTTGGCAATCGGCGGTGGTGCAGTGTTGGGCGTAATAGGGGCACTGCTCATGGTCAAAGGATTGCGCTGCCCTCGCTGCGGATCGAACTTCAAGCAGGAGCGATTCGCCAAGCTCGGGCGGTGGAGCTTTGACACCCGCGGCACCGAGGAGATTTGGGACGCCTGTCCACACTGCGGGGTGAGCTTCGATGAACTCTGGCGGTGATGCTCGCAATACTCGCGCCCGCGTGGCATT
>Ga0209472_1001280_pt1 | contig 14678 bp, 8 predicted proteins | sample GraSoiAngelo_130_FD_185887 | JGI IMG/M metagenome (GOLD analysis project Ga0209472, IMG submission 185887) | Grasslands soil microbial communities from the Angelo Coastal Reserve, California, USA - 14_0929_02_20cm (SPAdes) (version 2) | ecosystem: Environmental > Terrestrial > Soil > Grasslands ...
CGAATTCTGGTCTGTGAGAAAAAATTGGGAGCGAACATCAAGGTCAGCAACCTCGCGCAAATGGCACGCGAGGCGAAATATGACATTCTCGTTGTTAGCGACAGCGATATTCGTGTTCCACCTGATTATTTGCGGCGAGTCGTTGCACCTTTGAGCGACTCGAATGTTGGTCTAGTCACTTGTTTGTATCGCGGTGTGGCGAGCGGGACGCTTGGGTCGCGGCTGGAGTCCTTGGGGATCAGCACGGATTTCATCCCCGGAGTCTTGGCAGCGCGTGCAATTGAGGGCGGCATTCGTTTTGGATTGGGATCGACGCTGGCGTTCCGGCGGCTGGAGTTGCAGGCGGTTGGAGGCTTCGAGTCTTTCGCTGACTATCTTGCTGATGACTACGAACTCGGAAGGCGGATTGCTGCGCTCGGCAAGGAGGTGAAGATCTCCGATGTAGTTGTGGACACTTTCCTGCCACGCTACGAGATGAGCGAATTCCTGCAACACCAGCTGCGTTGGGCGCGCACGGTGCGCGATGCCCGCCCATGGGGCTACGCAGGGCTTGGGCTCACGTTCGGATTGCCGTGGGCGCTGTTGGCTGCGGCGACTTATGGCGCCAGTTGGACCTGGGGGCTGCTGATTGCTGGTCTCGCGATGCGGCTAGGGGTCACGTTCGCGGTGGGCTGGAGAGTGTTGCGCGATCGGCAGGCGATTACGATGCTTCCGCTATTGCCGCTGAGAGACATAGTTGCGCTGCTGGTTTGGACGGTGAGCTTTGTCGGGCACACGGTGGTCTGGCGAGGGGATCCGTTTCAGCTTAAGCAGGGCAAACTGACGAGGGCTGGGCGTTGAAGGTCGCTCATCATGGTTGATCCACAAGCGCACCTTCTACGGCGCGCTGCTGCGGAACGATTTTCCCGCCGGGTGTGAAGTGGTAGGTCTCGCCCCGCCAGAAGAAACTCCGGCTAGTGTAGCTGGCCGCCCAGGTAATGAACCCCAGTAAATCGCGGAGAGGATAGAGCCAGCAAAGGCGAAGAGCGCGGGGGTCTCGAGCGACTGACCACCCGATTGCGAGCGACTGGATGATGCGGTTGAGAATTGAGTAGCCGAGCAGAGCAATGCCGACCACTGGATGCCCAAGCGCAGTGGCAGAGATCAGGCCTAGCAGTCCGAATGGCACTGCGAACGTAAGGCCGCTTCCCAGATGTCCGCGGGGGCGCGAATAGCGAGTGCTTTTCATCCAACGAACCTGATGGCCAAATGTGCGAAGGAAGGAGCTGGGAATCAGCACGTGGTCTACGACGTAATGCGAGAGCACGATGTTATAGCCGGCCGCCCAAACCAGATTTCCAAGTACAAAATCATCCGAGTAATAGTCGGCTGTGGCGGCGATACCGCCGATTTTCTCCAGGGCTTGGCGGTTGGTGGCGATAACCGCGCCGAGCGCGAAGCGCATTCCCTCCAGCATGTCAGCGAGTAGGACTCCGGACGTCATCTCAACCGACATGCCCAGCGCTTCAAGCGATGACCAGAAGCTACGGGCAGGAACACCCCGGTAAACACATGTTAGGAGACCGTTTCTGGGATTCAGCAACGGAGGGACCACGTTGCGCAGGAAGTCGGGGCCAACCTCGACATCGCTATCGCTAATGACAAAATAATCGTTTCTTGAGAGCGCAATCATTTTGTCCAGGGAGAAAACTTTGGCGTTTGGCCAAGTGGGTGGACCGGAAAGAACGATCTTGCACCTGACGTTGGGATAAAGGGCGCGTAGTTCGTCAACCACGGTGAGCGCGGCATTATCAGCGGAGCGGGCGCCGAAGATGATTTCGAAGTCGGGATAGTTCTGGCGGAAGAAGCTCTCCAGATTCTCGTGCAGGCGAGGCTCCATTCCGTGAACCGGTTTCAGCAAGGTTACGGGAGGCAGAGTGGATTCCGGAACAGCGTTGGCGCTGCGGCTGGCATTTTCAGCGTAGCGGCGATAGCGACGTGCGGCAACGAGCGCGAGGATCAGAAAAACTGTCGAACTGGCTGTGCCAAACAGCGCCAGGGCTAAGAGGGCGTACCACATGATCTCGGAGGATTATAAATGGGGAGTTTGGTGGGTCAGTTTCCTACGGGCTGATTCGTGAGGATGGATTTGCCGCCGCTGCTGGCGAGCAGGTAGCGTTGCGCGCCGCGCAGTTCGGGTGGGTCCTTGTGGTCCGTCCAAAGGAACACTCGCTGCGGCCCAGACCACAGCGAATCGAACGAAGATTGCGTCTCCCATACTTTCGGAGCGTCTGGAAATTGAGAACCGTACCACAGAATCGCTTGCGGCTGGTGCAGCACGAGCAAGTGGACATTTGCATAAAAGTTCAGGCTGGAAGCGGCTGCGTAGTCCCCACCTACGACGACGATGTCTCCCGGACGGTAATGCTGCTTAATAGCGAGTGCAAGAGGTTTTGACGTAAGGGTAGGCGAGAAAGTTACGTATCCGGAGTGCACACAGGCGAGCACGGCAACCATCATCAGAGCCAAGACAATGTTTGCGTGGGCGAGGCGGCCGCGGCGGCGTAGAAGCCAATTCAGCCCGGTTCCAATGAAAAAGGCGAACGAAAATCCGAATAGCGGCCAGCGAAAGGCGCCGAGAGACTGCGGCGTAAGATCGAGTAAATGGCCGAAGGAGAGTTTGTACTCCGCAGGATTTTTGGTGAGCAGTTCAGAAATATCCATGCCAGGGGCGGGTGGTCTTGAGTACGCGACGAAAAACATTCCGACTGAGAGTACGAGTATGCCCAATGCGAAAAGAACAGTGGAAGAAATTACTCCGGCGCGGCGATCGTAGCTATTGGCGGGCGACTGGATCTCGCGCTTGAGCCATCCTCCGACCAGCAGAGCAATAGCAGGAATGGCAGGAACGGTGTAATACTCCTGCCGCGTAGAAAAGCTGAAGAACACGACAATCACGAGCGCCCAGAGCATGAAAAGTAGGTTGGCACGGCCTTCACGGTCGAGTTGCGACCGTATCTGTCTCCAGCGCGTGGGAACTTGCCGTAGCGCCTGCAGTAAAAATGCGATCCAGGGAACAAGCCAAACCAGAAGCAACGCCCAGAACAGAAGCAACGGCACAGTGTCATAGTCGCGGGGCACGCGCTTGTTCAAATAGCGGAGGACGTGCTCATTGATGAAATAAAACCAAAGAAACCCGCGGATCGGTCCTTGATCAGGATTGCGCAACGCCGCCAACACGTGCCAGGGCGCCGCGATCGCCAGGAAAATCAATGAGCTCGAAACAAGACGGAGCCGCAGCAAGTGGCGAAGATTGCCGGTGAGAATCAAGTAAAGCCCAATTACCGCGGCGGGGAAGACGAAACCAATTAATCCTTTGGTGAGCACATTCAGCCCACACGTTGCCGCCAAGCCCCAGCAGGTGAGCCGCGAAGGCGGATCTTCTTCGAGCGATCGAAGAAAAAAATAAAAGCCGAGGATCAACCACAAGCCGACAAGTGTGTCGGGAATAAGAAACCGGGTGAAAAGATAAGGGCCAAGGGCAGTAGCCAGCACGATGGCGGAATACAATCCGCCGCGTTCGCCGTAGGCATAGCGTCCGAGCGCGTAAGCCGCCAGCAGCCAGGCAAGAATCCCGAGCATCAGCGGAAGACGCGTGCTCCAGTCATGCACGCCGAACAAGACGTAACTGGTCGCAACTCCCCAATACATGAGCGGAGCTTTTTCAAGGTAACGAATCCCATTCACATAGAGCGTCACCCAGTCATGCCGCTGCACCATTTCGCGTGCAGCTTCTGCGTGAACGGTATCGGCATCGTCGAGCAGCGCCGGAGTGAACATGCCCGCCACATAAATCGCCGCCCAAAGGAAAAAGATAATGATCAAAGAAGTAGCCCGAAAAGTTACGGGGGGTGAGGCTGAAGCCTGTGAGTCGAAATTGGAATGAAGACGCTGCGAGGCAACGGACAGGCTCATGCGGGTTCCGGAGAACGATTATACGAGATAGCTGAGGAACTACGGCGTGGACAAGGAAGCCAGCGCGGCCGGGAGGGGAGCATCCAGCACTTCGCGGATTTTCTTCGCCAGCATTTTCAATGAGAACGGTTTTTGCAGGAAACGCGTGGTCACGTCGATCGCGCCATGCCGCAAGACCGTCGTCTCCGCGTATCCGGAGACAAATAGAACTTTCATGCCCGGCCGCTCCAGCAGTAGCTGTTCCGCGAGCTTCGCGCCACTCATGTGCGGCATAATGACGTCGGTGATCATCATATCGATGGTTCCGTCGTATTCCCGCGCGATTGAGATTGCATCTCTTCCATCTCTCGCGTCGAGTACGCTGTAGCCATTTAAAGTCAGAAACTCACGCTCGGATTGCCGGACCGCCGATTCATCTTCCACCAGGAGCAGAGTTTCGGTCCCAGGCAGCATCTCCTCAACCAGCTTGAGAGGGCGCTTTTGCTCGGGTTCGTATTGCGCGCACGGCAGGTAGATCTTGAGAGTAGTGCCCAGGCCGGGCTCACTATAGACCCAAATGAAGCCCCCGTTTTGCTTCACGATTCCATACACGGTGGCCAATCCCAGCCCAGTGCCCTTCCCCTCCGCCTTGGTCGTATAAAACGGTTCAAAAATGTGAGCGACGTGTTCGGGGGCGATCCCTTCGCCGGTGTCCGTTACCGCCAGTAGGACGTACTCGCCCGGAGGGACAATGGAGTGACGCTGAATATAGGATTCATCCAAGTGGGCATCTGCGGTCTCGATTGTGAGCTTTCCGCCGTTCGGCATGGCGTCGCGCGCATTGGCCGCGAGGTTCATGACGATTTGCTCGATCTGCACCGGATCCGCCTTAACTTTCCCGACGTTCTTTCCGGGCGCGAAGATGAGCTGAATGTCCTCGCCAATAAGCCGGGGCAGCATTTCATTTATTTCGCGAATCACCCGATTCAAGTCCAGAAGCTGCAGAGATTGCATCTGCTTGCGGCCAAAGGCGAGCAATTGCCGGGTGAGATCCGCAGCCCGGCGCGATGCTGTCATGATTTCCTGAACATTACGGCGAAGAGGATGTTCGCTGCCCAACGAATCCAGCATCAGCTCGGCGTACGCGCTAATGACCATCAGGAGATTGTTGAAATCGTGAGCCACGCCTCCAGCAAGCCGGCCTATGGCGTCCATTTTTTGTGCTTGCTGGAGCTGTGATTCCAGGCGGCGGCGCTCGGTTATGTCGCGGTCGTTGGAAATGAAATGGGTGATCGCACCGTCTGTGTCGCGCAAAGGCGTGATGGTCTTCTCTGCGTAAAATATTTGCCCATTCTTTTTGCGGTTGACCAGCACGCCGCGAAACACATTGCCGGCGAGAATGGTTTCCCATAATTCTTGATAGAGGTTGGCCGTCTGTTGATCGGACTTGAGAATGCGTGGCGTTCTTCCAACCGACTCTTCGCGCGAATATCCGGTCAGCGCTTCAAACGCGGGATTTACGTATTCAATAACACCACCGCGATCAGTGATTATCACCAGATCGGCGGATTGCTCTACCGCGCGCCAGAGCTTGCGCACCGTATCTTCTGCTTTTTGCCGTTGGCGTTCCTTGCAATAGACGTCAATGGCATAACGGATGGCGCGAGCAATAGAGGATTCATTCAGATTAGAAGTTTGCAGGCAGTCCGATGCGCCCGCTTTGATGGCTGCATCTATCGCAATCTGATCGACATGATCGCTAAGGAAAATGACCGGGGCGCGCGGGCCTTCCTTACGAATTTCATGCAGGAGGCGCAAGGCCATACCATCGCCGGGTTTGTAATCACAGAGAAGGAGGTCGTAGGTAGTTTGGTTGAGGCGCTGGAGAGCTTCCTCCGGAGAGCGAACGCGGTCCAGCCCCAGCCTTCCCTCGCCTGAGCGGGTTAATACATCGCGAAGGTAAGCGAATTCTTTCTCGTTGTTTCCCACCCACAGTAGCTGCATCTGGGCAGCGCTGAGGTCTGGGTCCTGGGCACGATTCATGTCTGCTCTCTGGCCTATCTGCTACATCGGAGGTGCAGCGACAGAGCATCGGCGGGTGAAAGCTAACTTGGTGCAACGGGCAGAGGCGTTGGTATCAAATGGGGAATCAGGCAAATCGGGAAGTGTTCGTGGAGCGGAGGTCCGGGATCCGAGCGAGTCGCCTGTCACACATGTCGAGACGCCAGTGCTAAGGTACCGCTCTGCTTAAGACCAAGGTCGCGGCAAAGTAAGCGGCTCGAATCCAGCAGGCAAACAGCCTCATCCTTTATGCTAGTAACTGAATTTATGGCCACTTTGACCAAAACCGCGGCCGAAGCTGTGCGCGATTTAAGCAGCTCTTCGAATGCTGAACGCGAACGTGTCTTCGATGCGTTCCGGCGCTGGGGATACCTGGAAGCCGATCTTGATCCGCTCGGATTCTTGCAGCCTGAGCCGCATCCAGAACTGCAGGTTGACGGCGAATTTGTGCGTGAAGCCCGGCGTATCTATGCCGGCACCGTTGGCGTCGAGTTTGCCCACATCGCCGATCTGGAGCGGCGCCGGTGGATACAGGAGCGCGTGGAAGGGTCGCAGCCAGAAGTCGATCAGGAGCATGTGCTCGATCAATTAATCCGTGCTGAATTATTTGAGCAGGTCTTGCAGAAGCGGTATCTCGGCAGCAAGAGGTATTCATTGGAAGGAATCGCAGCCTTGATCCCGCTGGTAGACGAGATCATCGAGGCGGCGAGCGAGCGCGGGGCAGTGGAGCTCGTAATGGGCATGAGCCATCGCGGACGGCTGAATGTGATTGTTCAGGTTGCGCAACGCGGTCCGGAGGAGGTCTTTGCGGGATTCGAAGATGTCGACCCGCGCAGCGTGCTCGGCAGCGGCGATGTTAAATATCACATGGGCGCGACGGGCGAATACGAAACCCGTAGCGGAGCTAGGGTTCACATTCATCTGGTTTCAAATCCCAGTCACCTGGAGGCCGTTGATCCGGTCACGGTAGGCCGCACACGTGCCAAGCAGGACCGTGCGGGAGAGGATGGCTTAAAGAAATATTTGCCGCTGTTGGTGCACGGCGATGCTGCTTTTGCTGGACAAGGCATTACCGCCGAGACGCTGAATTTAGCGGATTTGAAGGGCTACAGCGTCGGAGGGACGGTACACATCATCGCTAACAATCTGCTCGGCTTTACTACGCTCTACAACGAAGAGCACTCGTCACGCTTTTCCGCACAGCTTGCTCGCCGGCAATCAATTCCAATCTTTCACGTCAACGCTGAGGATGTGGATGCGGTTATCCGTGTTGGCCGTATGGCCCTGGAATATCGTTATGCGTTTGGCAGCGATGTAGTGATTGATCTGATTGGCTACAGGCGGCATGGGCACAGCGAGGTGGATGATCCTACGGTTACCCAGCCGCTGTTGTACAAGGCGATCAAAGAGCATCCGCCACTATGGGAGGTCTATGCCGAGGACATTGGAGCGGAGAAGGTTGAGGAGCGAGTCGCGCAGGTGCGCGCGGAGTATGAGGCCGCACAGCAAAAAGCTGCATCGCTAACGAAGAAGCCGGTCCTTCGCGAGCTGCCGAAATATTGGGATGAATTCAAAGGCGGCCGCTATAAACCGCAGTATGAAGTGGATACCGGATTAACAGGCGAAGAGTTGCGAGCGCTAACAGAACGTCTGATTGCGTATCCGGAAGAATTCCATATCCATCCCAAAGTGAAGAAGCTGCTGGAACAGCGTGGAGAGATGGGAACCGGGAAGCGTGCCGTCGATTACGGAATGGCTGAGGCCCTGGCCTTTGCCAGTCTGGTGAAGGCCGGCGTTCCAGTTCGTTTGAGCGGGCAGGATACTCGTCGCGGAACATTTAATCAGCGTCATTCGGTGCTGGTCGACATTGAAAATGAGCACGAGCATGTGCCTCTGGAGAACATATCTGAGGGGCAAGCCCGCTGCGAGATCTACAATTCGCCGCTGTCAGAGGCTGGCGCGCTCGGGTTTGAATATGGCTACAGCCGCGACTACCCCGAGACGCTGGTCTTGTGGGAAGCACAGTTCGGGGATTTCGCCAACGTGGCCCAGGCGGTGATCGATCAGTTCATTAGTGCTGGCGAAGATAAGTGGAACTTGCTCTCGGGCCTCGTGCTTTTGCTGCCTCACGGCTATGAAGGCCAGGGGCCGGAGCACTCGAGTGCGCGCATCGAGCGCTTCCTGCAACTGGCGGCGCGCGATAATTTCCAGATTTGCCAGCCATCAAATGCTGCGCAGTATTTCCATTTGCTTCGGCGGCAGGCGTTGAGGCAGTGGCGCAAGCCGCTTGTGGTCTTCACGCCAAAAAGCATGTTGCGGCATCCGGATGCGAACTCGCCAATCGAGGATTTTACGCATCGACGCTTTTTGCCGGTGTTGCCGGATACAGAAGTAAGCGATGCCCGGCGCATTCTGATCTGCACCGGAAAAATTGGGCACGAGCTGCGGATGGAACGGCAGAGAAGAAAAGATAATTCGACCGCCATCCTGTTCCTAGAACAGCTCTATCCGTTTCCGGAGCAAGAGTTAGCAGATGCGATCCAACAGCATGCTTCAGCGCGAGACATCGTATGGGTCCAGGAAGAGCCTGCTAATATGGGCGCATTATTTTATATGCTACCGCGCCTGCGCCACATTTCGGGAGAACGAGCAGTCCTCTCGGTCAAGCGCTCGGCCAGTGCCAGTCCGTCAACAGGATCGGCAAAAGCGCATGAAGTCGAGCAGAAGACTTTGCTGACGCTGGCGTTTACGACGAAGAGCTGAAGAGTTCTGTGAGTCGCTGGAGAAGGAGAAATACCCTCCGTATTTTCACCGCTGATGCCTACGACGAAGGAGCAAATTGAACTGGAGCAGAATGCGGCAGGGCGCATGGTGCCTGCTGTGGTGAATGGCAAATCAAAGACGCCTTACTTGGGAATCGGCAAATACCAACCAATTGGACGCAAGGCTGCCCCTCCGGTTCGATCTAGCCGAGACTATCCGGATGACGGCGATAAACGGGTGCCTGACCTCGAAACTGCGCTGCGTAAATGCGGGTTGCACGACGGTATGGTGATTTCGAATCATCACCATTTGCGCGACGGCGATAGCGTTGCCCTGATGGCACTTGAAGCGGCGGCGAAAGTTGGGGTCAAAGATCTGATGTGGTTTCCCAGCGCGTCGTTTCCGTCGCAGAAGAGCGCTATTGAGCTGATGGAACGAGGCGTAATCCATCACATCGAAGGCTCAATGAATGGGCCACTGGGCGATTACTGCACGCAGGGCAGGATGCGCGGCATGGGTGTTTTGCGGTCACACGGCGGACGCTGGCAGGCGGTGCAAGATGGCGAAGTGCACATTGATATCGCGGTGATCGCCGCGCCAACGGCTGATCCGTTCGGCAATGCAGATGGATCGCACGGCAAGTCGGCCTGCGGATCGCTCGGCTTCGCCCTGGCAGATTCAATGTACGCGGATCACGTGATCGTTGTGACCGACAATCTCGTTCCGTTCCCTTGCGTTCCATGGCAGATTCAGGGCAACAACGTGGATTTTGTGGTCGAAGTGGATTCGATTGGCGATCCGGCAAAGATTGTCTCCGGAACAACCCAGATTACGCGCTCGCCCGACCGCCTGCGTATTGCAGAGTTCGTGGCGCGGTTTCTGCGGGAGGCTGGAATCATGCGGAATGGATTTTCATTTCAAGCGGGCGCCGGCGGAATTGCGCTCGCATTTGTGGATTATCTTCGGCGCATGATGAAAGAGGATGGCGTGAAGGCGCGATTCGTGCGCGGCGGATCGACGAAATACCTGGTTGATCTTTTGCAGGAAGGCTTGACAGATTACATCCTCGATGGCCAGACGTTCGATCTCGATGGAGTGAAATCCATCGCGGCTGATCCACGCCACGTGGCGACCTCGCCATTTACGTCTTACAACTATCACGGCAAAGGAAATTTCGCCTCGCTGCTTGACGCCGTGGTGCTGGGTGCGACCGAGGTGGACGTAAATTTCAACGCCAACGTGGTCACGCACTCCGATGGGCGGCTGTTGCACGGAATCGGCGGGTGGCAGAACTGCCTGGAAGCGGGTTGCACGATTCTCGCTCTGCCATCCTTCCGCGACCGCATTCCTGTGATCGTGGATGAGGTAACGACGCTGACTGGCCCGGGCGAATTGATTGACGTGGTAGCTACCGAGCGAGGGATCGCCATTAATCCACGGCGGCAGGATTTGCTGGATGCCGTGAAGGACTCAAGCCTGCCGATCCGGCCGATTCAGGACATAAAAACCGAAGTCGAAAAAATCTGCGGCGGCAAACCAGCGCGTCCGAAACGAGGGAACCGGCCGGTTGCAGTCGTCAAATGGGTAGATGGGACAGTGCTGGACACGGTTTGGCAAGTGAGCTAGTACCGAGTACCTGGGACCCCCGAGGCTTTTGTCGGACTGTCTTTGCTACTGCTGCTTGCTTATTATTCCGCTGATTTCGGTTCCCGAGTCTGCTTGCACGATATAAGCGTCATTGCTCGAAACCAAATAGAAAATCAGATTACTCGACAGACTGCTGATAGATGCCGTTGTCCGTCCGTTAGTCGAAACTGAGTATGTTCCTGAGAGAGGCCCGGGAACACTGATTGCGCCTCCAGCGTTCGCCACCTCGTTTAGGGTCAGCCTGCCGTTCCCATCTGCTTGCAGCGTTCCGACTCGGTCCTTAAGTGTTGTTGCGTCGAATCCATCCATCACGAAAGCAAATTGACCATTTAAGCTTGCATTGGAGAATGAAGAGGACTGCTGCAGGTCAAGAGTGCCGTCTTCCACTTTGCTGGAATCATCGATCAGAAAGAATGCGCGCGAGGAGCTGACCAGGTAGAAGATTTCGTGAATACTGCTGGAAGCATTCAACGTCACGTCGGCTCTACCGGTTGTAGAGTCAACCGTATAGGTTCCCGCATTGAAACTGATGTTGGATGTGGCGCCATCCTTCACCGAGTCGAGCACGCCCGCACTGATGGTTCCATTGCTGGCGCTGAAGCGGCCTGCCGAATTCACACCGCCCAAGGAAATAGCCGTGTCCCCTTTGCTTCCGAAGGCATAACTGCCGGAAAGCGAAGTGGTGGCGAAGGGTGTTCCCGACTGCGCCTCCGCCTGAGCGGTGCCTATTACGCCGGCATCTTTCGAGAGAAGTAAGAACTTGCCTGAACCTACGACGTAGTAGAAGAACTGCAAACTGGTTGAACCGTCATTCAAGGTTGCGGTTCCGCGGCCGAAGGACACAGGAGCGTTGAAGGCGCCGCTCAACGTCGGGGAGCTCAGCGTTCCGCCGAGGGCGAGTAGATCTTCTTTACCGATTACGCTGCCGGTGGTAATGGTCAACGCGCCCACGCTTGCGGACGGCACGGAGGCATTCTCAACGTGCATGCGAAAGGCGAATGTGCCGCTCGGAGGCGCAGCTGTTGCGGATGTGTCCTGCTTGTCCGCTGTTCCCCCCGCGTCAAGAGAGAAGTCCTCTTCAATCAGGTATAGCTTGGACGAGCTTACCAACGTGATGTCAAGAGTAAGGCCGTTTAGAATAACTTGTCCCGTGCCGTCGTTGTTGATGGAGTAGACCCCAGAAGCCGAGGTTGACGACACGCCTGCGCTGCCCTCAGAAAAATCGTCCGCTCCGCCGGTAATGTTGCCGTTGCCATCGGCGACAAACACGCCAGCTTCCCGATATGGCAGCCCGTTACCATTGTTCCTAAAATCAAATCCAGATATTTGATACACATATTGCCCGCTGAGGCTGGCGTTGGAAAAATTGCCTTTAGGAACAAAGATCGGGCTCTTGCTTCCTGACCCACAGGCCACGCAAAACGTGAGGATAACAAGCCCGAATGCGAAAGATAGTTGTCTCATAATGAATGTGTAGCCGGAGCCCCCTGATACCTCTTAACAAGCTGCGAAAAACTCACGAAAACAGATTCCCTTCGACTTCGCTCAGGGCAGGCTCTCACCGCTAAAGCGGATCGGAATGACAAAAGGTAAAGGCGTTAGCGGCACCAGTAAACTCATGTCAATCAGACGAACGAGAGTTTTCCCGCAACCTGCCAAGAAGAACGATTACTACTTTTAACACAGATGGGCGAGAGAAGTTCTGGTAGGTATCCGCAGAGGGACGGGGCGCTACTTTAGCACCTGAGATGCAGGCTGGCAGAAGAATTGCTCCCGGTGCTGGCGATCGATAAAGGCTTCGGTTCCACCTGGTCGGGTTGCGGAAAACGCTCCTGCCAGATTTCCAGCCGCGAGGCAGGCCGGCAGATCAGCACCACGAACGTACTGCGAGAGGAATCCCGCATTGAAGCTGTCACCGGCACCGACAGCATCTACTACGGTCACATCGATGGCGGGACTACGGAAAGTCTCACGTCCGCGTTGTGCGATCGCGCCGCCAGCCCCAAGTTTCACAACGACAACGGGAACGATTGATGCGAGTTTTTGGATGGCTGAGTCGAGATCATCTGCGCCCGCGATCTTGCGTGCCTCGCGCTCGTTGGGCAGAAACACGTCTACGAATGGAAGAGTGTCGTGAATCCCGCCTTGCCAACGGTCAACGGGATCGTCGTTGGTGTCGAGAGAAATGGTCAGGCCTGCGGATTTGAGCTTGCGAAAAAGCTCAGGCACGCGCGGCTGCAATCCACCTTGCAGGTAGAAAGACGAAAGATGGAAATGACGGGAATCGGCAAGATATTCGAGGTCGAGGTCCTCGAAGGTCAGTTCGCAAATGGTTCCGAGATAGCTCACCATATTGCGCCAATTCTCGCGTTGGAGCACGACGGTGATCCCGGTCTTTGTATCGCCAGAAACACGCTGCACTCGGGAGACGTCTACGCCGATGCTGGCGAGGCGCTGCATGGCGATTTGACCGAGCGGGTCATCCCCAATACGAGCGATAAAGCCGACGCGACTGCCCAGGGCGGCCAGGTTGTGGGCGGCGTTCGTTGATGAGCCCCCAAGAGTCAGCATCATGCCGTCCGCAACCAGTTCACGTTCACGCGGAAGTTCTTCGGGAACACCGTAAAGGATCAGATCAAGCTGGAGTTCACCGGCCAGGGTAACGTCAAAGCGGGGCATTGTCGCAACCAGTGTACAAGGTCGCGATAGATAAGTGAATCGTTTTAATAAAGGATTATCTACCCTTCGGGTACGGCCCTTGCGGGCAGCGATGGCATCTTTTGCGCCTTCAACCTCGGCACCGCCCAGCTCACCACGCGATAGCCGAGCAACACCGCTAGAACCGTTCCGTACTGCAGCGGCTTGCGGATATCAGCTTTCACCAGCCATAGATAGTGGATAACCCCGCAGATCGCGGCAGCGTATATCAAGCGATGCAGCGCCTGCCAGCGCTTGCCGCCAAGCCGGCGAATCCAGCCGCTGGTTGAAGTCAGGGCCAAGGGAATCAGGAGAACGAATCCAGTGAAACCGACGGTGATGAACTTTCGCTTGGCGATGTCCGCAAGCATGTCGTGCACGTTGAAAAACTTGTCGAGCCAAATGTAGGTAAGGAAATGCAGAGTCACGTAGAAGAATGCAAACAGGCCAAACATGCGCCGATAGCGAATCAGCCAAGTTTGGCCGGTAAGTTTGCGTAGTGGGGTAACGGCCAAGGTGATCAGCAGAAAGATTAACGTCCAGTCACCAGTCGAATGGGTAATAACTTCGATGGGGTTGGCACCCAGGAGGCCCATGTAGGCTTTCCAACCCAGGCGAGCCAATGGAAGCAGGCAGGCTAGGAAGACGAATGGTTTGAAACGGCGCACCATACCTCTATGAGATGCATGGACTGATTCAATGTGACAGAATGGCGACCGGTTACTTGGGGTTCGGATCTTCCTTGGCCAGCTTGACCTTGGCCGATTCTAGCTTCTTCTGTACTTTGGCCACGTCGGCTGAATCAACCTCAGCGGAAACGGTTTTATTCCACTCCTGAAGCGCGCGCTCCCAGTGAACGGCCGCCAGCTTCAGACGCCCGGTTTTTTGATACAGGTCCCCAAGGTGATCCTGAACCGTGGGATCGGTTGTAATGTGCTGCGAAGCTTTGAGCAAATTGTCTTCCGCAAGCTCGTATTTGCCCAGTCTGAAATATGCCCAGCCCAGTGAGTCCAGGTAGGCACCATTCGCGGGATCGAGGTTGACCGCTTTCTTAATGTAATTCAGAGCTTCTTCCAGCTTCACTCCACGATCGGCAAGCATATAGCCCAGGTAGTTCAGCGCGGTGGCATTATCAGGATCGGTGCTCAGAACCTTGCGGAACATTTCTTCCGCCTGATCGTACTTTTTCTGGCGCTCATACATTGAACCACGGAGGAAGTAAACGTACTGCTTGTCCTCGGGCTTGCTGGAGACCTGCTCGGCCTTGTCGAGAGATTCTTGCGCGTCTGGCCAGCGCTTCAGACGGCTGTACATCTGCGCCAGAGTGATATAGACCTCGCGATCCTCCGGCTTGCCCTTGAGCAGAGCTTTTACCTGCTGCAAACCGGCCTCGGCCTGGCCCATGTCGGCGAGCTGCGACGCGTAGACCATCTTTAGGCCACGATCGTTCGGCAGCTTTTGCACCGCTTCTTTAGCGGTGTCGGTCGCCTGCTGCCACTGCCGGGCTTCGCGATAGGTATCAATGATCTGCTGGTAGCCGCGCTCGGCGTTCTCATCGCCCAACGTCAACATTTTGC
>Ga0209472_1001284_pt1 | contig 14665 bp, 15 predicted proteins | sample GraSoiAngelo_130_FD_185887 | JGI IMG/M metagenome (GOLD analysis project Ga0209472, IMG submission 185887) | Grasslands soil microbial communities from the Angelo Coastal Reserve, California, USA - 14_0929_02_20cm (SPAdes) (version 2) | ecosystem: Environmental > Terrestrial > Soil > Grasslands ...
TCACGATCCGATCCATGTCGCCGCGGAGGACCGTGCCGAACCAGACGGAGGCGCCGCTCTCGACGGTCACGTCGCCGATCAGGACCGCCGTTGGAGCGATGAACGCGTCGGCCGCGACCTTCGGCGTTTTCCCGCGGTAGCCGTAGAGCGGCACGTCAGGAAGAATATGCCGATGAGGACACGCGACCTCCGGGTCACCGGGTACCGCCCGCTCGTCCCGCCGGCGATCATCCTCGAGGAGCTCTCCCTCTCCGAGGACGGCTCGCGCGCGGTCGCGGGATGGCGCGAGGAGGTCGTCGTCATCCTCGACGATGCCGACGATCGGCTCATCGCGATCTTCGGGCCGTGCTCGATCCACGACCCGGTCGCGGCGCTCGACTACGCGCGCCGCCTGCGGGGCATCGGCGACGAGCTCCGCGACGATCTCATGATCGTGATGCGCGCGTACTTCATGAAGCCACGCACGAGCGTCGGATGGAAAGGCCTCGTCTCGGATCCCCACAGCGATGGGACCTTCCGGATCAACGACGGGCTGCGGATGACGCGGCGGCTGCTGCTCGATCTCGTCGAGATCGGCGTCCCCGCGGCGTGTGAGTTCGTCGACCCGATCTCGCCCCAGTACACGAGCGACCTCGTCGCGTGGGCGGCCATCGGCGCGCGTACCACGGAGAGTCAGGTGCACCGCGAGCTGGCGTCAGGCCTTTCGATGCCGGTCGGGTTCAAGAACGGCACCGACGGGAACGTCCAGGTCGCGATCGATGCCGTCCGCGCGGCGACACAGCCGCACAGCTTCATGGGTGTGACCGAGCAGGGCCTCGCCGCGATCGTCGAGACCGGCGGGAATCCGAGCGCGCACGTGGTCCTCCGTGGCGGCACGCCTGGCCCGAACTACGATCGGCCGAGCGTCGCCGGTGCCCTCGATGCGCTCCGCGCGGCGGAGCTGCCGGCGCGGGTCGTCATCGACCTCTCGCACGGCAACAGCGGCCGCGACCACACGAGGCAGGCGCAGGTCGCGCGTGAGGTCGCCGCGCAGATCGCGAGCGGCGAGCGCGGGATCGTCGGGGTGATGGCCGAGAGCTTCATCGAGGACGGACGCCAGGACGCCGATACGGATCCGCTGGTCTACGGGAAGAGCATCACCGACGCGTGCATCGGCTGGGACGCGACGGCGGTCATGCTGCGGTCGCTCGCGGAGTCCGTTCGTGCGCGACGCGCGGTTACGAGCGGGCGATCAGCCGATAGCCGAAACCGCGCGCCGTCTCGATCGACACCTCGCTGATCTCGGCCTGCTCGAGCTTCTTGCGCAGCCGTCCGACGTGGACGTCGACCAGACGCGTGTCGCTCCCCGGCTCGTAGCTCCACACGCCGACGAGAAGATCGTCGCGGGTGAACACGCGGCCGGGCTCGCCCGCGAGCGTGCGCAGGAGCTTGAACTCCGTCGGCGTGAGGGGAAGCTGCCGGTCCCCGGCCACCGCCTGCAGGCTCGCGAGGTCGACGATGAATCGGCCGAAGCGGAGCTGCCGCTCCTTGCCGTGGTCGGTGCGCGTGCGATCGCGGCGGAGGAGCGCCTCGACGCGCGCGGCGAGCTCGTCGTTGTCGAACGGCTTGCCGAGATAGTCGTCGGCGCCGATCCGCAGGCCAACCACGCGATCGGGCGGGTCGTCCTTCGCCGAGAGGAACAGCACTGGTACGTCCGAATTGCGACGGAGCTCCAGGCAGAGACTGATCCCGTCGACGCTCGGCATGAGCACATCGAGGGTGACGAGGTCGGGGCGCAGCTCGGCGAACGCGGCCATCGCTTGGCGCGCATCGGTGATCGCGTGGACCTCGTGACCGGCCTCGGTCAGCACCGTACCGACCAGGGTCGCGACGTCCCGGTCGTCGTCGACCACCAGGATCCGGCCACCCGTGGCGACCGGCCGCGTGCTGGGCGCGGCCTCCTGATCAAGCATGTGTAACGAAGTTGTGGCAAAAGACGTGCCAGTATTGGTACGGGCCCGCTAGCTCGACCGCCCAGCTAGCTCAGAGCCGCGTTCACGGCGCCGAGCCTTTCGGCGATCCAGGCACCCTTCGCACCGACCTCGTCGGGCCACGGGGTGAAGAAAAGCCGGTCGGTCTCGTCCTCGATCCGCTGCCGGGTTTCCGCGCCCTCGTCGGTCGCGCGGAGCACGCCCGGGGCGATGAGCCCGCGCTCGCGCAGGCGCGCGAGCGATGCGTCGACATCCTCGGCGCGCTGGTGCGGCAGAAGCTCGGCGAGCGCCGTGGGGTCCTCGGCCTCGCGGCGCCACACGCGCGTGAGGACCTCGAGCTCCGGTCCGCCCAGTCGCGAGGCGCGCCACGCGGCGAAGTGGCAGTCGTCGCGCACCTGCCACAGCCCGTAGATGGCCGCGTCGAGCTGGGCGAACGATCCGTCCGGTGGGTCGTCGCCGGCGCGGTACGCGATCGCGAACGGTGTGTGCATCCGCTCGCGAGGCTCGGATGCCTTCACACCGGACTCGAACGCGCGGTCGAGGAGTCGCGCGAGCAACGCCAGCTCGTCTTTCGGGATCGGCGCAAGCGTCGCGTAATGGGCGCGCGCCGCGTCGCGCATCTCGCGCGCGAGCTCGCGTCCTTTTCCGGTGAGGTACCAGCGCCCGCCGCGCTCCTCGGCCAGGCCGGCGCCCCGCGCCGCGGCGGCCATCGGCAGCCAACGCCCGGGGATCGTGCCGTACGCGCTCATGAGGTCGCCGGGCTCCGGGCCACCGCCACGTTCGCCGCGGTAGCCAAGGTTGATCGCCCAGGTGAACGACGGCCGGTCGAGGCCGAGCTCTTCGGCCCTGCGAAGCGCGAACGTCAGCTTCGCTCGCCGTCGCCCGAGAAAGTCAGGCAGGAGCGGCACGATGTCGACGGGGTACGGAGGCCTCACGCGGTCATTGTGCCCTCGGCCTAGCGCGTCGAGCTTTGCTGTTCTCGCTCCGCGTCTTCGACGCAGTAGGGCGTCTCCGGTACGAGCTCGAGGCGCTCGTCCGGAATGGCCGTACCGCAGATGACGCATCGCCCGTACTCGCCGCGGTCGAGACGTCCAAGGGCGTCGTCGATAAGCTCGATCTTCCCCTCGAACATGGTGAGCCGCGCGAGGTCGAGCTCGCGCGCTTCGGTCTCGCTCGCTGCGTCAGCGGGATGCTGGTCGGCGAGGGCGATGTCCCCGCCGCTGTCGCGCTGCGGCACGGCGAGGCGCTCGCGGATCCGGGTGACCGTCCCCTCCAGGTCGGCACGCTCCCGCAGGAGCCGTTCGCGCATCGCCTTCGGGTCCACGGTCGCCTCCATGCGCCAGAATTGAAGGATGCTTCCGACCGACGTCAGCAAGCGGCATTCCGAGCTGCATCTGCTGGACGTCCGCGAGCAAGATGAATGGGACGCCGGGCACATCGACGGCGCCCAGCACATCCCGCTCGGCGAGCTGGCGGCGCGCATGGGCGAGGTCCCGCGCGACCGCACGGTGGTCGCCGTCTGCCGGAGCGGGAGCCGCAGCGACCGGGCGGCCCGCGGCCTCCGCGCGGCCGGATTCGCGGCCGAGAACCTGGACGGCGGGGTCACCGCCTGGAGCCGCGCGGGCCTTCCGCTGGTCGGTCAGACCGGCGGTCCGGGCCGCGTCATCTAGGGTGGCCGCGCCCGCGACCGACTCGCCACCCTACCTGACGAAGGAGTGGCTCGCCGCGCATCTCGGCGAGGAGCGACGCGAGGCCGATCTCCTGAGCGAGGTGCGCGAAGCGATCTTCGGGGCGCAGGACGGCGTGACGAGCATCCTCGTGGTGGTCATCACCGTCGCGACCGCGACGAATCAGCGCTACGCCGTCCTCGTCGCCGGCATCGCCGCCGCGCTCGCCGAGATCCTCTCGATGGCCGCCGGCGAGTACATGAGCTCGAAGAGCCAGCGCGAGATCTTCCTCGCCCAGATCGCCAAGGAGCGACAGGAGGTCGCCGAGCGGCCAGGCGAGTCGGAGGCCGAGGTCGCGTACATGCTCGAGCAGGAGGGGCTCTCCGAACCGGCGGCACGCCGCGTCGCCGCGGAGCTCGCCGGCGCGCCGGGCGTCCTCCTCAAGACGATGGTGGAAAAGGAGCTCGGCCTCACGGTCGAGGAAGGGCACAGCGCGCTCCAAGGGGCGCTCGTTCTCGCGGCGACCTTCGCGATCGCGTCGCTCATCCCCCTCGCGCCCTTCTTCGTCTTCGAGCCTCACGTCGCGCTCTTCGTCGCGATCGCCCTCGCGGCCGTCTCGATGTTCGCCCTCGGCTTCGCGAAGTCACGGCTCACCGGCCGGAACCCCGTCGTCTCGGGTCTCGAGATCGTCGGCCTCGTACTGGCGGCCTCGGTCGGCGGCTGGATCTTCGGCACACTGCTCCCGCACGCGCTCGGTTTCGCCGCGGGCGCGGGCTAACGGCACGGCCCTTGCGGACGCCGGACACATGGACAAAGAGAAGCCGCGCCCCGAAGACTCACCCGAAGAGGCCGAAGCGAAGAGCAAAAGCGTCGAGGAACGCATCCCCACGGTCCTCGATCCCCACGAGACCGGCATGGGCCCGGGCGAAGAGGTGCTTGAGCAGGAGGCCAAGGCGGTCCGACAGCAGCCGCGACGCTGATACGACCGGTGCGCGCTAGAGTGCGCGCGCCTTGCTGATCGAGCAGTTCTTCGACGCGGGGCTCGGACACGCGAGCTACCTGGTCGCCGATCCGGACGCCGGGGTCGCCTTCCTCGTCGACCCCGACCGCCAGATCGATGCGTACCTCGCGGCGGCATCGCGCCTCGGCGTCCTCGTCACCGATTCGTTCGAGACGCATGTCCACAACGACTACGTCTCCGGCTCACGGGCGCTCGCCGAGCTTCGGCCGATCACCGTCCATGCCGGCACGGCCGCGGTTCTGGAGTACCCGCACGCCGCCCAAGGCGACGGCGATGTCGTCGTGGTTGGCGAGCTCGCGGTGCGGTGCCTGGCGACGCCGGGGCACACGCCGGAGCACGTCGCCTACCTCGTGACCGACCGGCGGCGGGCGGACGATCCCCAGTACCTCTTCTCCGGTGGGGCTCTCCTCGTCGGGCAGATCGCGCGCGTCGATCTCCTCGGCCCCGAGCTCGAGGATCAGCTCGCCCGCTCGGCCTACGACACGCTCCGCGACAAGGTGCTTCCGCTCGCCGATTACGTCGCGGTCTTCCCGACGCATGGTGGGGGGAGCGCCTGCGCCGCGGAGGTCGCGGGCTCACGCTGGACGACGCTCGGCTTCGAGCGCCGCCACAACGACGTCGCCCGCGCTGCGGGGCGCGACTATCGCGAGTTCCGCGCGGCCATCGCCGCGGGGCTGCCGGTCGCGCCCGCGTACTACCCGCACGTCCGCGCGATGAACGCGCGCGGCGCGGGGCTCGCGGATCGCCGGTCGCTGCCGTTCCTGCCCGACCCGCGCCAGCCCGGGACGGTGATGGTGGATCCACGGCCACCGCATCTCTTCGGCGCCGGGCACCGGCGTGGCGCGCTCAACGTCGTGGCCAACGACTCGTTCGCCGTCCGGGTTGGCGCGACCGTGGCGTTCGCGACGCCGCTCGTGATCCTCACCGTCGACGCCGAGCAGGCCGAGCGCCTGCGCGCGCAGCTCGCGCTCATCGGCTACGACGATGTACGCGGCTACGCCTCGCCCGATCCTGAAGACGGAGTGGCGCTCCGCATCGAGCAGCTCGATCCACGGACGGCGGCCGCGCGCGCGAGCGGCGGTGCGCTCCTCGTCGACGTGCGCGAAGCATCGGAGTGGCGAGCGGGGCACGCGCCTGGAGCGATCCACATCCCGTACGAGCTCGTGCGCGACCGCGTCAGCGAGCTGGCTCCTGGGCGACCGATCGTGACCTACTGCGCCGGCGGCGTCCGTTCGAGCCTCGCCGCGAGCATCCTCGAAGCGAGCGGGCGGGAGGTCGCGAACCTGCGTGGCGGCTTCGCTGCCTGGCGTGGCGCGGGCCTACCGGTGGCTCAGGATGGTTAGGGGCATACATCCTGCTGCGCCAAAAGCGTGGCGTCCCAGCTCGGGTTACTGTTCCCCGGTACCGCACGCCCGACCAAACAAGCGCTCTCAGAGCAAGATGGTCTAATGCGTATCGCTTTTGTCGCCTCCGCGGTGCCACGCCGCTGCGGGATCGCGACCTTCACCGCCGATTTGATCGCGGCCGTAAAGGCCGCCGATCCCAACGTCCGCGTGGTGCAGGCGGCCATCGACGAGCCCAACGCCGCCCGCGCCTACGGGCCCGAAGTGAAGTGGCGGATCCGCCAAGGCGACCTGGCGAGTTACCGAGCGGTCGGACGGGCGATCCAGGCTTCCTCCGCCGACGTGGTGAACGTCCAGCACGAGTTCGGACTTTATGGCGTCCATCGCGACGGGACCTATGAGGACCACGCGGTTCCGCTCCTCTCAGAGATCTCCAAGCCGGTCATGACGACCCTCCACACGGTGCTGCCGCGGCCGGACCCGTGGATGCGCGAGACGATGCGTCAGGTCGCCGCGCACAGCACGGTCGTCGTGGTCATGGCCGAGACGGCCGCGCGCCTCCTTCGCGAGGTCTATGGCATCGAGAGGCCACCAGTCGTGATCCCGCACGGGATGCCGGCGATCGTCCCCCACGGCCGGCATCGGCTCAAGCGGCAGCTCGGCGTCGAGAAGCGGACGATCGTCTCGACATTCGGGCTCGTCGATCCGCGCAAGGGTCTCGAATACATGATCCACGCCATGCCGAGCATCGTCGCGCGCGATCCGAACGTGCTGTACCTCATCGTCGGGCAGACCCATCCCGAGCTCCAGAAGAAGGAGGGCGAGCGATACCGCAACGAGCTCGTCGCCGAGATCGATCGCCTCAACCTGCGCGACCACGTTCGTTTCGTGAACCAGTACCTCACGCAGCGCGAGATCGTCGATTACCTGCTCGCGACCGACGTCTACGTGACGCCGTATCTCGACCTGAACCAGATCACCAGCGGCACCCTCGCGTACGCCCTCGGCGCCGGAAAAGCCATCGTCTCGACCGGCTACCTCCACGCGGCGGAAGCGCTCGCCGACGGCCGCGGGCTCCTCGTCGAGCCGCGCGATCCCGTGGGTCTCGCGCGCGCCGTGCTCGCCATCCTCGACGATTCGCAGTTCAAGCGGGAGCTCGAGAGCCGGGCCTACGAGTACGGGAAAGAGATGGCCTGGCCGAACGTCGGACGCCGCGTGCTCGAGCTCACGCGCGAGCTTCTCGCGGTGCCCGAGGTCGCCAGGCTCGAGCCCGAAGAGGCCGAATCCACCGAGGTTCCACTCGCGCACGCATGACCGTCCGCATTGATCGCACGGCGGGAATCGGCCGCCGACTCGAACAGAATCCGCTCATCACCGCCCGCGACGTGAAGCCGTCGATGCCGGGGCTCGAGGTCGTCTCGGCCTTCAACGCGGCCACCGCGCAGCTCGACGGCGAGACGATCCTCCTTCTCCGCGTCGCCGAGCGCCCCCGGAGCGACATCGATCCGCCACCTGGCGCGATGACGCTCGACCTCGACGGGCCGCATCCGGTCCTGCGGCCGCTGCCCACGGGGTACACGAAGCACGACGTGATCGGGATGTGCTTCCTCGACACGAGCGCCACCAAGCCGCGGGTCGTCGTCGCCTACATCCCGAAAGATCTGCCGGGGCTCGACCTCCGCGACCCACGCTCGATCCGCTACCGCAACGGGACGGGCGTCCTCGGGGTGATCAACGAGGGCTACACCGACTACCTCGCGCAGATGAGCCACCTGCGCGTCGCGCGGAGCACCGACGGCGTGAAGTTCACCGTGGACGAGACTCCCGCCGTCGCGCCGAACGTCGACGTCGAGGAGTACGGCGTGGAGGACCCGCGGTGCACCTTCCTGAACGGGGTCTTCCAGATCACCTACGTGTCGGTCTCCCGGTGGGGGATAACCACGAGTCTCGCGACCACCGAGGACTTCCGCACGTTCGAGCGGCGCGGCGTCATCTTCCTTCCCGACCACAAGGACGTGGTCATCTTCCCCGAACGGATCGGGGGGAAGTACGTCGCGCTCACCCGGCCGATGCCGCAGTCGTTCAGCCGGATCTTCGGGATCTGGATCGCGTTCTCCGACGATCTCTTCCAGTGGGGCGGCCACGAGACCGTTTGCCTGCCGCGCTGGAACCACTGGGACGAGTTACGGACCGGCGCATCCGCGGTGCCGTTCCGCACGAAGGACGGCTGGCTCGAGCTCTACCACGGGGTCAACCGGACCCACCGCTACGCGATGGGCGCGGTCCTTCTCGACGGGGACGACCCGCGAAGAGTCCTCGCCCGCTCGCCCGTGCCGATCCTGGCGCCGGGGACCGCGTACGAGCGGCTCGGGCTCTTCAACGACACGGTCTTCTCGTGCGGCGTCGTGCACCTCGACGAGGAGCGGATCCGCATGTACTACGGCGCGGCGGACTCGTGCGTCGCGGCCGCGGACTTCACGGTGAACGAGATCCTCGCGAGCCTTCAGGAGTGGCACAATCCTTAGACAGCTCGCGCGTTTGACGCGCCGGGTCCCCGCGGTGGGGCCGCGCGCACTCGCGCTCTCGGTCTACGCGAACGGCGACGACCGCGCGCTCGTCGCGGCGGATCTCGGATTCGAGGGTGTCGCCTGCGTGGACGACGCTTCGCGAGCGGTGATCCTGTTCCTCGATCTCGCGCACGAGACCGGAGACGCTCGCCTGCGCGCGTGGGGGAGCGGACTTCTCGACTTCGTCCTCTACATGCAGCGGGAGGACGGGCGGTTCCACAACTTCCTCCACGACTGGGATGGCGCGATCAACGACGAGGGCCCGACCTCCTACCCCGGCGGCGGGTTCTGGCAGGCGCGCGCCGTCCGCGCGCTCGCGAAGGCGCACCTGGCGCTCCGCGACGATCGGGTCGCGGTCCCGCTCGCTCGTGGCTTCGCCTGGGCGACGGCGCACGAGGCTCCGGCGGACGTCCGCGCGATCCATGTCCTCGCGGCGCTGGACCTCATGCACGCCGGGCTGACCCCGGTGCTGCGCGAGACCCTCGAACGCTGGTGCGAGGAGATCGCCGAGTGCCGCCGCGGCGACGTGCTGCTGAACTCACCCAATGAGGAGCGTCCGCACCTTTGGGGGCACGTGCAGGAGGGAGTCCTCGCGGAGGCCGCGGTCGTGCTGGATCGTCCGGATCTCCTCGAGATCGCGCGGCGCAGCGCGCGCAGCGTGATTACGCCGGACATCGAGCAGGCCTTCCCCGAGCGCAGGGTGCTGCCGTACGACGTGGCGTCCGCCGTCTACGTGATGGACCGCCTGCACATCGCCACGGGCGAGGCGGCCTACGCCCGATGGCGCGATCACGCGCGCGCGTGGTTCGATGGCCGCAATCCGGCCGGGCAGCCGGTCTACGACCGCGTGGCCGGACGCGTGGCCGACGGCGTCGACGACGGTGTGGTGAACCCGCACTCGGGCGCCGAGTCGAACATCGTGGGAGCGCAGGCGCTCTTCCCCGAGGTCGCCCGCCGCGCCGGAGCGATGCTGGACGACGTCGGCCAGATCTTTGCGCCCGATCGCGAGGGCGTCGCTTAACGCGGGGAGAGGCGGACCCGCACGGGCCGGACCGCGTTGTTCCCGTAGCCGAGCGCGTTCCAAACCGGGACCTCCGGCTGAACGTTCCCCGCCGCGTCGGTCGCCCGCGCGCTCACCACCAGGTCTAATCGCTCTGCGGAGGCGAGGGCGACTTTCCTGGTGAAGGGACGCCAGGCATATGCCGAAGGGGCCTCGCCGAGGTCCGCGTCGGCTCGATCGGCTCCCACGCCGACCGTCACGCGCTCGACGGGCGCCGCCCCGGACCACGCGTACCCCTTGATCTCGAGTATCGACCCGGAGAGCAGGGCGCCGTCGCCGGGGGAGGTGATGACCGCGCGGGGCGCGATCTCGCGGAGCGGTCGACCGTCGATGACGTAGCGATCACGCTGATAGAAGCCGTCGAAGGATCGATCGAGCACCGCGATCGTGGCGAGCCACTTCACCGACGCCATGCCATACCAGCCGGGAACGACGAGCCGAAGCGGACCGCCGTGCTCGCGCGGGATCGGACGGCCGTTCATCGCCCAGGCGACGATCACGTCTTCGCGGCGCGCGTCGGCGATCGGAAGCGACCGCTCGTAGGCGACACGCGCGCCGACGTCCGCCACCACGCCTCTGTCCGCTCCCCGGAAGAGTACCTCCCTCGCGCCGGGACCGACTCCCGCCCGCTCGAGCAGCAGGCGGAGCGGCGCGCCGGTCCATTCGGCCGTGCCGACGGCGCCGAGGCCCCACTGCTCGCCCGGCGTCGCAGGCTCGATGAAACGCCGGCCGTTGCCCGCGCATTCGAGCGTGACGGCCAGCGTCGTGCCCCCAAGGGCGCGGACTTGCCGCGCCGCGAGGGTGATCCGGCGATCGCCTTCGATGACCAGCTCCGCGCTCGGGTCGGGCATCGCGAAATGGGTTCGCACGTAATGCCGACCGGCCGGCGTGATGGCGCCGTCCTGCCGGTCGAGCCTCGTCTCCGCGTTGAGCGGCTCGTCGGTCAGGACGTTGAGATCTCGCACGGGCGAAGTCTGCCAGTGACGGCCGGTCGTTCGGCCGGATGGAAGTCGGACGGCCGATCTTCGCCCCGGGCGAACCCATTTCATTGGAGCCTGGGTATCCGTTGCGTCTCGTGGATGTCGGATCGCGTCGGGACCGGGTCGTGCAGGTGCTCTTCGAGATGATCGCGTGTTCGAGAATGCGAGCGTGAGGATGGCTTCCTGATCCGACTTCTCGGCGGCGTCGCGGCGCTTGCCGCGGTCGTCGTGGCGGTCGTTCTCGTCGCGAACGCCGCGGTGAGCGGCGCGGTCGTGACGCGGGCGGTGACCGCCGCCGTCGATCCCGGATTCGTCCCAGCGGGCGCGCCCCTCGGGCAGATCGGTACCGACCCGGGTGACCCGGACGACCCGTGGTCGGCCGCGGCTCCACCCGGCGGCGTGATCCTGCAAACGCCCGGACCGAGCGCGAGCCCGGGCGCTATCGGCACGCTTCGCGTCCCCCTGCCCAAGAACATTCCGATCGGCCCGCGACGTGTCGGGATCCAGGTCGGTCACTGGAAGACCGACGAGGCTCCCCCGGAGCTCACCAAGCTCGTCGTGCAGACGGGCGCCTCCTGGGAGGGGGTGAATGAGGTCGACCTGAACCTCGACATCGCACAGCGCGTCGCGGTGCTGCTGAACTCGAGCGGCATCGCCGTCGACATCCTGCCGACGACCATTCCGCCGGGGTATCTCGCGGACGCGGTCGTCGCGCTGCACGCCGACAGCGACGGCGTGGGCGAGCTCAGCGGTTTCAAGATGGCCCACAGCGCGCGACGCGGCCCTTACGAAGACGCCCTGCTGAACGACGTCAAGACCGCGTACGCGAAGGCGACGGGTCTCGACTACGACGGCACGCACATCTCGAACGCGATGCGGGGCTACTACGTTTTCAGCTGGACCCGCTTTCAGCATGCGGTCTCCCCGTTCACCCCCGGGGTGATCCTGGAGATGGGTTACCTCTCCAACGACGACGACCGGGCGCTCATGATCGACAAAGCGGATGTCGTCGCCGCCGCGATCAGCGCCGGCATCATGAGATTCCTGAGCGATACGCCGCGCGCGAAGATCTTCGAGAAGGAGCTCGTGGTCCCGGCGTTCCCTTCGCGCGGTCCGCTGCCGACCTCGACCCCCTAGGCCGCGGCTGCTACGCTTCGCGCGCGACCGCGAGGTCGACATCGACGACAGGAGGCCGGATTTGAGCGAACGTACCGCACGCGACGCCGCCGGCCTTCCTACCCCGAGGCCGCCCACCTTCTAGCGCCGCGCGCGCCGCTCGCTCTTGGCCGCCTCCGACCTGGAGGACGCATGCTCGAGGCGCGACCGCCACTCTTCGCGAGCGACTGGCTCGTGGGAGCGCCGTACGACGACGTCCCCATGGGCGTGCTCAAGACCGGCAAGGAAAGCGAGGTGCATCTCATCGCGCGGATCGGCCCAGAGCGCACGTCGCTCATCGCCGAGAAGCGGTTCAAGGAGCGGCGGAGCCGTGGGTTCCGCAACGACTATCGCTATGCCGGTGTCTGGGGCGCAGGAGGCCGGCGCGAGGCGCGTGCGATCCGGAACCGTACGCGCTTCGGCCAGCAGGCGATCCAGGCGCGGTGGATTGACCACGAGTGGACGACGCTCACGAGGCTGTACGAGGCCGGCGTCACCGTGCCACCGCCGGTCGAGCAGGTCGCCGACGGATACCGGATGGCGTTCGTCGGGGACGGCGACCGCGCCGCGCCGCGGCTCACCGAGATCGATCTCGACCGAGAGACCGCCCGGCTGGTCTGGCGCGAGGTCCAGCTCGAGATCCGCCGCATGCTGGAGGCCGACGTCGTGCACGGGGACCTCTCCGCGTTCAACGTCCTCTGGTGGCGCGGGCGGGCCGTTCTCATCGATTTCTCGCAGGCGGTCGACGCGGTCACCCATCCCGCGGCGCGAGAGCTGCTCGTCCGAGACGTCGAGCGCGCGGCCTCGTATTTCGTCCGGATGGGCGTCGCGATCGACGTCCGCGCGGCTCTCGCCGTGGTCGGGGATTCGCCCGCGCGCTTCGCCAGCCAGCTTTTGTCATCCTGAGCCCGTGTTCGGCCTCACGACGCCCTGGTGGGAGATCATCCTGCGCACCGCGGTCGTCTACATCGTCGTGCTCGTGCTCCTCCGGGTGGCCGGGAAGCGCGAGCTCGGGCAGATGAGCGCCGTCGACCTCGTCGTCATCCTGGTCATCTCGAACGCGGTGCAGAACGCGATGACCGGCGGCGACAACTCGCTGATCGGTGGCATCCTGGCGGCCTGCACGCTCGTCGCGATGAACCTCGCGTTCGGGCGCGTCGCGAACCGCGTGCCGCTCCTCGAGCATCTGTTCACGAGCGAGCCCACGCTCCTGGTGGACGACGGTAAGTTCATCGAGAAGCACCTCGAGCGCGAGAACGTGACGCACGAGGACATCGAGATGTCCGCCCGCGAGCACGGCATCGACGATCTCAAGGACGTCCGCGCCGCGATCCTCGAGCGGGACGGATCGATCAGCATCATCCCGACGCGAGCCGGCGAGTCCATCCGGACCCAGCGCCGGATCCGACAGCTCCGCAACCGGCCCTAGTGCCGCGCCTCCTGCCAGGGCTGGCACCGCTCGCTCATCGTAACTACGCGCTCTACTGGTCGGGGCAGCTCGTCTCGATGTCCGGTACGTGGATCGAGCTGACCGCGACGAGCTGGCTGCTCTATCAGCTCACCGACTCGCCGCTGCTGCTCGGTCTCGGCGGCGTCTTCCGGGCGCTACCGATCTTCGCGTTCGCGCTCCTCGGCGGGACCGTGGCCGACCGGGTCGAGCGCCGCCGCTTGCTCCTGATCACCCAGAGCTCCTCGGTCGTGACGTCACTCGTCCTCGGTGCGCTCGTCCTCAGCGGGCACGTGGTGTTCTGGCACATCTACGTCATCAGCTTCCTGAACGCCACGATCGCGGCATTCGATGCTCCCGCGCGGCAGTCGCTTTTCCCCACGCTCCTCCCGCGCGGCCAGCTCCAGAACGCGATCACGCTCAACTCGATGCTCTTCCAGACCTCGAACCTCGTCGGCCCCGCGATCGCCGGAATGCTCATCGCGCGCGCGGGCGTCGCGTGGCCGTTCTTCGTGAACGCCGCGAGCTACTTCGCGATCATCGGTGGACTCATGGCCATGCGCGTCCCCGCGCTGACCGCGCGCGCCCGGGGATCGCTCCGCGGCGAGCTCGTCGGCGGGCTGCGCTACGTTCAGGCGAGCAGGATCCTCCCGCTGGTACTCGCGATCGAGGCGACGCTCTCCGTCTTCGGGCACAACCAGGCGCTCATGACGATCTTCGCCCGCGACGTGCTGAGCGCGGGCGCCGAAGGCCTCGGCCTCCTGCTCTCGAGCATCGCGTTCGGAGCGATCGTGGGCATGGCGCTGCTCGTCGTCATCGGAGACGTGCGGCGCAAGGGCGTGTTCATGCTCGGGTCCGGGGCGCTCTACGCCCTCGCGCTCCTGGGCTTCGCGTGGTCGCGCTCCTTCCCGCTCTCGATGGCGATCCTCGCGGTCGTCGGCTTCGCCGACGCGACCTGGGGGACCATGCGCAGCGCGATCGCGCAGCTCGCCGCGGAAGACGCGTATCGCGGGCGGGTGATGTCGTTCATCCTCATCGTCGCGCGCGGGCTGACGAACGCTTCGCAGCTCGAGACCGGCGTCGCCACCGCCCTGGTCGGCGCACCGGGAGCGGCGACCGTCGGGGCGCTCGTGATCGGTGGCGTGATCGCGGGCGTCGCCGCCCGCGGGCGGCGTCTGCGAGACTTCGCCGCCGTGGCGCCGCGACGCGCGATCACCCAGGCGGCGGACGCAGGAGGGGATTCATGAGCCCGGCCAAGAGCGCGGCAGTCGCGAAGAAGGGCGCTCCGAAGAAGACCACGCGGCGCCGGCGCGGGCCGGCCGAGGCGCGGGGTCCGGAGGCCGGGGCATCGGCGCTCACGCTCGACGACCCCGCCGTTCGGGACCTCGGCGCGAAGATCGCGAAGGCGAACGGGGCGGTCCTGGCCGCGTATCGCGATCCGTACGCGGGCGCGCC
>Ga0209472_1001289_pt1 | contig 14636 bp, 16 predicted proteins | sample GraSoiAngelo_130_FD_185887 | JGI IMG/M metagenome (GOLD analysis project Ga0209472, IMG submission 185887) | Grasslands soil microbial communities from the Angelo Coastal Reserve, California, USA - 14_0929_02_20cm (SPAdes) (version 2) | ecosystem: Environmental > Terrestrial > Soil > Grasslands ...
CATGGCGCTGACTACCACGACCGGCTTCTGCGCCGCGCGGCCTTTCACGATGGCGGCTGCGCGCTCAATTGCTTTGGCATCCTGGACCGAGGTGCCGCCGAATTTCATGACGATCATCGGCAGGAGGTCCTTAGGCGCAGGGTTGGAAGGATGAATGTAGACAAATGTATTGAGGGCCAGGCCGCGTTCAACGCTTACTCCAGATAGCCCTGAGCTTTTAGCAATTCTGCGTTGAGCAGCGCCGCTCCTGCCGCGCCACGAATAGTGTTGTGCGAGAGCACCGTGAACTTCCAATCCAGCACGCCACAGGGTCGAAGCCGTCCGACACTCGTGGTCATGCCATTGCCGGAGTCAGAGTCGAAGCGCGGCTGCGGTCGATCGGGTGCGCCGGAATATTTCACAGGCTGTTGCGGTGCACTGGGCAGGTGCAATTCCTGCGGAACACTTCGAAATTCGTTCCAGGCGGTAATGATCTCTTCCGGGCGCGCCTTGCTCTTCAATTTCACAGACACAGACTCGGTATGCCCATCCTCAACCGCGACCCGATTGCACTGCGCGCTCATGCCAAACGCTCCCGGCTGAATGCTTGAGCCGTTCAACCGGCCGAGCAGCTTGCGCGTCTCTTCTTCCATTTTTTCTTCTTCCTTGGCGATGTAGGGAATCACGTTGCCGAGAATATCGAGCGATGCCACACCCGGATAGCCCGCGCCACTCACTGCCTGCATCGTTACGGCCATTACGGTCTGAAGACCAAATTGCCGATCCAAAGGCGCCAGGGCCATGACTAAACCGATGGCCGAGCAGTTGGGATTGGTCACGACGAAGCCGCCCGATTTCCGCCGCCAAGCCTGGCACTCCAGCAATTTCACGTGGTCGGGATTGACTTCCGGAATTACCAGCGGGACATCGCTTTTCATGCGAAGAGCGCTGGAATTAGTAATGACCGCGCATCCAGCGTTGGCAAATTGCGGTTCGAGTTCGGCGGCAATCGAGGCGTCGAGCGCAGCAAAAATCACTTTGGGGGCGCCGTCCGGCTTGGCCGGCGAGACCTGCATTTGCGCTACGCGCGCGGGAATGGCAGTTTTGAGCTTCCAACGCGCTGCCTCGCCGTAAGGGCGACCTTCCGAACGATCCGACGCGGCCAGCCAGGCAACCTCAAACCACGGGTGATCTTCGAGCATCTGCACAAAGCGCTGACCGACTATGCCAGTCGCGCCCAGTAACCCCACAGAAATCTTGGTCGACATAGGTGCTTCCGATTCTACATCAGCGATGCAGACTGAAAGTTAGGCGAGCGTTGAGGTACCCGGGCGACGTATCGAAAAAGGAACTGGCGGAAATTACAGGCTGTTATGTTTCTCGATTCTGCCGATAGGAAAGGCAGGAGCTGCACATGCCTGAACTGCGCCAGAACTACTTCACCAAAGAGTGGGTCATCATTGCCACAGAACGCGCCAAGCGTCCTGAGGAGCTGGTTTCACGCCGAGTACCCAAAACGGCGCCGCGTCATGTCGAGAACTGCCCGTTTTGCCCTGGGAACGAGAACAAAACTCCACCGGAAGTGCTGCGCATCCCAGCCGAAGGTAATGGAGCGTGGCAGGTGCGAGTGATCGGCAATAAGTTTGCGGCGCTATCGCCGGATATCAAACCGACCCGCGTCATTCACCGCTCGCGGCGAAGCATGGGAGGGTTCGGGATTCACGACGTCATCGTCGAGAGCCCAAATCATGCGCACGCTACGTGCCTGATGGCGGACTCTCATGTCGCCGACGTGCTGCGAGCCTATAAAGCACGTTACGACGCGCTGAGTCTCGATCGCCGCATCGCGCATATCACGATTTTTAAGAATCACGGACAGGACGCAGGCGCCAGCCTTGAACATCCTCACTCGCAACTGATCGCTGCGCCGGTCATCTCGCAGCAGATTCGCGAGCGTTTCCAGCAGGCGTTGAGCCACTATGACGAATACGGCGAGTGCATGTTCTGTCAGTCAGTCCAGGAGGAACTCGGAGAAGGGAAGCGCCTGGTCTTGGCCAGCGACCACTTCGTGGCCCTTCAGCAGTTCGCCTCACCCACGCCGTTCTGCATGCATATTTATCCGCGGCGCCACATGGCGAGCTTTGGTGATATCAATCCTGCGGAAATCGGAGATCTGGCGTGGGTATTGCGAACTGTTCTTGGGAAGCTTCACGTCGGACTGCAAGATCCGGACTTCAATTACGCCATCCGCACTGCGCCCGCTGAATATGCCGGCGTTAAATACTTCCACTGGTACTTGAGCATCATTCCCCGGCTCACTCGTGTAGCTGGATTTGAATTGGGTTCGGGGATGTTCATCAACACTGTCTTGCCGGAAGCCGCGGCAGAGTTTCTGCGCAATGTGAAGCTGGAGAGAGCCGCGGGAGCGTAACGCGGACTTCGGCCTTCGGACCTCAGACGTCAGACCTCAGACTTCAGACTTCAGACCTCGGACCTCAGACTTCGGACCTCCTATGTTAGGCCTTCATTTGACGGCGGGTAAGCTGCGGTCCGATGTCTGAGGTCCGCTTTATGTTCTTGGAGTGATTTCAGCGCCGAATGAGTACTCGTTGAGCGGGCCGAAGCGGCGTTTTTCAGCATAGAGCCGCCAGCGCCGCCAGACGATGCGCAGACTCGCCATTATAGGAATAGAAAGATAAATTCCGAGGACACCGGCGATCTCTCCACCGGCCAGAACGCCAAAAATTGCAGCCAGGGGATGCAGTTCCATGCTGCGGCCCATAATGCGAGGGGAGATTACATAATCCTGCACCATCCGCCAGACGCCCAGGAAAATGAGCAGAATCAACCAGTGCGGATAACTCAGCAGCAGGGCAACGCCGATGATCAGAACTGCCGCGACTAGCGGTCCTAAGACTGGAATGAACTCCATCATTCCGCCCGCCGTACCGAGCACCAGCGCATAAGGAACGCCCGTTGATGCCATGAAAGTGGTATAGACCAGCATGGACAATGCAGCGAGCGTGAGCTGGGCACGGATGAAGTGCGCCAGCATCTGGTTCAAGTCTCCGAGCACGCCCTCCACGAGCTCGCGTTGGGGACGGGAATTCACAAACGACAGCAGCACTTCTTTGAAGGAGTGCGCGTCCTTCAGAAAAAAAGCGGCCAGAATGGGGACGACGATCAGCAGCCAGGATTGTTGCGCCACCTCGGCCAACCGGATTCCGGCTCGCTGCGCGAAGCTGTTGAGCTCGCGTTTGTGACCTAGTAGAAATGCCTTGATCTGATTAATTGTGGGCTGGCTCCAACCATGCTCTTGCCCCAGCCTGTCCGCGATACGCTGGAAGGAATCGCCGCTGGACAACGTGGGGAGGGCTTCGCTCAAACGCTGCGCCTGATGCGCGATCCGTGGCCCGACGAAGAAGAAGAACGTAATCAGCAGAATCACGAGTAGGGCGTAGATGGCGGCAATAGCGCGTCCGCGGCCGCGCACCCACTTTTCAACCCGCGAGACAGCAGGATCAACCAGATAAGCGAAAAAGATGGCGAAAAGAAATGCTACTAGCGTGCGCCGCGCGGCATATAGAAACCCAAGCGCCAGCACGAACAGTAGGGTCGTGGTCAAAATGCGGGCCGTGCGTAGGTCGATAAAGGACAACTATCCAGTTTCCGGTTTCTAGTTTCTAGTTTGATCTGCAGCGCCGGCAATCAAAAGGTAGAAACTAGAAACCACTTCAATCGCGCACTACTTCCGTTTTGTCTGCGGTCACCAGAATCCGCAACAATTTGAACTGATCATCCAACCAGAGTTGCCAGTCTCCGGCTTCGCTTTTCAAATTGAGGCGATACAGGTCACGCTCAACGCCGTGAATGGAAGCTTTCTCCTTGTCCGCAAACTCCATGCTGACCAGCATGGAAGAGCGCGAGTGCGGATTCAAGGCGCCGAATTGCGCGCGCTGGCGTACCGGACACGAAAGCTCACCCTTGTCCCGCCGGCAACTGGTGGCCAAATACTTCCACGCCAAAATCTCCCTGTGGATGAAGAAATAGTCATCCAGGATGCTTGTCGAGGCTGGCAGCAGGAACGGGTGTTCTTCCTGCTTGTCCTGCGGATTATTTGTAGAGCGCTCGACCAGCAGATTATCGTTGGGCAGAACCACTGCTTGCGCCTTACCAGGGCTCAGTTCCTTCCATTCGTAGCGGCGCAGTTCGCCATTTCCGGTCAGTTCCAGTTGCGAGGACTGGGCTGCCGGGTCGGCTCCCGGCTCGGTCTTGAATTGGGAATTGGCCACACTGCCATTGTTGCTCTGGACGATTGAAAAGGTCTCAGTCGCTACCCGGCGACCGTTCACAAATACTCCAAACGAGCCGTTATCGACCTTCTGGCCTGCTGGCTCTTTTTCTTTGGCAGGCGCCGCGGCAGCTAATGCAATGAACAATAACAATGAAATTGTCCCGAGTACCACGAAAATCCTGACATTCACGTTAGGGCGCTCCTGGAGTTGCATTTTTTTCCTCGAAACCAAGGCAGCGTGCGGCTTCCGCCGCGACCATCTCGATATCTTTTCCACTAGTCTCAATCCTCAACGCTGCCTTTAGATAGGATGGGCGGCGCTGCTCATTCAGTTCCCGAAACTGCTGCAAATCGCGGCGCAGGGGACGCTCGACCGGTTCCTGCTGGCAACGCCTGAACAACTCTTCTATCGGCGCATCCAGAAAGATTGTTAGAAGTCCCCCTTCCGCCAGCAAACGAGCATTATGAGCTTGTGCAAAAGCGCCGCCTCCCAACGCGATCACTCGCGGCGAAGAACTCAGTCCAACGATCAGTTCGCGTAAGGCCTCATGTTCCGCCCGGCGGAAGTAAGCCTCGCCCGAGCGCTCAAATATCTCCTCGATCGTGCGCTGCTCGCGTGCCTGGATACGATCATCCAGGTCTTCAAAGTCCCAGCCCAACCGGCGGCTCAAGGCCCGGCCCACACTGGTCTTGCCCGCGCCCATGAAGCCGACCAGAAAGACGGCGCGTATTTCGGGTGGACGTGCCAAAGCTTTTGCCTCAGGCTGCCCGCCCGCCCTGGTCTTCATGTGTTGATCGCGCACCGCAGCGGCAGACTTACGCACCGCCTAGCTTACTTTTCAGCGTTTCTTGAGGTGGATTTTACCACTGAAGGAAAACAACTTGACCGACGATGCGGCCTTGTTCATGGTACCTGCGAAGGCACTCCCCGCCTTTATGGTGAAGGGGGTGTGTTTTGGCTGAAGGCGGAAATCGTTTTCGACCTTGCCTCTCACCGAGTGGGCAATTACTTCGATGGAAGCGTCATCCGGAGCGGTAGCTTCGATATCGCCGGTGTGGCTGGCAAGGCGATATTCCCCAGCATTGCCGAAGTCGCCGTCGTAGCGGATACGGCCGCTGGTCGAGTTTACCTGTACAAGAGGACCGGTTACGGAGTCCATTATTACTTCGCCGCTTACGGACGTAACCTCAACGTGTCCGTCATGGATGTTAGTTAAGGTGATAGGACCCTTTAACGTCTTGATATGCACGTGTGCGTCGCTGATATCGCGGACGTCGACAGTACCGGTTGCGCCCTCAACGGTTACGTCGCCACGCAGTTTCTCGGCATGCAGCGGGCCGGTCGTGGAACGAAGCATGAGGCTGGCATCGGGCGGGACTTGCACCTCGTAATCTACCCGGCCGCTTTCCTGGTCTGCGCCAGGCAGCAGATGAGAGAGAACATCGATTCGATTGCCTCGCTGAGTTTGATCAATCTCCACTTTACCTGAATGGGTTACTGCCGTGACTAAGACTTGATTGGCAGCGCCCGGCTTCACTGAGATTGGGCCGTATTCGTTGGTAATGGAAACGGCGGCATGCGGGCCAACGACGTAGCGAAGATCCTTGCGGCCCTCGCCAGCCGCGAAAGCGGCGCTCGCCAGCAAGACAATTCCAGCGAGTTTGACCGCGGACTGCGTGTTTCCCATATCGGCGTTCTCCCCAACGGCTGCGCTTGATTCACCCGACTAAAAATCTTCTGTCCGCGAAGATCCTATTATGGCATTGAACGGTCCAAAGCCATGTCGTAAACCATTGCCCGCTGCTCGTAAGCATCCATCAAGGACTGTTGGGCTTCCTCATCATTCGGGTCTGCCTGTGCCGATTCTTCGGCATCCCGAATGTAATCATTCACATTCTGCAAATTGACCGCATAGTCAGCGCGGATGGCCGGAGAACGTGAGCCAATTGCTTCCAGCACCTGCTGATCATCATCGTTAGAGCCCGCCCTGTTTAGCGCCGGTTGCATGTGAGCGCTTTCCATCGGCGTAGCTGCCGGTACTTTTTCCGCGACCTGCGACTGTTGAGCCGGGCCCCGTTGATAAACGATTACCCCGAATCCAATCAGCAAGGCTGCGGCGACGGGCACTAGCCATGTAAGACTCCAGCGCCAGGAACTCCGATCAGCTACGGAGCGATCCCGTAGGGGCTGACGAATCAGCCCCTCCCGTCTAAGAGAAATTTCTATGGAATTCCACACTCGCGGGCTGGGCTCTTCCGAGGCCCGAAGCAGGCGAGCCGTCTTCGAAATGGCATTGAGATCAGAGACCAACCCCGAGCACTGTGGACAGGAAATCAGGTGTGCTTGATGCTCCGCGCTGCCGCCGCCTTCAATGGTCTCTGGCAGAACCCTTTGAAACTCTGCGCAATTCATGATCCTCTCCCCGATACCGCGTTGCCCCGCTCCTTACGGCTTGATGGCCTTTTCGGCTCTGCTCGTTTTCAGGAGCTCGCGTAACTTCATCCGTGCCTTATGCAATTGTGACTTGCTGTTGCCGATCGAACAACCTACGATTCCGGCAATCTCGTTGTGTTCGTACCCTTCCACGTCGTGCAACACAAAAACCATTCGATAACCTGGCGGCAGATTTCCAATTGCTCTCTGCAACTGCAATCTATCGACCGAACCTTCTAGCATCGCGTCCTGCGCCCCGGGTTCTTTCTTCGGCGATTCCTCCTCCGTCTCGATCGTCTCTTCCAAAGACACCAAGGCCAGCCCCTTTTTCCGCAGGCGCATGAGGACGACGTTCACCGCCATCCTGTGCAACCAGGTGGAAAACGCTGACTCGCCTCGAAAAGTTCCTATCTTTCGGAACAACTGCAGAAAAGCTTCCTGAGTCAGGTCCTCGGCTTCCGCCGTGTTGGCCGTCATCCGAAGACATAGCGAATACACTCGGCGCTTGTGCAGGTTGTACAGAATTTCGAATGCCTCTGCATCACCCTGCTTGGCGCGCTCAATTGCTTCTGCTTCAGAAAGCCTGTCGCCCTGTGGTTTTCTTGCGTCCGTCAAGTCGCCTTTTCCGGCCGCACTAGGTCAGATGCGGCATAAGTCTCTTTTCGTTGTACTGCTTGCAGTCACTAAGGACCTCTTCACCAGAACGGAACACATTGCCCATCTTAGGCTTGGCCGCAGGTGACTTTGGTACTCTCTGGCAGCCTAATGGCGTCGCTATAGGGAGTCAACTGTTCCACGTCCCCTCTATTCCCCTTGGCGGTTCGGGCCGAGGTTTAAGCGGTGGCTGAGGCCGTGGTTATGGTTTCCAACCCGTGGCCCTGGGGGCCGGTTTCTCGTTGCCTTAAGAGAAAGGCGAATAGTACGCCCAAGAATCCCAGAATGGAGAAAATCCACATTCCTAGGCGATAACCGTCGGGATTAGAGACACTGGCGTGGCTGTAGTCGTTCGCCCAGCCCACAAGCAGATTGAAACCAGCTAAACCGATGTTTTGAATCATCGTCATAAGGCCGTAAGCCGTCCCCAGCTTGGATTGCTCGACGATATACGCAACAGACGGCCACATCACGGCTGGAATAAGCGAGAACGCGATCCCCATCATGGCCATCGGCACGTACAAGCTGATATGGGTATAGGCGATCATGAGGTAGACCGGAATCAGCAACATCGACCCGAACATCATTAGCAATGCTCGCTTGCCAATCTTGTCGGCGACCAATCCAAACGCCGGCGTTGCAAACATCGCGAAGGCAGTGAGAATGCTAACCAGAAAACCGCCCAGTTCGCGGCTGGTACCGTGCGCTTCGATGAAGAACTTGATAGCAAAAGTTTCAAACGGAAAGATGGCAGAATAGAACACGACGCAGAGTGCGACGATATACCAGTAGGACCGCCCGAACTTATAGATATCGCTGAATACTACTTTGTCGGTCGAACCTGCGTGTCCCAGCTCGTATTTTTTCTCGGCGTAAACTTCCATTGCCCAGTAGATAAGCGCGCCCACCACGCAAAGCGAGCCGAAACCGACAGAGATCAAGAGCGGGGAACGCCAGTAGTTGTATGCAAAGCGAGCCCACGTAGGCGAGTTCTGCGCAAGCCATGATCCGGCCCGCGTAATCATGAGATTGATGCCGAATGCAAAACTCAGTTCCTTGCCGCGAAACCATTTCGCGACCGCAGTGGTAACTGCCACGATCAGTGACTCAGCCCCAAGGCCAAAAATGAGCCGTCCGCTGGCCATTACCGCCAGTTTGCCGGAGAGCATGGTCACAATCGAGCCAATGAAGCATAGTGTCCCAAAGATAAAAATCGCTTTACGTGTGCCTATGCGATCTACTATGTACCCTCCGATCAGCACCATGAAAACATTCGGGATGCTGTAAATCGCTTGCAGAAGTCCGATATTCGAATCCGAGAAGCCAAGCTGCTTTGCCAGCAGATCCGCGATCGGTGCAATGCAGTCATACACGTAGTAGTTCCCGAACATCGTCAGGCTGACGAAGATCAAGACCATCCAGCGGAAGAAACGTGGTGGGGCTGGGCGAGCGGTTTCTGGCATTCTTCTTCCTTCCCGGAGCGAACCGACTGCACGCGGCCGAAAACCAAAAGAAGATAGCAGATGATGGGCATGGTTGCACTGCGCATCGCCGCCTTCTGGCGATAATCGCTGCGCAATACGGTTTTATCCCGATTACCACCGGCCAATTACGGCAGTTACCTTCACGCCGTCCGGGAACAATACAAAAATAGTGCCTTGAAACTAACTCCAGCCGAGACCATACAGGAGCGGCTGGTTATCGGAAATTGCCAATGCGATCAAAGATTCTAGTCACCGCGATTCTGCTCACGGCTGTGTGCTTCGGCAAAGAGCCGAAGCATTACCAGACAGGTACACTGTTGCAGATGGATTCAGTGGCATGTGGCGTTGACGAGAAAGACGGTAAGAGCTTTGCCGGAGAAATGCTCGGCACCGATTCCGGGCACAAGAAAAGCCGCGAATTGCTATGCCAGGAATACCTGCTGCAAAGCGAGCGCGTGATCTATCGCATCCGCCCGCGGGATGATAAGCATCCGGTACTTCTGCCAGTGGGAGAACGCGCCCAGTTCCGCATCCAAAAAGACAAGATGCTGTTGCAGGTGGAGGATCTCGACCAGAAAGAACGCGAATACAACGTCGTCTCCATGACCCCGCGCGAATCAAGTAAGTCTAGTGAGGCGGCTTCCACCAAATAAAACCCGAGTTGCTGCAAGCGGCGCGGGTAGTGCTATTCGCCCTCGCCGCAGCTTCTTTCCCGTGCTCTGGATTCCTTGTAACTAACACTACACACAAAGGTTATAGTCCGCCGTTCAACCCAACCTCGCCTTAGGTGACCGCATCCAAAATTGTGATTCGCCGGCTCAGGTCGGAGTCACTTCCGCCTCGCAGGCCAAGAGTGTGGCCGGCGGAGACAACTGAGGAGATAGGATCAAGAGGAGATAGGATCAACATGAAACGTTTTACCCTATTCGCTGTTTTGGGTTTCTGTCTGGCTGTGCCCTCGTTGGTGATGGCCCAGTCTGAATACAACCACGCAGAGGTGGGAGTATTCGCGGATTACTTCCGTTTCAGCACGCCTAACCCCAACATCAATTTCGTAGGAGTCGGTGGCCGCATCGCCGCTAACGTACACCCCAATGTCCAGTTGGAAGCGGAGATGAACTACGACTTCAGACGGAACGTGACAAACACGTTCGACAATGGAATCAGCACGAGTTTCGTCACCACCCGGGTTCGCCCATTAACGGGATTATTCGGGCCGAAATTTCAGGCTGGGAGCTCCGGGCCATTCCGTGCCTTTTTAACGGGGAAGTTGGGCTTCATAAACTTCAGCAATCAGGCTGAATTTTCCACCCAAGTCAGTAACGTGACCGTGGGTAATACCCACGTGGCCTTCTACCCGGGCGGCGGTATCGAAGGATTTTGGGGCCCAATTGGCTTGCGCCTGGAGGCCGGCGACGAGATCTACCTCGCCAATGGCGCTCATAATAATCTGAGAGTCACTTTTGGTCCCACGTTCCGTTTCTAGCGGATCGAATAGCATGGGACGGAAGCGGCGGTCCGCCTGGGCTGCCGCTTTAATTTTTTGAAGTGAAAGTTATCCGGCGCTCTGGTTACGTGGTAAAGTGATGGCCTTGCCGCGGGAAGAGCTTGTCCTGCACCGACTTCAAGGAGTCTATATGGCCCCCATCTACGATCTTGTGAAAGACCGCCGGGTCTATTCCATCGACGCCGATCGCACCGTGCTCGAGGGCGCGCGCTACATGATGGAGCACAACATCGGCGCTCTGCCGGTGCTGCGCAACGGCGAACTGGCTGGCATTTTCTCCGAGCGCGACATCATGAATCGCGTGGTGGCTGTGGGACGGCTACCGGGAACCACGCAGATCTCCGAAGTCATGACTCCTAACCCGAAAACCGTTCCGCCCGATGAGAGCATAGAAGACTGCCTGTTCCTGATGCGTGAATTCGGCTTCCGCCACGTGCTGATCGCAGACGGCAAACAGCTAAAAGGCTTGGCTTCCTTGCGGGACATTTTGCTGCGCTATATTTCCCAGCAGGAATCTGAAAAGCGCCGCATGGCGGTGTAGCGCATCGCGGGGCGTCCGCGCCAATCGAATGTTGTGCTAAGCGGCGCCGGTAGCTGTTGCAGTCAAATTTTCGCCTTTCGACGCCCAGCTTACCTGCTCAACTCGCCCGACCACGAAGATCCACGCCAGGCCGCCAAGCATTAGCACGGCTGCAGTGATTGCCAGCGGAGCCGCAAAGCTGCTGGTCCGATCCACTACGAATCCCGTGAGAGCAGGGGCGACCACGCCGGCAAAGTTTGCGAAACCATTTTGCAGGCCGGCCCATCGTCCAGCCGCGTGCGGACCGGCGAGGGTCTGTGTGAATGCGAAAATACCCGAACCGACCATTCCGCAACCTACACCAGCGGCCATAAGCCACGGCAGATATATTTGAGGGCCCGCCGCGAAACCAACCATTGCGACACATGCGATGGTGTATCCGATTGCCATCACGGTTTTGCGTACCAGAGTAGGTGTATAGCCCTTCCGGATCCACACATCCGAAAGCAGGCCAGTCGCAATCGCCGATACAGCATCTACCAGGTAGTAAATGCTTGCAGTCCTCGCCATGCTTTGCATTGAAAGATGACGCTCGCGCACCAGATAGAAAGGAAGCCACGTCAGCATGAAATACAGCAGGTAGTTGGCACTAAAATGGCCTGCGCATACGCCCCAAAATGAACGCTGCCGCAAAATATCCGCAAAGCCGCCAGTCCCGGCAGCCGAACCGGCCGGCTCTCTGCCACGCGGCATCCATCTTATCCATGCAGGCAGCCACAGCAGACTAATCAGCCCGATTCCGATGAACACCGGCCGCCAGCCATACCTTGCCATTACAATTCCAGCGCCGAAAGTGCCCACTGCGTTCCCACACCTAAACGCCGACGCGATGACACCATTGGCAAATCCTCGGTGGTATTCCGGGAGATGCCGCGCCAGGATTTTCGAGCACGACGGGAATGCTACGGATTCCCCGATGCCGAGCAGCAAACGCATCGCTAGCAGGATTGTGAACCCGCGCACAATGCCGGTTGTTGCCGTCGCAAGCGACCACAGCAGGTACCCGGCGGCGATTACCAAATTCACGTCAAAGCGATCGACGAGCCAGCCGCTGACAAACTGCATTGCGGTGTAGCTCCAAAAGAATGCAGAGAGCAGAATTCCCAGTTGCGAGGCAGACATGCCCAGTTCGTCTTGCAGCAGAGGGGCTGCAATCGAGAGATTGCCGCGATCAACATAGTTGATCAGAAGACAGATGGCGAGCAGCGCGAGCACGGGAGTGAAAGCACCTAAACTCCGCGCATCATCCGTGGGCTGAGCCATAGCAAAACGTCCGTGGCATTCTGCGCCGGATCGATGCCATTTACAAGCAGCTAGGGGCAGTTGCTTATGACGCCGAAATCAAGGCATCTCTATGATCCTGAATGCTAGGGCCTCTTCCGCAAAATCAAATCGCCCTGGCTCGGTGGCAGCTTAAAAGGGAACTCCAGCACCCGATCGTCAAGTGGTATGCGGAGCACGAACTCCTCGGGGTTCTTCCAGTCTCCAATCCATTTGTCTTGCGCGCTGAAGAACACCCAACCATCGGCCTCGGACTTGGCCTGATCCAATTTCACCGGAAGCAAACTATGCGTGCTCAAGAATTCCTGCCACTCAGCGGTTTCCTTTTCGAAATGTTCGAGCTTAGTTTGCAACTCGTCTTTCTTTTCAGGATGCTTCCGAATCTCGCGTTCAGTTTGATGGCTGAGCTCATCGGCATCGCTTTGCAGGCGCCCGGTGAGATTGTTCGGATCGAGGGAGGTGTGGGTAATCTGCCGATGACGTACAAATTGAAGGCTCAGATTGTCATTGCGCACCGCCAGAGAGCCGCTGCCTCGATAGCGATACGTGAGTTCGACTCCAAGAAGATAGCCGATGCGGTGCCGGGTCTCCTGCAATTCCTGCGAATCAACCGCGAGAGTGACTCCGAGATCGTTACTCCACAGTCCCCAGCGGTATTTGCCGTCATCGCCGCGAGCGAAGGTGCAGCCGGGTTGACCCTCGGCCCAGCGGACCACAGGCGGCTGTGTTTTCGTTTTGCCTAGAACTTGGTCGCCAGAGAAGAACGAGAGTGCCAGCACAAGCATTCCCGCCGCCCAGCAGGGATCACGGCGGCGGCTCGCTGCTGGTCCTGGCATAGGCGAACAATACACTCATCTCTTCGACGGCTGCAACGCGGATTGGTCCCATGACTCAACTGGGACCGTAGGGCACCGCGATGATTGCCCTTACACCGGCGTGTGATTGGAATCACAAGAGCGTCCCCGCCCTTGCAAATATCCCTGTAACTTTCATCGCGCATGCAGCATCGATTGAGTTACAGGTAGTGGATCGGATTAAGTATGAGAATTCTGTCATTGATTGCTCTCGCTGTATCAGGGTTTTGCGTTTGGTTATTCCGCACTGATTTCCGGCCGGCACACGCCTCGGAGGCGCGCGTACCTGTGCTGGTTGAACTGTTTACCTCAGAAGGGTGCTCGAGTTGTCCGCCGGCCGATGCCTTTCTACAGAAGCTTGATCACGACCAGCCGATCTCCGGAGCGGATATCGTTGTTCTAAGCGAGCACGTGGATTATTGGGATGAGTTGGGGTGGAAGGATCCGTACTCTTCGCGCCTGTTCACCGATCGCCAGGCCGCTTACGGCCAGCGGTTCGGCCTCAGAACGGTTTATACGCCACAGATGGTCGTGGATGGCGCCAGTGAGTTCGTGGGCAACGATTCGCGTCTGGCGGAAAAGGCTTTTTCCAAAGCGGTGAGCAAAGCCAAGATCGGCATCCGTTTTTCTTCGGTTTCTACTGAGCCCGGCTTTGTGCGGGCGCATCTGGCAACCGATTCTCTGCCAGCCGAACTAGGTTTGCGCGAGGGAGAGGTGTATGTCGCGCTGGCGCTCGATCATGCCGAAACGCAGGTTTCCCGCGGCGAAAATTCAGGAAGGAAGCTGACCTACACCTCTGTGCTCAGAACGTTAGAGCGTGTGGGAACGATTCGTTCCGGCGAAAGCTTCTCTAAGGATATTGATCTGAAGCTTGAGCGTGGGTCCAATTTACAGAATCTTCGGCTGATTGCATTCGTACAGGAGCCCGGATACGGCAGAGTGGCCGGAGCGGCCATGCAATCCATCGGCAAATAAGTCCGCCGCAGTTCAATCTGTAACTTTTCTCATCTCACACGAATCTCACCAACGCCCCAGTTTGGCTTTCAGGGGCAACATCACACCAGGAGGATGTATGAAGAAGTTGATTACGAAGTTCATGGCCATGTGTCTTCTTTCCGTGTCCCTCGCTGCCTTCGCTCAGTCCGGCGATACGAAGCAGGACGAGATGAAACAGGACGACACGAAGCAGGATCAGATGAAGCACGATGACATGAAAAAAGACGACATGAAGAAAGACGACATGAAGAAAGATGAAATGAAAAAGGACAAGAAGTCGAAGAAGTCCAAAAAGACCAAGAAAGATGAGATGAAGCATGACGACATGAAGCACGATGACATGAGCAAGGACGAAATGAAGAAGAACTGATTTCTTCGGTTCTCGACTTCGATCCCGCTAGCTGTTATGGAGGCTACCCGACGCTCTCCTCAAACACCAAGATTGACCTAGCAGGCTGCTGAAAAATCACTCCCAATCCACAGCGTGACGTGTTAGTGGTTGCCGCATGCGAGGAGACGATCAGCAGCAGGACGGGATGTTCAGCTATATCTCACCCAACAAGAGAGTGCCGC
>Ga0209472_1001292_pt1 | contig 14580 bp, 14 predicted proteins | sample GraSoiAngelo_130_FD_185887 | JGI IMG/M metagenome (GOLD analysis project Ga0209472, IMG submission 185887) | Grasslands soil microbial communities from the Angelo Coastal Reserve, California, USA - 14_0929_02_20cm (SPAdes) (version 2) | ecosystem: Environmental > Terrestrial > Soil > Grasslands ...
ACAACGTGACCGCGGCGGCCATCTACATGTCCTGTCGCCAGTGCGGTGTCCCGAGGACGCTGGACGAGATTGCGTCTGTGTCAACGTTGAACAAGAAGGATATCGGCCGGAGCTACAGATTCATGCTTCGCGAGCTCGGAATGTTCGTGCCTCCCTCGGCTAACCGGAGCTATGCGGCCCGTTTCTCCAATCGCCTGGTGATTTCTGGAAAAGCGGAAGGGATCGCTATCCGCATTCTAGAGATTGCTCGACAGATGAAACTGACTAGTGGTCGGGGTCCGGCGGGTATTGCGGCCGCGTCTACGTATATTGCAACGGTCTTGACGAATGAGCGCAAGACTCAGCGAGAGATTGCAGAGATCGCTAATGTGACCGAGGTCACTATACGCAACCGCTACAAGGAATTGTTGGAGAAACTGATGATCGAGGTCCCGCTCTAAGCGGGCTTAGGCTGTCCTACTCGTTAACCGGCTGCTATACGTTCGGAACCTGCAAATGGCTCTCGGTCTTGACAGACGTAGGCCTGGAGCCGAATTCTCAGTTTCCATCCAGTCCGGGATAATTACCGCTCTGATGAGCTCTTGGGTTGTAATTCCCCTTTCGCGGGCTAGCTTTCTCAGTCGAGCAAAAGCATCTGCTTCGAGCGACTGCATGAACTTACTGGATCTTGATCTCAATCGGATCTCTCTCGCCGCTGCCATGTCGACTCATACTATTGGCTGTGGAAAAATAAGGTGGACGTGTAGGATACCGCACAGTAGACGTGTTTTGCATCACGTGTAAACCCGGTTCAGATAGTCCAAGGATGCCCATTGCACGGGGGGCTGTATCGGTGGAGGTGTAGAGTTTCTGAGGGGTTGCTACTGTGTTTTACTTGCCGCGGGTTCTCTTGGTGGATTCGCTTGCTGCTTCTTTCAATAGTCGATTCGTGTTCTCGGTGCCTCCTCCAAGTCGCAGCGTCTGCTCATGCTGCTCGGAGAGTCGTTTCGTGGACTCGATGATGTCCGCGCGCTGGGTTTGTCCCGCGTTAGACGATAATTGGGTCATTGTCTTCGTAGCCTCCTTGAACTTTCCGGCGGAGAGTTGCTTGTAGTACTCTTCCAGTCCCTGGTAGTAGGCGAATTCTGCCATGAGACTGTTGCGTATTCCCTGAGTGTACTCTTCGTCACTTTTTGCCGGTCGAATGTTTGCAGATGAGTTGATGGTTTGCTTGGACCCGTCGACCGCGTCGCCGTAGGAGACTTGGACGTTTAGTAGCTGACCCTTGAAGCCCTCTGGCATGGTTACTTGGCCCCAGATTTTTGCAATATTTTCTAGAGCATTGATCTTGACTGGGGGGCCGGGATAGTTGAGGATCCGAACATCCGAGGGTTCAAAGTCTACCGTGATGTTTCGTCCCGCAACTTGGCTTACAGCGTTCTCTTGCATAACGACGGGTAGCTTGTCGGCGTCGGTGACGTGGTAGAGGACTCCTCCAGAAGCATCTGCTAGGGCTTTGAGAATGTCTTCGCGATAGTCCTCTCCAATTCCGAACTCGATCATCTTGAAACCCTGTGGAGTCTTCAACGCCGAGTAGGGTTCAGGTTTCGTCACGTCAGTTGGATGCCCATCTGTAAGGAGTAGAATCCAGCCAGAAGCGCCGCTTTTTGCGGCCATGTCGAACGCGGTCGTGAGTGCGGAGTAGAGCGCGGTCATGCCTGTTGCTTTGATTCCCGGGAGGGTGGTGGAAAGGTTGGTGTCGGGATAAGTGTGGACTGAGTCTGAGAAAGTGATGAATGAGACCTTGTTTCCAGTAGGGATTCTGCTCCAGTATTCCTGGGCTCCCTTCTTGGCGAGTTCGAGCTTCTTTCCCGCCATTGAGTGGCTGGTGTCGAGGACGATGATGTGCTGGAATCCTTTCGCCTCGGCCTGTTTCTCGGCGACGAGCGTGATCTTGAAGACGGCATCAACCTTCGAGTCGTACGAGTAGGAGTGGCTTAGCTCGGTTCTTACAGATAGGGTCATACTGTTATTCTCTCCATCTTGCCCTTGTCGAGTACTAGGACTCCCGCTTTGCCGCCGTGGTATCTGCTGGAGAAGACGGTCATGACTCGGCCACCCATATCTTCTCTGAAACCATCAACGACCTCGTGTCCACGGATGATTCCTTTGAGCGAGTTGTTTTCCAAGAATGTCTTGGTCGCTTCGGTGCCGTAGTAGAAGGCTCCTTTACCGCGGACGCTAGGAACGAACTCGTCAATCACGTCTCTCGGATCGTTCCACAAAAGCTGGAAGGCTATCGGATCATCAGGGTTCAAGTCAGGCCAGGGAAGCGAGGCGATCTCCGACACGTGCTCCATGCCTTTCGCAATTCCACCATGAAGACAAAGGTAATCGTTTACAACAACCGCATAGGGCATTGCCTGGAAAAACTCCTTGAATTTCTCGTAGCTACCCTCGCCAAGTTTCTCCGTCACCTCGTCAGTGAATCCGTAGTAGGGATTTGTCAGCGGGCTTTCGTGATTCCCTCGGAGCATTATTGTTCGGTGAGGGTCTTCTAGGAGTGTTGAAGCGATTAGCCCGAGATTCTCTAAGCTCTTGTTTCCCCTGTCAACATAGTCGCCTAGGAAGACGATGAGATCTGCGTCGTCAAAGAATTTGTCAATGACGGTCTGTGTCACGTCTATTGCCCCGTGCGTGTCTCCAACGAAGATCACTCTGTCCTCATATCTCGGGTTGAGTAGGGGTCCAGCGAGCTCTGCCAGGGCTTCACCGATCACCCGGAGCGCCTCTGCGGCTTCAATCATTCACTCACGAGCTTCACGATAGTGCCTGTGCCGAACTTCAAAACGTTATTCGGCTTGACTTCGACACTATCGCTGACTCGCTGGAACTCTTTGCCATCGTAGAGGAATGTGCCGTTGAGGCTTCCCAGGTCCTTCAGCATGAGCTTGCTGCCGCTGAAGCTGAGCGAGGCGTGCTTCCGTGACACTTCCTGGTCGGGAATTACCACCACATTCTCGGGGCTTCTCCCGATGGTTATGGTGGGGAAGTCGTCGAAGTCGATGCTGACTTTGGTCTTGATGAGGGATGACGCTGGTGTGTTGACGAAGACCAAGTAATAGTGCGATCCGGCTGGGGCTGAGCTTGGCTGGGATGTCTGCTGGAAGCTCGACTGGAAGCTGGACGGGAAGGTCGGCGGTGATGGTGCTGCTGCCTGGCTATCATCAGGTTCAGGCTCTGCCGATGGCCCAGTGAGCACGAATGAGGGCTTCTGGGATCCGAAATCGTCGCTGGGCGTAATGCTCTCTGGGGGTTCGATCTTTTCCGGTTCGAGAGGTTCTGCTTTGAGCGGTTCGGCCTCTTCTTCGTCGGCTTTCTTGTTCTTCTTACTCTTCTTGCTCTTCTCTTTCTTGGGAGAGTCTTCCCAGCTGGACGATCTGTCGTCTTTGGGGGATGTGTCGTCCTTGGCTGTTGTGTTGTCGGATGATTCTGAGGAGCCGAGTAGGCTGGCCATGTCGATGCCTTTGGATGCGACTTTGGCTCCGGGTCTCTTGTCTCCGCAGCCGTCGCAGAATGTTCGGTAATCCTCGTTTTCGGCGCCGCACGATGGGCACTTCCAGTTCCCGGTCGCAGCTGTCTGCGACGTGGGTGCCTCAGTACTGGTTCCAGTCTCTATTTCGTCCTCATCGGTGGCGGGCTTGGAATGACGGAGTTTCATGGAACAACTGGTCATTGGTTGATGGACACAGTTTAATCTCTGACAGTACCGAGGGTCACCGTCACTAGAGACATTTTCGTTTTGGGTCGCGGTTCTCCCCTCACGTCGAGAGACGGTAGAGAGGATTCTCTGACAACTATTGCCGGATGATTAATGGTGGATTGCGGTGGGAGGAAAACAGCCCCAGGCGTCCGTCCTAGCTAAGCCACATCACGGTCTTCCAGCCCCGACAGGCTTCTTCGCGCCATCACTCGTCACAGTCCTCTCACTTCCCCTCGGCTTCGCATTCGCACTCGGGTTTCAGGGGGATACTCTGACCTATGCGATCACTGTTGTTAGCTTCGGGCTTCTGACGGCTCTCGATCTGAAAACTGGATTCCTCAGATCCATTCTCGGTTTCGCAGCTACACTCCTGACCCTGTCCTACATTCTCCAGAACTCAGCCTTCTCATCCCAGATCTCATCAGCGGGAGAATTCACTTTCCTCTTCGTTGCCCTGCCACCCGCAGCAGGGGTCTTCCTGTCGACGATCCTCTTCTCGAAGAAGGAACGTTATCGGGTCCCTAAGCAGATGGTTCTTGCGACCCTTGCAACAGGTATCGGGCTTGTCGTTGGAGCCTCGAAAAGCACGGGCTCGAACCTGATCGGATCCTCGCTATTCTCCGCTTCGTTCTTCATTGGCCTAGGCCTTGCCGCGAACTCTCTCCAGATGGGTCTTCTATTCTTCTTAGACAAATTCTGGCAGACCAAGAGATTCTCAATGGCAGTAATGCCGCCAGCCTTCTTCTCCTACAACGCCGTAATCGGCTATCTCTACATCACATCTCCTAGTCCAGAACTCGCGTACATCTTCTTCTCCTCCCTGGGATTCCTGCCACTCTTGGCAATCGCCGGGATAGTCGCTTCTGGACTGGCGGTCAGAATGCTCGGCGCACCTGCGCCTCCGAAAATATCCGCGGGACCTGCGAAGATCTCTAGTCCTTCCGTCGCCCCTCCACGGATCAGGGTCTCAGGAGACCACTCCATCAGGATAGGTCATATTGAGACGATCAAGATAGCAACCGAGTCTGAGGGCAAGCCGCGAGACATGGCCACAATCGACGCATCGATACAAACGCCCGCGGGAAAACGTGATCAGTTGAGACTGTCACATGTCTCCGTTGGAAGATACAATGCGGCTTACGCTCCAGGAAAACCTGGTAACTACAACGCGCACATTATTGCAACGAGTAAGACGCATCAAACCTCCAAGGAGTCCTTCTCGTTCAGCGTGCAGCCCCAACCAGTCACACATCCACCTCCCCCGCCACCTGCGCGTCCCACTCCTCAAGTATCGCATCCTCCTCCCGTCTCACGTCCAGCTCCACCACCGCCCGTTCAACGTCCTAGTCCCCCGCCAATAATCTCGCTTCCTCCTCCGCCTTCGGCTCCATTGCCGAAGACTGGCCTGCCGAGCCTCGACAAGTGGGATCCGAGAGTCTGGGTGAACCAGGAGATCCATGGCTACAAAGTTGTAGAACACGTTGCTACGGGTGCGACTGGCTATGTTCTCCGTGCAACTTTTGGCCAGGGGGCGACTGAGATGGCGCTGAAGATTCCGATCCTGAAAACGACCAGTAGGGTGAGAGGCGTGAACGAGCCGACTACCGGGGTGACGACGTTGAACGAGACGATGTCCGAGGCGACTCGATTGTTGGAGCTGTCAGGTCAATCCAAGTACGTGGTCCAGATCCGAGGAGTGCTGGTGGATCGATTGAACGTTCAGGAGATTGTCAAGGGGAATATCGCACTCTACTATCGCAGCCCACCAGCGATCGTTATGGACTTCATGAAGGGTGGGACGGCGAAGAAGCTGATCGAGGATCCAGCGTATGAGCCTTTGTACTATTCGGAGAAGTGGGGTGGGATTGTTGTGATGCTGGGCCAGATGATGGCTCAGGCACTAGACATGGTCCACAAAGCCGGATTCGTTCATCTTGATGTCAAACCGCAGAATGTTCTGTTCACATCGAAGCCGCCATTGACTGGACAGGATATGCTAGAACAGATGGTCGCCGGGTCGCTCGTGCCCAAGCTGGCTGACCTAGGCTCTGCGGTGAAGAGTGGTGGAAAGGTGGTTCAGTTTACATCGGAGTATGCGCCGGGTGAGCAGGTTCTCGGCGACGAGGCGGATCAGAGCATGGATGTCTACGCATTGGGAGCGGCGCTGTACACAATGCTGACACGGACCCCGGTCCACTCCAACACGTTGATCGAAGCGATGAATAATCTGTCAAACAATCCTTCCTCGAACAAGGCCGCGAATGATCTCGAGTCAGCGTGGGATTCCTTCAGTCCAGACGTGTCGAAGATTGATCCGAAATTCTCAGCAATAATTCCGGTCTTGAAGGACATGCTGGCGAAGGATCCTGGGCGTAGACCGGAGGCGGAGAAGGTTGCGAATTCTCTTCAGAAACTAGTGGACAAACATGGCCGATTAGGATAGTTTTCTGAGAAAAAAGATGTGACCCCCAGCCTCATGTCGAGCGTCTAATCCGAGAGTCACTTCTGCATTTTGACCATAGACGAAATGATTCGTCTATTCTACAGGGTTGAGGGTTCCGGTTTTTACGCAGCTATTTTGGCTGTTCACCTCTCCGCTACTATCCCTCATGGGACAAATAGCATGGGGGACAGCTGGCCAGTAGTATGTTGATGGTCGCATATGAGAATCACGTATACAACTGAACATAGACAGAATGAGTACACACACGTGATATTATCGTACAGGTCCTATGGTTTGAGGGCTTGGCCACAATTGTGGCAGTAGTTCTTCCCCAAGGAGGATGTACCGCAGGATGGGCAGCGCAGTCGTATGCCGCACTGGCTGCAATACCTTCCGCCCGTAGGCTGGCGATTCCCACAGACCGGACACGTGTCATAGTAGATTTGTTGCGGTGGACTGATCAGAAGCCCGAACGTTGTAGAAGAGCCGACGGCCTGGCCTAAAGCGTTCTGATCCTGAGGAGCTGTGTGACCGTGCATCCTATTCATCCAACGTATGGGCTTGGAGGCTCAAATAGGTTCTTGTCAGGAGTTATTCAGAGTGGGATCATGTCGGCGCTGATAAAGTGTCCGAAATGTTACCGCGAGAATCCATCTTCGGCCCGGTATTGCGCGAACTGTGGAAACGACCTCGCAACAACGGTTAAGCCTTCGCCGAATGCTCCTCTTCGGATACCAGAGTATCCAGGCTCATTCCCTTTTTCCACACAGCCCCTAGATCACGCGCTGGCGCGTCTAGATGCGGAGAAACATAAGAGCGTCAGCAAGACTAGGACGGGGCTCTTCCTCATATTCGTCGGACTCTTGTTCGGACTGATCCCTGCAGTTGCATTGTACGCGGGCTTATCGCTTATTGGCGGGGGAGTTCTGATTTTTCTTGGTAGGCGAGCCTTAGGTGCCCGGCATCAGCGATACGCGTTGTGGTCTTTCATAGCAGTAATTGCGGGGGTGGTTGCAGAGTTCGTTGGCTCGTTTATCCTAGGTGTGCTCTTCGCTCTGGCTCTAATCAACGGTGGGGATCCGGTCAGACTACTTTCCTCTGCTTTCCTATCATTAGATCTACTCCTCGTGGTTGTCAGTACGATCGTCGGATTGGGCCTGGTATTCTTCACCTATGAATTCCAGAACGCCACTGGAAGGACCATCCTATGGTCAGCTTATTGGCTGGGAATCTTGGTCAACGTGATCGTCACGCTCGTGATCGTTTCGCAGATTCAAGCAGCTTCGGTAGAAGTCGTCTCCCGAGCGGGGACCCCGGCGGGCGCACTAACTGATTTGGCGAATGTCTTCGCACCATGGCGTCTTCTCCAGTTTATCCCAACCGTCGCGTATGCTATTGCATACTACACGGCCTGGTCTCAGGTCGAAAAAAGAGCCACGCAAGAAGCCGGTCTCATCTCTCGCTAGCGGTTGTGCGGCTATCGTTCCTGGACAGCGTTCTCAAGATAATTGTCCTACGGGTCAGGCGCGCGCTATTATTGCGTGGCCGTGTTCTCGCGAGTATTGCAGCACGGCCGAGAAGCCGAGAATGCCTCCAATTATGCTGAGTATCGGTCCGGAGATCAGCGCTAGAATCGCTGGAAGGGACGACGGTGTCGTAGAGGAGATTGGTACCGGCGTGATCTGGACGTAATACGCAATGAGAACGGTTGACAGGTTTGCGACTCCTACTCCGAGTGTTATCGATGGCCACGTTATCCGGCCTTTCCAGTCCTCCAGAATGTGACTAGCACTCCAGACAACTACAAAACTGCTGAGAAACAGAGACTGGAAGCTAATTGTGTAGTAGAACGGAGTCGTGCTACGATCTACCAACACCGCCACGTAGAGTGGCATCATCCGGTACGCTGCTCCAATGACGGGCAATGCGAACGCTTGCCATTGCTCTGTTCGCCATGCGATGCATACTCGCCCCGAAGACTAGTTAACGCGTTGACAGTTTCGAGATGCTCAGGAACGTAATTCACTACTCTTTCTTGTATCGCATTTTCTTTGGTGGTGGTTCTCCTTCCCATTCAATCATGTCAGACGGCTGGACCCAATGTGGAATGACCACTGGTAATCTGACGTCCATGGTTGGGCTCAGGGTCTCGTGCTGCTCGGTATGCTTCTCTTCAGGTTTGAGATGCACTATCTCAAAGTTTCCCGCTGTGTCGAGGACGCCGTAACCTGCTAGGTGTCTTGTGTAGAGGAATTTGTGGAGGAGGAACTTGATCTTCTTGTTCGTCAGTCCATTGACTTCGATTACCTTCTTGTGCTGAACCATCTGGCCGCTCGACATGGCTGTCATGTATTCCACTAAGGAGGAGACTTCGTCGCTGTCGAGATCGTCGACTACGATCTTGGTCAAATTGTCGACCCTATTTTTAGCTGGGTGCGGGTGCTCTGTCCTCTGTTTCTATGGAGTGGAGTCTTTCTATAATAGATTCCGTATAGACCCTTGAGCACTCTGAAGTGTTGGGAATGTGTAGAAATATTCGACCCCTATTCAACTTCGATCCGCCTGCCACCGACGAGGAGATTCGGGCTGCTTCGCTGCAGTTTGTTCGGAAGATCAGCGGCTTCAACCAACCTTCGAAAGCAAACGAGCGTTCATTCACAGCGGCTATAGAAGAAATAGCTCAGGCTTCAGGACGTTTTCTACATTCACTTGAGACGAGCGCGAAGCCGAAGAACCGGGAACGAGAGGCCGACTTGCGAAAGTCTAGGTCTGCCCAGAGGTTTCCGTCACGGGCTGGGTTCTGAACGGAGAACCTTCTCCATCAAGATCCATCCCACCTGTCGTCTGAATCCGAGCTTGTTATTGATAGCCAGCATCGAAGCGTTGCCAGAATCGTTCCACGTCTTTATGGTCCCGTACCCGTTCTTCTTCCCAAAATCGATGACTTTGAGCTTCAGGGAAGTGGCTATGCCCCTGCCTCGATACTCGCGTATGACTCCAGTATCGTCCTGATTCAGGACACCGTGCTCCGAATCGATCCGATGCACATCACTCATTCCCACAAAGTTGGAACCGTCCTTGGCTAGAAAGTAGCCGTCAGGGAGGAGCTGAGGGTTCTTGAGCGAATAGGTATCCCAGTCCTTGTAACTCAGAGGCGTGAAATCCGCTTCGCGAGGCATGTCTGCCTGGATCAGTTGGACGAGTTCGTGGATCTTCCTCAGCGAGTCTTGACCGTGACTCTGCTCTTCGGCAAGTGTTGTGAACGTTATTCCATCCTTCAGAGCCTTCTCGATGTATCCATGGAAAGGCGTAGTGTCAGCCGTTGACAGGTCTAGGCGAGACTCCCAGTTCCTCGTTCTTTCAGAGAATCCTCTTCTCTTGAAGAATTCTATTCGTCTAGGAAGATCTTCTTTGGCCATTGTCCAGGCGAGAATAGCGTTTCGACTAGAAAGTTCCTCTTCGACTCGGGTGTAGATTGCTCGCCCAACGCCTCTACATTGCTGTTCAGGGTCTACAAGGATGCCGGCCATGAATTTTCTTGGATGATACATGTCAGGCACATTGATCAGTTCCCCGAAGCCGACAATCCGGTCCCGTTCAAGATCGACACATTCGAACCGTTTCAGGAGATACTTTGTCCGGTCCACGCTCTCGTCACGGCTACGACGTTCCGCTATACTAATGCGATAGTCAGGATAATTCGCATTATAGATCTCAACCAGCCTTTCATAGCTGCTGGAACGAAACTCCCTGAACCCAAGGGAGAGAGTCCTCTGCTCACTCATATCGCAGCCTAGCTCTTGGGAGGTATGTCAAGCTTCGCGGTTTCTCCTCACAAGCGATCAGTTTGGGCCGGAGCGAAACCTCGTTAAGGTCACTTAGCAAGCGGAGGGCATGTCTAATCCTCTACACGGGTCGGCTAGTGAGGCGAGCCTCAGACGTCTCGTCAGAAATCGGACTTTGACGGGGTCCTGGTCGTCTTGGCGGTCATAGTCGCCGGGGTTGCAGGTTATAGTCTGGGCCAGACTGGCGGGTATGCTTCAGGCTACTCCACCGGGTACTCTGATGGGAACTCTGACTACAACAAGATTCAGGAGAGCATCAATAGCACCGAGCTCAACTACTACGGCTATCTCCAACTAGTGCTTAGCAAGCTGGCCGTTGATTCACAGAACAAGTCTGTAAAATCGCCCGGTGCGGGCTTCAACTCTCTCTACTCAGTGTTCAAATCAGCGAACGCTTCCTTGACTGTCTTCGGCCAGAATCTGACCCTCTGCAACCCCACGGCCAAAGGAGACTTCCAGTTGATCAAGATGAATACTGGCAACTCGAACTTTACGAGCCTCTACCAGACGATCTGCCTCTACTACCTCAAACTCGCAAACGACTATACGGGTCCGCTGACCTCATTTACTCTACAGAATCTGAGCAACGATTTCACACTCTTAGCGATCAACCTTCTCAATCTGGACAGTGTCATTCAGACCTATCCCTGAGAGACAGATGCCCAGTTCTCTCCAGCCGAAAATGACAGGGCTTCTGGACCAGGTCCAATGAACGGTTTAATGCTCCAAAACGATATTCATGGGGTGATACTCAATGGATGATGGCGAGTTTCTCCGCCTCTTCCACGACGGAAACCTTTCAGGAGAAGAGTTTCGTCACAGGGGTCATCTTCGCCTTGCTTGGCTCGTTCTCTCCAAACATTCGAGGATCGAGGCTGAGAGTATGGTTGCTCGCGAAATTCGGCGGTTTGCTGTCGCGAATGGAGCTTCGAACAGGTATGATGATACCCTGACGCGTTTCTGGGTACGCGTCATGGGTCACGCGACCGAGAATGCGCCAGAAGCTCTGAGCATTGACGATCTAACGGCTAGATTTCCATACTTGCTCGACAAGAGTCTTCCTTATCGGCACTGGCGAGCAGAGACTTTCAACTCGGACCGGGCTCGTGCAGGCTGGGTTGAGCCGGATCTGGTGCCAGTTCCCTGAATTGAACGAACGGTAGTATGATGCTGGATTGTTGCCTCTGGTTCTACGCGGGCGTCTCTAGAAGGAGCTTCTTCTCTTCTCGCAGGAAGTTTAGGAGTGCGGTGTTGACTTCGTCCGCATGGGTCCAGGTTATGCAATGCGGTGCATTCTTGATTGTGACGAGACGCGCTCCCGCGACGAGTTTGGCAGTGCGCTGTCCCGAGCTGGCATATGGGACGATCCGGTCTGCATCGCCGTGAATGACGAGCGTTGGTGATGTGATGCGGGCTAGGTCTTTGCGGAAATCCTCATACCACGTCCGGACGCAGGCGACGCTGGCGACGGACCCAGCTATGGCGGCGATGTTCCAGCTATTCCGGACCACTTCTTCACTCACCCTTGTTCCAAGGTTCTGGTCCGTGTTGTAGAAGTTCTTGTAAAAATCTGTGAAGAAAGCGTAGCGATCTGCCGCGACTGCCTTCTCTATACCGTCGAAGACTGGCTTGTCGACGCCCTCCGGGTTGTCAGGCGCTTTGAGCAAGTATGGTGGGACGCTGCTGATGAACACCGACTTCGAAACATTCTTGGAGCCATATCGTCCCTGGTAGCGTGCGACTTCGCCGCCTCCCATACTGAAACCGACAAGAGCGACGTTCTTGAGGTCGAGCTTGTTGAGCAGCTGGTGAAGATCCTCGCTGAACGTATCGTAATTGTAGCCCGTTGTGGGCTTGCTTGACTGGCCAAAGCCCCGGCGGGAGTATGTGATTACTCGATAGCCGGCGTCCAAGAGAGGCGGGAGCTGTCTCTCCCAGCTAGCCCCGCTCAACGGATATCCGTGGATGAGGACGACTGGTTTGCCTGATCCATGATCTTCATAGTGGAGGTCAACATTCCCGGAGTTCTCTTTCCCAACAGTAACAAATGGCATAATGAATCGAGCTCGTGTCCCGACGTTGGATATTTATGATTATTGCTTACCCATTGGTCTGGAGTCGAAGAAAGAAAAGCCGCCAAGAAGACGAACTTACTGACGGTTCTTGCGGGTTTTCATCGATTGAAGGATTTCGCTAAAGATCTCGATTGTGCCATCTTTTCTCGCCTGGTCGGTGATCTTTCGCTTGTTGACTCTAGTGTTTGCGAGAATTGCTCTAATGTCATCCATGTCCTTCTGACTCCTCTCTCTAGGAATGGTCGCTTTACTCATTCTGAGCTTGCCGAGGATCAACGACTCGGGAACCTGGAAGTAAGTCTTGACTCCCTGTACTATCCCCTTCCTTCTCTCCGGAGGACTCTCGACCAAGATTAGATCAGCAGTGAATGGTGAGAGTCTATCTGCGACGGTGATGACATTGTATCCAGATTTTAGTAGTCGACGAATTTTCTGTATGTCTGCCTTGACACCAGCCTCTTTCATTCCACGGAAGAACCTGTTCGTTTCTTGTGGGGAAATGTAAACTACGAAGTCGGCGTCGAGAGTTGTGCGTGGTATGCCGTAGTAGCTTGCAGCTACGGCTCCAGTGATTGCGTAGCCAGTTTTTTCACGGTTGAAATGCTCGATGAGGGCTTGAACGAATTCTTGGAAACTACGGGGTTTCAGTGGGTTCGACGTCCCGCCTGGAACCGCTTTCTCGCCTTTTCCAATAATCGGGAAGTCGAGATGTGCGGGTAACGGTTCTTGATGGACTCCATGGTTATGCTGGTGATCGAGCTGGACAGCTCCAGCCCAATGTTGACGCGCTCCTCGGGGCTCATTCTTCGGAACCTGTTATTCCGGCGAGAGGGCGGTGCCCTGTACTCAACATCAGTCGTGGTCGTTTTCAACCTTTCGCGGATGAAAAGGTCAGGTCATGAATAAAGGATTCCTACCTCCCGCCAGTCCGGTATCTCGTGTCTCAGAGTTCTCGTAAGCTCAAATATCCGCAGGAGCTTGGAGAGTGATTCATGGTCGGCTGGGGTTTTGCGTTCGGCAGAGGATTCGTCGTGCTTCTCTGGAGCATCGTCTGGGCAATCGTCGCCGGAATAGTCGGCGTACTTGTTATCGGCGGATCTCTTTCTAGCTTAGTCTCTAATCCGACTGCCGTGACCTCCAACCCTACCGGATTCATCACGGGATTTCTCGCGGCGTCGTTTCTTGGAATCTTCCTCATCATCTTTATCGCAGTCATTGGGCTCTACGCGACCATTGTCAAAGTGGCTGTGGATGGGGCGCTCTCGCAGCTGGAAAAATCTGGACAGTACAATAGAGGATCATCTTCGACGGGATCCCAGTCAATGGGTTCGCAGCCGACACTAGTGGCTCCGGCAATGAGAAAGTTCTGTGCGAACTGTGGCACCGCCCTACCAGGCGGGACCGCGAAGTGTCCCAACTGCGGAGCAAGCCTCTGAGGTCGATTTGGGGGGGTTTCCACGAACAATTCATTCGGAAATCACCTCAAGACACGTGAAGCGCTAAACATGGAGTTGTCAATGGCGACTGATACTGGATCCACGCCATGCCAAGAACCTAGGAGTTCTAGGAAGGGCAGTTCTGCGTCGCGAGACTGGCCTACATACCTTGTTTTTCTTGATGCTCTGTTGCTAGCTGGATCTTAACAGGGACCCATCAAAATCCCCGTTCGCATCTCTCTGCCGTCAAGCGGATTTTATCATCGGCCCGGATCCTCAGGCGTTTTCCAGGCGACTTCCTTGGCACCCTCAGGCTGATCTGCATAATCAGCCTCGAAGGTAACGACAGGTTGAAGCATCAAAACCTGGAAAAATCTATGCTGGCAAGGATTGAGCGAGATAGTCCGAGACTTGGTGCGTCAGATGCTTCGACTTCATTTCGACGATGCTACAATAGTCTTCCACCTCAAATCCGCCAAGATTCGCAACGCACAGAAGATCCTTGACAGTGTCCTGGCAGAGGCCAAACAAGAAGCAATAGCCAGACTATCCTCCAGAAACCGATACGTCCGCTAGTCCAATCCGCATCGTTTGCTTAGAGTCTCCGCTTATGGATAGACTTGAATGTCGGATTGGTCACTATTACTTCAATCGTGAATGTTCTTCATGAGTGGCAGGTCAAGACTTGGCCTTGCGGGAGTCGGAGCGTGCGTTCTGGGCTTGGTCATGTCTGTCGGGGCCTTTGCTGGATTCTATCCTTATCAGGCAGGTTCAAACTTCAACGGCGTAGCAATCATTCTGTTTCTGGCTCTGTTCTTTACGGGAGAGCTCATCGGACTCTTCGGACTTGGGATTCTCATCTACCTAGGGGTCTACCGTCGGCAGCATGGTAGAAGCTCTGAAGACTAGTCAGGGGATGCGCGAGTCAGGTCTTGCACAAGAGCGTTCTTCTGGTCTGGAAGCCCTCAGGGTCTCGTTAATGGCGGCCTTTGTCCTTAGTCGGGAGAGTTTGTTGAGGATGAACGAGAGAAGACGCCTA
>Ga0209472_1001293_pt1 | contig 14574 bp, 14 predicted proteins | sample GraSoiAngelo_130_FD_185887 | JGI IMG/M metagenome (GOLD analysis project Ga0209472, IMG submission 185887) | Grasslands soil microbial communities from the Angelo Coastal Reserve, California, USA - 14_0929_02_20cm (SPAdes) (version 2) | ecosystem: Environmental > Terrestrial > Soil > Grasslands ...
ACGATTGATGAAGAACGCCAGGAAGAAGTCATTCGTATCATTTCGGCTCGTGCCGCCGCGTCCCATGAAAGGAAAGCCTATGAGGAAGCTCACAAAAGCGCAGAAGCGGGACGTTCGCGCTATCGCCGCAAAAAGAGATAGCGACATTGATTTCTCCGATGCTCCCCCAGTCCTCGATTGGAGGGCAGCCGAAATCGGAAAATTCCATCGGCCGGCAAAGCGGCCCGTCACCATGCGTCTGGACTCCGACGTCATTGCCTGGCTCAAAGCCGATGGCCCCGGATACCAGACGAAGGCCAACTGGCTGCTGCGCAGCGCCATGAAGCACTTCGCAAACGATAAGCGCCCCAGCAAACGCAATGCCCTCGCCCGTCGTCGCAAGACCGCCCCGCGTGCCGCGCGCTCGTAACCTCCGGTCTTGGGGTTCTTGCGTAGGGGCACGATATCGGAGATTCCGGGCAGCAGACGGAACATCGCGCCCTCTTCCCGCTCGCCTCTCCCCTTGACTCGTGCCATGCCCACCTCGTAGGCTCCATCCTACGGTTCCTTCGGCCCCTTTCGAGTTACGAAATTCTGGCGATCGCTCGTGGAGGATTCCGATGGGGAAAATCAACTTAGCGCGCGTGTTTCTCGGTGGCTTGCTGGCTGGCCTGATCATAAACATCTTCGAATATGTCCTAAACGGTGTTGTGTTTGCTTCCCAATGGGACACGTTCATGAAAGCCCTGGGTCGTCAAATGCGTCCTGGTGCCATTCCCTTCTTCATCCTTTCCGCCTTCGTGGCTGGCATTGGCGTGGTTTGGCTGTATGCCGTCGCGCGGCCTCGTCTTGGCGCGGGGGCCAAGACGGCCGCCCTCGCCGGAGCTGCCTACTGGTTCTTCGCATACGCGATTCCAGACGCCAACTACGTCGCCGCCAACGTGGCCCCCGGACGTCTTACACTCGCCATTTGTCTCATTTTGCTTGTCGGCGTGGTCCTCGCCTCCGTTTGCGGCGCCTGGGTCTACAAAGAGCAAGCCAATCCCTGATTTGCGTCGTGTGCATCCCGGTTGGTGTTACGGGACGCGCATTTTGCGTCCCGGATGTTGTTGCGGGGTGCGTCGTTTGCATCCCGCCGGAGGTTTCTCGGTTCACGTAGCGGCGACCTTTAGGTCGCCATCCTGCTTTTGACTCTCTGCATTCTGCCTTCTGCCTTCTAGCTTCTGCTTTCTAGTTTCCCGTTTCTAATTCTACCTTCTGCCTTCTACTTTCTAGTTTCTGATTTCTAGCTTCTGCCTTCTAGTTTCTGATTTCTGGCTTCTGCTTCAATGCGACGAAGCGGCGGCGGAATTCATGTGCCCGCCATTCTGCGCTAGCCGGTCGTACTCGCTGCCGGAATTTCCGGCAGCAGCACCCACAGCGTATAAATCCCCAGCGCGGTGCCTAGCGGAAAACGCAGCAGCGCCAGGAACCCCAGAGCCAGTCCCAGGAACCGCGCCCAGGGCTCGCGCTCGAAAAGTCCCCACGCCACTCCGAAGAGCGCCAGCACAATTCCTGCCGAAAAAATCCCTCGCGAAAGCGCGCCATCCAGGCCCCATCCCCAAAACGGCCCGCCCCCCGGGCCCATCCAGATCCGCATCGGCGGGATAAACCTGCCAAAGAGCATCATTGAGCCGACCCACGCCAGCCGGAGAATCCCGTTGATCATCCAGAGCGTCGCCAGCCGGTGGATGTTGCGCCGCACGCGTCCATCGGACGCGCTCGCTGTCCGGGCAGGCGCTCCGGCCGTCATGCCGGCCCTCTCCCCACAAGCTCCTGAAGACGCCGTTAGGCCCGGCGATGGCTACAAGTATTTTCAAATTTCCGAGCCCATAAGTCACGGCAGCTCAGGAGGACCAATCTTCAATTCAAAGGGAGAGGTTATTGGAATTGCGGTGGCCACTCTGGAGGAAGGACAGAATCTCAATTTTGCCGTCCCAATCGATTATGCACGCGGAATGGTAATAGCCATGGGCTCACCAAAAGCACTCGCCACTATTTACGAGGCTCTCGGCGGGAATCGAGGAAGATTCCCGATGCCGGAGTCGTCTCTACCGGGACGAACCCCCTCTCCAGCAAACTGCGGTTTTTGCATCCCGGTGTTTTTGTACCGGGACCCTTTCCCTCCTCCAACTTGAACACCACTGTGTCAACGCTGCCACATCCATTCGAATCACTAACAAGTTATCCTTGACAAAATATTACTATCATGCTACGATAATCTTTGAACTCGACGATCCAACTCGGCCATCTCCGAGGCACGCCTCTCTCGCAATTCCTGGCCCTTCCTCTCTGTTCATTTTCCAATACCTCTACGCCGAACCTCTTGAAATCAGCGCACACAAAACGCTCTCATCTTGCACAATTTTGGTGCATTCCAAGTCCTTTAGAATCAACACTTATGAAGAACAGGCGGGTAGGGGGAAGGGGGGCCTACTTCGCTCGGTCCCGTAAAACCATCTGGGATGCAAACAGCGCAAATGACAGTGAGTGGTTAGGCGACTCTGCGAGCGGATTTTTCGAGGAGTTCGTGGATGAGGGTTTGGTAGGGTTTGGATTGCTTGGCGGCCATGCGGCGGAGCTGGCGAAGCAGTTGCGGGGCGATGCGAATGGCGATGAGCTGTTTTGCGTTTCCCGAAACAGGGCGGCCGACTCTGCGGGCGCGGCGCAATTCGGTATCAGTCGATTCCGGGATGTCTGAGAGGTCGAGCTTGCTATCCGGCATAGGCCTGGCGCTCTTTGCGGGTCGCCTGGCGCGCGCTGATGATGCGAATAATTTCTTTGTCATCTTTCAGCCTCCTAGGCGTGTAAACGACGATCAGAATCCGGCCAGTGACCGAGGCTCCCAGACGCTTGGAGCGGAATTCAGCGTCGGACTGCTCGGGATCGTCCCAGTCGAGGGCTTCGGGGTCGGCGAAAACAGTGGCCGCCCCTCGAAGGACACGCCGTGTTTCTTCAGGTTGCTCAGGGCTTTCCGGGCGTCCCAAGAGAACACATTACTGTATATACGCTAATTCAGCGAGGATGTAAAGAAGAGGGTCTCAGGCTTCTATTCGGTACATGGTGATGCCGCTCATGAGCTTGGGGAAAAAATCGGTGGACTTCTGCGGCATCACTTCGCCGGACGTCGCGATTTTCATTACCTGGTCGACGTCGCAGGGATTCAGCAAGAACGAAATTTGCGCGCGCCCGCTGTCCACGGCGTCGAGCGCCGCGAGCGCTTCCCGCTCGTACGTCAAGTTGGCTTCTGCCGTTACTGCTTGCGGCGTGATGCCCAGCGCCGGCTCCAGGATTCCTTCGTGCAGCAGCACCACGTCCAGTTCGCGCTGCAGCGGCGAGACGCTTGGCAGAAGCTGCGTCAGGTTGGCGCCCTCGCGCAGCGTCAGCACGTAGAACGCGCGCTTCGGCAAGCCCGAGGGATAAACACCGATGGCCCGCTTCGCGCGCGCCTGCGTGAGCTTCGCGAGAAATTTCTTTTTCACCTCGGACCTCTCCGCGCTGCCGGAGAACGGAAACTCCTCCGCCGTGAACCACGGCTCCAGGTGCCGCCGCACGCCGCTCCAGGAAAAATCGTGAACGTTGGCCGCCAGGCGGTGCGTCGGCAAAATCGTCAGCCCTTCGCTCTTCGTGTTGATGAACGTCATCATCACGCGCTCGTACGGCGCTTCCGAATCGATTTTTCCGGCGTTTGCCCTGAGCCCCAAAGCGACTCGGCGCTCGTTGCGATAATTCAGCGCCGTCTCGTAGCGGTGATGCCCGTCGGCGATGACCAGTTTCTGGTTTTGCATTGCTTTCTGGATGGCGGCCACGCGCTGCGGCTCGGCAATTACCCAAAGGCGGTGCATCACGCCGTATTCGTCGCGCATTTCCGTCGCCGGCACCGCGGCCGCTTCGGCTTCCGCGAGGATCGCGTCAACGCGCTTCTCGGCGTCCGAATACAGCATGAAGAGTTGACCGGTGTGCGTTTTCGTGTGTCGCAAAAGCTCCAGCCGGTCCGCCTTCGGCCCCGAGAGCGTGTGCTCGTGCCGGAAGACCACGCCCGCGGAATATTCCTCGAGCTTTCCCGCGCCGATGAAGCCGCGCCGCGTTCGGCGTTCTTCCGTGTCCGACACCGTGTATTCCTGCGTGTACCCATAAAAAGAGGGCGCCGGGTCCTGCACCATTACCTGCTTGAGAATCCAATCCTCCAGCGCAGCGGCAGCGCGTGTGTAAACGTTGTTCTGCGGCGTGTCGCTCGGATACGCGCGTCCCTTCTCCACGGCAATCAGGTTGTGCGGATCGGTAGCGTAATATTTTTCCTGCATCGCCGGAGAAATCTTGTCGTAAGGCTGCGTCAGGACGCGGTCGAACGGCGCTTGCTTGGGGTTGTAGCGAAAAGCGCGAAAGGGGTAAACCTGGGCCATGAATTCTCCGGAATCGTCTTGTGCCGCCAGCCGAATTGTTTATTTTACGCGAATACGCCGGAATTCCGAAAAGGCCGCAAAGTCAAATTTCCGTTGGAATTTCATGCCGGGATGACTGCCGAAAAAGCGCGGCCATATTACAATGATTTTCTTATGGTTGCTGCGAATTTTTCTTCCGTGCGCGCGCTGATTTTCGACCTGGACGGCACGCTCATCGATTCCAAGCTGGACTTGATCCGATCCGTCAACGCCATGTTGGCGAAAATGGGCCGCGAGGAGCTTCACGAAGACACCATCTCCGGCTACATCGGCCACGGCGCGCCGCAACTGGTCAGCCGCGCTCTGGGCGGCGACGCCACGGAAGCGGAACGCGAGCGCGCGCTGAAGTTTTTTCTTGCGTACTACGAAAACCACAAAATGGATTCGACGTGCGCGTACCCGGGAGTTCCCGAAGCGCTCGAACAAGTTGCCGCGTTTCCGATGGCAATTCTCACGAACAAGCCGGTGCGCATTAGTGTGCGGATTCTGGAAGCACTCGGGCTGGCGAAATATTTTCGCGCCGTTTACGGCGGCAACAGTTTTGAAACGAAGAAACCCGATCCGCTCGGCGCGAAAACGATTCTTCGCGAATTCGGCGCCGCCCCCGCCGAAGCCCTGCTGATCGGCGATTCCGAAGTGGACGTGCAAACCGCGCGCAACGCAGGCACCTTTGCGGCCACTGTGAATTACGGTTTCGGCGCGCACGACCGTGCCGCGCACCCGGCAGATATCTATCTCGACCGTCTCACCGATCTCGCCCCGCTTCTCGGGAACCATCGCTGAGCGCCGATCTGGCGATGGCACTTACGCCAATGTGAAATTTCCCCGCGAAGGCTTTCCAATCGAATCCTTGCGCGCGTTCCGCCAAACGCTGAAATGTTTTTTGCAAAAACCAGAGCACGCCGCCGAGGAGCAAGAACGCCATCAGCCAGCGCGCGGCACTCGCCAGCGATGCAGCGGTGAGTGCCGGCCATCCGAACCGGAATTGGGCAAGAACGTGTCCGCGGTCCAGCATCCAGTGCCAGCCGGTGTGAGCGACGATTGCGGACAAGATGATCGCGCCCATGCGCTCCGCGACCGCATAGCGGAAAAGGAGCTGGAGCGCCGGGATCAGCAGAATGAGCACGAGAAGTTGGCCAAGCTCGACGCCGACGTTGAAGGAAAGAAGCGAGGTGAGCAAGTGGGAGCCGGCGAACTGCAACGATTGCCGCAGGGCGAACGAGAAGCCAAATCCATGTATGAGGCCGAAGCCGAAGGCCATCATCCAGCGGCGCTGCAAGCTGCCGCCGCCAACGATGTTTTCAAGCGCCATATAAACGATGGAAATGGCTATGAGCGTTTCGATGAGAGGCGGAAACCAGAGGAAATTTGGCGCGAGATTGTAGGCGGAAGCGATCAGTGTAATCGAATGCGCGATGGTGAACGCGGTGATGACGGGAGTGAGCGCGCCGAGACGGCGAAACGGGATTACAAGACAAAGCAAAAACAGAAGATGGTCGGTGCCGTCGAGAATGTGGAAAAAACCCAGGTCGACAAATCGCAGAGCGGCCTGGTGCCAGCGCGGGTCGAGCCGAACGAGGCCGGGATCGCTAGTGAATTCGAATGCGCGAACTTCGCCGCTGGCTGGAACAAACCGAAGGACGGTTACGACGCGCAAACCCAGGCGCGCAAGCGCTGGATGGATGGAAAAGCGGGACTGCTCCGATTGAATTGGGTATTCGAACGACACGTCGAGCATGGTTTGGTCCCAGTAGACGTTTGTGTCGTTCGAAAGGGGCGGCCCCGTGACGTGAGCGATCGCATCTTCATAAGAAGCGAAAGAGCGATCGGACGGGAGCGAGATGCGTGTCGCGACGATTTGAGGTTTCGCAAGGCGAGTATCGTTTTCATAGACTTCGATGAAGTCGGCGATCCAGAGCGTCGTGGCGCCGGGGAGCACTTCGTTCACGCGCGCGAGGTCCAAATAGCCCGGGCCGTGTTCGGGAAAATTGATATCACGCATGGCTTTGAGCGGGACGCGAACGAGGAGATGAAGACGATCGCCCTGCGGTTTGACAAATGCCTGGACGACGACATCGTTGGGGATGTCGTGAGGGGCCGCGCTACCTGGAAAGAACAAATAGAGAGCGGCCAGAATCGCGACTAAGATGCGAGGCATGAAAGTGCCGCCTACTTTGCGGTGTATCCCGCAGGCAATATTTTGTGAGGATCGATTCGCACAACAAGGTAGACGATCTGGTCCGTGGTGATTTCGATGAACCAATGCGGAGTGTTTGGCGGAATGATGACGACATCGCCGGGAGCGATCTTGCGGCTCACACCGCCTTGAATGCCAGAGCCGCCGGTGCTGGGACCGTTGAGCACGGTCACGACGGGATTCTCGGCTGAAATTTCCCTAGGATTGTCCAGCGTCCCGCCCGTTACAAGAGTTCCGTTCCCTTCAATAACGTGGTAAACCTCGGTGATCTGGGCATGCTCGATGCCGCTGGGAGCATCTTTGCCGGAAGTTTTAGCGCGATGGACGACACCGATGCTGACGTTGTATTCGCCGTTGACATTAACGACGCGAATGGCTTGATCGCTGACACGGTCGGCGGCTGTTTTTTGTACCAACGCTTGCACTTCCGCGCTGCTGATGTCCGTGGCGGTTCCACGTGGCAGGTGCAAAGCCGGACTGGGCGTTTGCGCTCGAAAATTTTTCGGAATGGCAATGGCGATCACAAATGCAAACGCGAGAAAACTGAGCAACACTTTGCGCATGACGCTCTCCTTCGAGGAATGAGCTTGATTGGCCGATTCACTTACTCGATTTCGGCCACAGAACGCCCTGATCTTTTTTCGTGACCGGGGCCATGCCTTTGTAAACGAATTTCTGGACGCGTTGGCCGCGGTAGGTCTCGGTGGTGAAGAGGTTGCCTCTCGAATCGCCAGCGATGCTGTGCACGGCATAGAACTGTCCGGGCTGGCGCCCGCCGTCGCCGAAGCTGGTCAGGATTTCCAGGGTATCGCGGAGCAGGACGTAAACTTTTTCATTCGAACCATCAGCCAGGAAAATGTAGGTCTGCTGAGGATCCTTGGAAAAGGCGATGTCCCAGACCGATCCGTCACCCAGAGTTTTTGTGGCAACGAATGCTTCTTTGACGAACGTACCGTCCTTTTTGAACACCTGGATGCGGTCGTTTGGGCGGTCGCAGATGTAGAGCAGGCCGTCATTCGAAAGCTCGGCGCAGTGCACCGGATTGCGGAATTGCTGGGCGGGCGGCGCATCGGGATTGTATGGGCCGAGATTGGTGTCGTCGGGCTTTTTGCCGTAAGCGCCCCAATGGCGCTTGTATTTTCCGGTTTCCGCGTCATAGACGATTACGCGGTGATTGCCATAACCGTCGGCGACATACAATTCATCGGAAGCCTTGTCGACAAACAATTTCGCGGGGCCCTTCAAGTTTTCAGTGTCATTGCTGCCCTGGCTCTTGCCAGGGTGGCCAATTTGCATGAGGAATTTGCCGCTCTGCGTAAATTTCAGGACCATGTTGTCGTGGTAAGCCTTGGGATCGGCGCCGCGGCTGTTCCCGCCAATCCACACGTTGCCTTTGTAATCGACGGTAATGCCGTGGTTCGAATCCGGCCAATCGTAACCGGCTCCCGGGCCGCCCCAATGCCCGATGAGATTGCCATCTTCGTCGAACTCGAGAACGGGCGGGGCCGGAACGCAGCACTCCGAGGCAGGGGGCTTCGCGGTGGCGTAAATTTCCATGGGCTCGTACGTATTCGTCCGATGCACGATCCAGATGTGGTCCTGGGCGTCCACCGCCACACCAACGGTCATGCCCAGGATCCAATGGTTCGGAAGGGGCCTGGGCCACAGAGGATCAACTTCGAATTGCGGAGCTTCGACGCCAGCGGCGGCGACGGCAGCGCGCTTTTCAAGAATGGCGGAAACGATCCCGAGCGCGACGAGAAGAGCGAGAAAAGCTGCGGTCACCTGAGATTTGTGTTTCATCGTTTTCCTCCACTTTCGGGCGTTGTTCGTTGCGGAACTGCCGTTATTGGATACCCACCGAATTCACAGAACCCGACGTTGGCTGATTGCTTCATCCTATTCGAAAACGGCGTGAATTCTACACCACTTGCCTTTCCGTGAGTGGATGAAAACGATGTCTAGCGGCTCCGACGGTGGAGAGGAAAACAAGAGCGAAGGGTGACAGAAGATTCCCGTCATGATGATGGAGCGAAGCACCAGGCAGGAAAGGGTGAGAGGAGAAGGTTGGAGATCTCACATCCCTAAAGGCCGGGATACTTGCCCAAGAAAAGCAGAGCGATATCGATGGTATCGCAGACTCCGTGGGCGATAATGGGAACGGCGAGGTTGCGGCGGCAGGCAAGATACATCAATCCCAAAATCAGCCCGTCAGAACCCTCCTCGATGATGCCGGTGAGCCCCTGCTGGTAATGAGAGAAACCGAAGAGGGCGCTAATTAGGAACAAGCTCACGATCCACGCGGTGCGCGTGCCGCGGCCGAGATCTGCGATACGATTCATCAGGTAGCCGCGATAGACCAGCTCTTCTCCCAAGGCCGCCATGACCCAGAGGAGGGCGATCATAAGCAGGGCTAATTTGAGATTTCCCCTGACGGCGGAAAAATTCGACAGATCGGGTGGCTTTCCCAAGATTCGGGTGAGGAACGGCTGCTTGCCGAAAAGGTCGAAGAGTTCCAGACTGGTGCCAGAGCTGATGCCAAGCAGGAGAGTCGTCTTCCAGGTGCGAAACCCCGTGAAGCCGATCTGTTTCCATTGGAACCCGCGAAGGCGAAGAGAAATCCATGCGAGGAGGAAGAGATACGGCGTAGCGCTCACCTTCAGGATGTGATGCTGGCGGGCAACGTACACGGCGACGATGAGGGCAAATTCGAGGAGGACGAGCCCTCTGCTGTTGCGCCAAGTCCGGCGGTGATAGTTGGTGGATTCGATTTCCATGTCGGCCGCGTCTCGCCGTGCAATACGCTGAGAAACGGGAAAAAGTCTCATCAAGACGCGGCCTGCTGATCGGATTGCTAGACACTGACAAGGCCAGGATCACTTGTCCGATAAGCGCTCTTCATTGGTCGGACAGCATGCACGCATGCCACTGCTCATCCTCAGCATGGGCATCACAGAACCACTTCTGGCATGACGTGCAGCGAACGGTTGCCGGGTAAGTGCATGCCGCAACCCCAGGCGAGATGCCCTGACACAACCGCTCCAGCTCGGAGCTTGGGGCCTCTTCTTCGCCCATCGCAACACCTCGTGCGGCCATTCTACTCGCGTTGGGCGGCTCACTCGAAATGTGAAGGCATATGTGCGGCATGGCCGGTTAGTTTTGGTCAACGAGGTACCTGCCATTCGCCGAAATCTTGAGCGGATTAATCATGGGAGGGTCGTGATTTCACAGAATGAGGTCGCACTACGCGCGTTCATGGACCGACGAGTTGGGTTGCGAGACAAGTCCGACAAACTGTATCGACCTCATTCCTGAAACGTCACGCAGACGCCGTTGGGATCAATCGCGCCGAACTCTTTCGTGCCCCAGGGCTTGGTTTGTAGCGCGCCATTGGGGTGCACTTTTCCCCCGCGCTTCTGGTATTCGGCATACATGGTCTCAATGCCTTTTACGGCGAGTCGCACCATGGTCTGGCCGCCGACCTTGCGCGCCAGTTCCTTATCGCTCATGCCAGCTATGTGCAAATAGGCGTCGCCGCGGTTGATTCCCGCGTAGTTCGGTGGGGAGGCATCACGAAAGGTTTCCTTGAAGCCGCAGACCTCGGTCCACCAGTTTAGGGATTCCGTCATGTCGGCGGCAGGAAGAACGGGTATCGCCCCTTTGAAGATCGGTTCCATCGCCGAAGGATAACCCAAGACGCTTTGACGAGGAAGCTAGCCAGGACGATTGGCGACAACTTATGCGATTGAGACGCGGTCACGTCGTTCTGCTTTTGCCCTGAGAAGAGCGCCGTCGGCTTCCGCGCGCGCCGGCCATTGTCATTCGCAAGATACCTTCTGCCGTAAGTCGTAAGCAAGCGAGACGATCCCGCTAGGCAGTTTTTCGCAACTGGTGGTTAGGGGCATTTCCCATCATGAGCCCATGTTGACTCGCTTTCGCAGCGCGGCCTAATATGACCACTCGGGTGTATAAACCAAATCTTGGCGCACGGTGCTGAAATGGAAACCTATAACCTCGAGTTAGGCACCTCCTCGATGACGATGAGTTTTAGAACCAAACCCAAACTCCTATTCTTGTTTCAAGGGTTCGCAATCCTTATGGGTTTGGCAAGCGCCTTGGCGGCGTTGCCCGTGGCTGCGCTTTCTTTAGGATTCTACGGCGCGGCCGTGTTCCTCGGAAGGATTCGTCCGTTACGCGACGCGTATGGATTTCTTTCCCTAGCGTACGAACGAGTCCTCGACAGGCTGGGCCGAAGAGTGCTGCGGGACTCCCGAGATACCCCCGCGTTGAGACTCATGGTCTCTCTCAGTCTTACCGCCGTGCCAATTTTCGTGATTCAACTCGTTTTAGGGAAACCTCGGCTGCTGCTGGCGATCGCTTTCTATCTTTCTCTTTACGGTTTCAAGTTCCAGCGGTTTGTGAGGATGTTCAGCGCCAGCCACTTGGAGGCACACAGGCGCCAGGGCTACTTTTCGGAGAAATACGACAAAGTCTTCGGCCGCTACCTCGAATTCTTCCTGGGGTATTTCTATGGGAACATTCCGGAACTGGGCCGGACGGCTCATGTGTGTCTCCACCATAGAGAGAACAGCGGACCCGACGACACTCGCAACACGATGGGCTACGATCGAACCAGCCGGCTCGATTTCCTATGGTATCTCTCGGACAACAGTTGGACGGTTTTGGGGCTTGCTCCCTACGCCTACTTTAGAGCGAGAGGCGATGAAAAGAACCGAAGGCGCATGTTGTGGGGAATGGCGCGCTACTATGCTTATTTCGGAGCTGTCTTTATTTACGATTGGAGAATTGGGACGATGTTCGTACTGGTTCCTCTTCTCTGCATGAATTTCATCAACGCAATCACCGCATGGGTCCAGCACGCCTTCTGTGACCCGGAACGTCCTGAAGATTATTTCACCAATTCCGTGACCGTTGTGGATGAGGTGAACTTCATGAACGAAGGATACCACCTCTGCCATCACCACTGTGCCAGCCTTCACTGGACCGAGATGCCAGTTCATTTTGAGCGGATTCGCGACAAGATGAAAAAGGCTGGCTCGTTGGTCTTCCGAGACTTGGATTTTATGGGACTTTTCGTGGAGTTGACTCTTTTGCGCAGAATGGATGTACTTGCCGAGAAACTTGTCCCGTGGGAGCCCATGAATCACAACCAGCGATTGGCCTTGCTAGCGAAGAGGACTAGCGTCAAGACTGCTGATTAAGATACTCTAGGTGAAGTCGCCGCCTGAGGCGGAACGCGAGTTTGCGGTCGCGTGCGGGTTAGCGCGCTCAAGTCTTGTCAGAGACTGGTGAGTCAGGCAATCGGAAACTGATCCACTACTCGAAGAGCGCCGATGATCCTTAGCATTCCTGATGTCCGGCCGATTTCCCATCGTATCTCTTTATGCAAATGCGGTAGTTACACTTCTTGTCAGAGAGAACCATCTTGCGTTGAGATAGAAGCGTGGCATCTTCCCGTTTTCGGGCAACTTTGGGACCAGCAGGTACAAGATGAAATTCGACGCCAAGTATTTCGCTCTATTCCTCAGCATTTTTTGCCCCGCAATTGCACAAGCGCAAAGTGTGGGCCAGGTAGAGTGCCCACGCACAGGCGACTACGTCTATCTGTACAGCTCCATGACCACGCTGGATGTGCGGACGACGCTGCAGTGTGGGGAGCAGGTGCAAATCACCGGTCGATACGATGTGTACTTCGGTGTGCGCACTGCCAAGGGCGAAGTGGGTTTCGTCCCCGTAGAGAGTCTCCTGCTCTTAAAGGACAAGCCGGGCGCCAAGGCCCCGCTGGCCAAGCCAGCGCCGACGGTACGAGAGCGCACCCAATATGACGCGCCGGGATCGACCGCGGGAACTGCTCCGAGCGCTCCATCCAATCCGTCTGAATTCACTCTGCGCAACGGCACTCCGATTCATGTGAGACTTGGCAAGACCATTTCTTCCGCGACCGCACACGTTGGAGACGCGGTGGATCTGCAAGTGATCGAAGAGGTGAGTGTTGACGGCCTTGCGGTGATTCCGAAGGATGCGGCAGCCACCGCTATCGTGAAGGAAGCAGAACCCAAGAAACGCCTGGGACACGGCGGAAAATTGGCTTTCAGCATTGACTCCGTCCGCCTCAAGAACAACGAAAAGGCCGCAGTGCGCTCTTTCCAAGAGAGTTCATCGGGTGGAGGGACTCTTCCACTGGCTTCCGGTAAAGATGTGGTTTTCACGCAAGGGACTGAATTTACCGCATACGTTGACGGCGACGTGCATCTGAAGAAAGCAGCGTTTCAGGCCGAAAAGGATTCTTCCCGGGCCGCGCCCGTGTCCCCGGATCAGAAAGCGTCCCAGCCGCCCGAATTCTGACAGTTTGACGGACAGCCAGTAATCCACTGAATTTGCCGACCACCAAGCCTGGCGACCTAGCTAGGCTTTTCCGACACAGGTTTTGCATACGTGCTTGCCATTGGCCGCTGCGCTTGGCAGACTCGGCCCGTGGTCATTGGCCTCTTCCCTGAACTGGACGCACCCGGCGGGGTGCAGCGAGCCGGCCGCCACCTGGCGGCGGTGCTGACGGAATTTGCCGCCAGCCGGGGCATGGAATGCCGCTTGCTCACCTTGAATGACTCCCCGGAGCTGCACCGGATGACACTGGCGGGGCGTGAATTTGTGTTCACCGGGTGCGAACGCTCCAAAGGGCGATTCACGGCGACAGCGCTACGCGCGGCGCGCCGCAAAGCAAAACTAGTCCTGGCCGCGCATCCAAATCTCGCTCCGGTGGTGCAAATGATGCGGATTGCCGCGCCACGGATGAAAAGCATCGTGTGCGCGCATGGCGCGGACGTCTGGGAACCACTAGGGATCTTGCAGCGCGTGGCGCTGCAGCATTCGAGTTTGGTTCTCGTTCCGAGCAAGGATACGGCGGCACACGTGACCGAGGAACAAGGCGTGCGGGAGGAGCGGATACGCGTTCTGCCATGGGGGCTCGATCCGCAATTCGAAGCTTTAATCAGCCCAGGCTCGCATCCCGTGCTGCCAGAGAACTTCCCTTCAGGACGAGTGATTCTGAGCGTGGGACGCTGGCTGGCGTCAGAACGGTACAAAGGCATGGACACGCTGATCACCGCGCTGCCTCGCCTCCTGACGCAGAGGCCTGAGATTCAACTAGTGCTCGTGGGCTCAGGGGACGACCGCGCGTGGCTAGAGGATCTGGCGGAGCAAACCGGAATGAACCGCCACGTGCATTTCCTGACCGGACTGACCTATTCGGAAATTGCGGCATGCTACGCCGCGTGCGAGATTTTTGCGTTGCCCAGCCGGGGAGAGGGATTCGGCCTGGTCTATCTGGAGGCGATGGCGTGCGGCAAGCCGGTAATCGGGGGACTTCATGGGGGCGCGCCAGAGGTGATTCAAGATGGCGTCACCGGTTATCTGGTGCCGCACGGCGACCCGATCCAGCTTGCAACAAGCCTGGAGACCCTGCTGGCCGACCCCGTTCATGCGAAAGAGATGGGCGCGCGCGCGAAGCAGCGGGCGGAGCACGAGTTCCGCTTCAACGTCTTCGCGAAATCATTGAAAAAGATCCTCCGCGAACAATGCGAATCCTGAACGTTACGGAAACGTACGCTCCCTTTCTGGAATTCGGCGGTCCCCCGGTGAAAGTGCGCTCTCTCTCTGAAGGCTTGGCGAGACGCGGCCATCAGGTCACCGTCGTTACCGCGGACTGGGGGCTGGAAAAACGAGTGCAAACGCAGGAAGAAAAAATCACGGCAGAACGGTCCCCGTTTGGCTGGCGGCGGAATGAGAATGGCGTGCAGGCTATCTACATCCCAACGTGGCTGCGCTACCGGAGCGTGAGCTGGAATCCTGCGGTCAAGCGATACTGCCGGGCGCGGCTGAAGAATCGCTCGGCACAAA
>Ga0209472_1001294_pt1 | contig 14574 bp, 15 predicted proteins | sample GraSoiAngelo_130_FD_185887 | JGI IMG/M metagenome (GOLD analysis project Ga0209472, IMG submission 185887) | Grasslands soil microbial communities from the Angelo Coastal Reserve, California, USA - 14_0929_02_20cm (SPAdes) (version 2) | ecosystem: Environmental > Terrestrial > Soil > Grasslands ...
CTGTTTTAACGTTTTCGCTTTAGCCACAAGGGCGCGCAGAATCTCGCGCCCGGTTGAATCACCGTGGGCATGCAGAATGCGATTGCGGCTGTGCGCTTCTTCGCGTCCGAACGTTAGCTTCGTGCCCTCGCGGCCAAACTCCGTGCCCCACTGAATCAGTTCTTCAATGCGTTCCGGAGCATCTTCCACGAGGACTCTTGCCGCTTCAGGATTGCAGAGACCATCACCTGCGTTCAACGTGTCCTGAAGATGCAGGCTGATCTCGTCTTCATCGCTCAACGCGGCCGCAATCCCACCTTGCGCCAATTGCGTGGCAGAATCCTTGACCTCACGTTTAGCCAGCACTACTACGCGTCCAGCGTTCGCCAGTTCAATTGCGGCCCGCAGACCGGCAATTCCCGCACCGATGACAACGAAATCAGTTTCGGCTGGAGCGCACTCCATATGGCAAAAATGTTACCACTTTGCCTGCACGGCGGCTTCGCTTGCGATTACGTTATGATGAATGCCCCATGGAGAGAGTGACTGTTGCAGTCGCTCCGCGACCCTACGAGGCGGTAATCGAAGACGGCCTGCTGGACCGCGCAGGCGCACGTCTCCGAGATTTGGGTGTGGCGCGGGCGCCCTCGCCCGCGAACCGTCAGCCCCAACAAGCATTCGTCATCACCGTGCCCCAGGTTCGCAGCCGCTGGGGCAAGAAGCTGCTCAGTTCGCTCGCTGCTGCACAATTTAACGCGCAGGTCATCGAAATGCGCGACGGTGAGCCGCACAAGAAACTGGCCACCGTGGAAGCACTCGCGGAGAAAATGCTGCGGCTCGGGGCCGATCGTGATGCCATGATTATTGCCTTCGGTGGCGGAGTGGTGGGAGATACCGCCGGGCTGCTCGCCTCCCTCTACATGCGCGGGGTTGATCTGGTGCAAATTCCCACAACAGTATTGGCCCAGGTTGATGCCTCGATCGGCGGCAAGACCGGTGTCAATCTGCGTGGCGGCAAAAATCTGCTGGGGACATTTCACCAGCCGCGCGTGGTGCTGATCGACCCTTCGGTTCTCGGCACATTGCCGGAACGCGAATTTCGCGCCGGGTTACATGAATCATTAAAGTGCGGTGTGATCGGCAACCCAGAACTATTCGAATTTTTAGAGAAAGCCGACGTGAAGCAGCTTCGTCGTGACCGTGAAAAAATCGAATGGGTAATTGCACAGTCTGTGAAATTGAAGGCGAAGGTTGTTTCATCCGACGAGCGCGAGGGCGGCTTGCGGCGCGTGCTCAATTTCGGCCACACCATCGGCCACGCGCTCGAAGCCGAAACCAATTATCGTCATTTTCTGCATGGAGAAGCCGTGGCTTGGGGAATGATTGCGGCAGCGCACATCGCCGAAATCGTCGGCCGAATCGATCAAAGAGATGCTACCCGCATCCGCAGTGCCGTGCTTAATCTGGGGCCACTCCCTAAAGTTGACGTTCGCAGCCGCAGCGTTTTACGGCTTATCCTCACTGATAAGAAAACCCGGGGCGGAGTTGTTCATTTTGTTCTGCCTAAGACGATCGGCAACGTCGAAGTCGCGAATGACGTACCCGGCGAGGTGATTTGCGGGGCAGTTGAGGAGCTGCGACGCCTGTCGTCCCGGATGGCCACGTAGAGGCTCGTGTGGGGACGACTCGTGTGGGGACGGGTCTCTGACCCGTCCAGCCGAGCACAGCTCGGCAGCACTGAGATAATCTTCTTCCTTAACCGTGAGCGGCCAATCCAAGAGCGAAGTAGTTGGCGCTTCTCCTGAAGGCACCACAGATAGAGATACAGCAGCCCGCGCTGTCCGCGTGATGTTCAGCTCCATCGCGCCGCGTTACGACCTTCTCAATCATCTCCTCTCCTTCAATATCGACCGTCTGTGGTGGCGGCGCACCGCGCAGACCTTCGCTCACATTCTCACCCAGCCCGATGCCTGCGTTCTAGACCTGTGCTGCGGCACTGGCGACATGGCATTTGCTTTTCATCGCCAAGCTGGGAAGAGCCAGCCACGAATATTGGGCATCGACTTTTCTCATCCTATGTTGCAGCGCGCCAGCGCGAAATCAAAAGCGACCGCCTTGCGCTGGGTCGAAGCCGACGCGCTGCGGCTTCCATTTCCAGATTCACGATTTGATTTGGTTGCATCAGCATTCGGTTTCCGCAATCTTGCCGACTACGATGCAGGCCTGCGGGAGATCGCGCGCGTGCTGGGTGCAGGTGGCGAGTGCGGCATTCTCGATTTTGGCGAGCCCGGAGGATTCATCGGCAAACTATATCGGGTCTATTTCAAGCACGTGCTTCCCAAGGTGGGTACAGTCATCTCCGGCGTGAAGGGACCGTACGCGTATCTGCCGGCCTCAGTCGAGCGTTTTCCCGAGCCTGACGAACTGCTCGAGCGCATGCGAAACGCGGGGTTTCAGAATGTCTCCTGGACGCCCTATACCTTTGGAATTGCAGGATTGTATCGAGGGAGAAAACGGTAGGCTTCGCAAAATTGCATCGTTTGGCGACTCCGCCCGTGCGGGTCTGATCAAGTCGCGTAGGGGCGGACGCCCTCGTCCGCCCGGTCGAGACCCAAACCTTAAGATTTCGCCGCTGTTTTCAATAATTCCGCCAACTTACTAAGATCCTCGCCCGTCGTGTCGCTGATCGCGATGTAGCGCAGCCCGCCTTCTGTCCAGGTTTCGTAATTGAAGGAAACGTGTTTCCGCACGCCTGACCCGGACCGCAACGCCGGCGCCGCGTGTTCCTGAAAGATAAAGACGGAGACATAATGTTTGCGGACCTGGAAAATGAGTTCCGCTCCCGGAGCCTGTCCCAGATAAGCAATCCGTCCGCCCACCAGCGTGAACTCTGTATTCTGCAGCTCAGGAAGGTTAAAGGTGAAGGGAATCTTGCCCTGAAACCACGGCTTCACAGTATGACGATCAGACGAAGCCACATCAACTGTGTTGGGGCTGGCCAGCGCAGCCACATGAAGGTCCGCGACCTCGCTGAACGCGTGCTCCTGCTCCAGTCGTTCACGTCCGATATATGAGTTCAAGATCCCGGCAATAAGCAGGATGGCCATAACTGCAGACGCAGCCATCCACGCCCGGCTCGCCCACTGACGCGGTCGACTCGCGATTTGCTGTTGAATGCGTTGGCGAAATTCGGGGCTCGGGCTGTAACGCTTTCCTGCGGCTTGCGTCGCGCGCTTCATCTGCACACGGATGAGCACATCGGCGGCGCATGGCGGGCAGTCGCGAACATGAGCGTCGATGGCCTTCATCTCCCTCGAGGGAAGTTCTCCGTCAAGATATGTATCGAGTTTTGCGGTGAATTCGTCGGCCATCATGTTCCCCCGAGTTTCTTCTGAAGAAGTTCGCGCAGTGCTCTCCGGGCACGTGATAGACGCGACATCACTGTGCCAATGGGAATCGAAAGCGAGTCCGCGATTTCCTGGTATGACATTTCTTCCACCTCGCAAAGCAGCAGCACTTCACGAAAATGGAGCGGCAGCTCATCAATCGCACTTTGCAGCAGGTGTTCCTGTGATTTTTCTATGAAAATGCTCTCCGGTGTGCCTGCGCTGGACGGAATCTCCGGCGCATCGTCAGCATCGAGTGGCACCGGGGACGCTACTTTCAAACCTGTGCGCGAAGTGAGGAACGTGTTGCGCAGGATGCGGTACATCCAGGCGCGGAAGTTCGTACCTGGTTGAAAGGAAGCCAGCCCGCGCAATGCCTTCGCGTAAGTCTCCTGAACCAGATCCTCGGCTTCGCTGCGTTCCTTCGTAAGCCAGTGCGCGAAGTTGTAGAGTTGGTCAAATAGTGGCATCGCCAGCTCTTCGAACCCCGCCGCCGTCAAACGGTCCTTCGCCACCTCCATAGAGTAAACCAGGGAAGCGAAGTTTTATTCCAAACAGCCAGAAAGGCATAGCCAAGAATGCCGAAGGCAGGAGCGCTGTTCAGAAGTACACCGACGGCCAATTGAAATGGATTGTCAACGGAATTTTCCCGTCAGGTATGTTTGCCAACAAGGGAATCCTGAATGACGATGAAATTTGGCAGATCGTCGCTTATGTTCGTCGCCTTCCACCGAAGGGCAGTCTGGGAGAGCGAGCCGTGTACAGCGCTGGAGGCAATTTGTAAAGATGCGAATCAGAAGATCGCACCGCTCACAGGAACCTTGATCTCTGGAAAATTCTTATCATCAGTTTCGACAAGAATAAATCCGTCAAGCTTTCCAGTCTTGATCCTCTCGGGATTCAGGGCAACATCAACGCGGAACGTCGAACTCTTGCCGTTTTGTGGATCAATTCTCACATCGAGTCCTTCTACAGTCGATCTGACCCGTGCAATGGCAAAGCTACCTTCACGCTTCTTCACCAGGAAAGTCTGTGTTAACAACTCGCGTCTTGCCGGATTTTTCCGCAACTCATCTGCTGAAACCTGGCCAAAATCAGCCACATCCGGATTCGCGTACAGGTCGGGCTTGACGAACAAATGTACTGGAATGACGATCTTGCGCAGTTTCGGATCACTCGTCGCGAGCGCTAGCTGTTCGTCATAATGGCCCGGCGAAGCGGTGGCCGGGATCTTTGCTGTAAGCTCGAAGATCTTGCCGGGTTCGACTGTGGTAACCGACGCAACAAAGTGATCGCTGGTTACGGGTTCGAGCGAAATCGCTACGGGCTTCTCTTCATTGTTGACGATCCTCAGCCGACGTTCGTTCTTCTCTCCCTGAAAGGCACTGAGAAAGATCGCAGGAAAGGGCAATAGTTCAAGCGGGGGTTTAACAACTGCCTTCACTAACAACGTCGCCACTGGTTGGGAGGCGCCATCGAAGTGCACGATGGCCTCTTCCTCCATTTCTCCGGTCACGTGCGAAGTGTCCCACTGGAGCGTGATTTTGCCTTCACCGCCCGCTGTGATAAGGGGGCGAAATCTTGCCGTCACTCCTGGCATGGCCAATTCGACACGCTCAATCGTGACAGGCGTAACGCCTTCGTTCCTGACAGCAAATACATGGGTGACTATTTCACCCTGCTTCACTGTTCCAAAGTCATAGGCCTGCTCTGGGAAGACTGCTGAGCCGGCACCATACGCTGGAGCGCAAATGCACAAGACCACGACAAGCAAATGCAATCGAAACATGGCGATTCAACCTTGAGATAGCCAGGAGGGCCAACTTGCGTCGGCCCCCTTAGCCGGAGCGAGCGTTAGAGGAGATAGAACCGGAGCTGAAGCAGTCTCAGTCCGCTATTGGCGTACTGCCAGAAGAAATCGTAGAACCCTCCCGAGAATAGTGCCACTCGTTGATACGTCAGTCCGCCATCGAAGCTTGCGTAGATCGACGTCAATTCATTGGTGACGTTGGTGAACGTCTGTTTGCCCTTTCCACGAACAAGCATGACATTCTCGCTGGAGCAAACCACTTCTCCGGTGGTGGGATCGGTCGCACATGTAGTGACAGTTACTGAACCGCCCGGCTTGCCAAGAGCGCGAGCCCAGACCTCATAGGACGCCGACACCGTTCCGGCGGCGCAGGTAATATCCGCGGGAATGTTCGTATTGCAGGGCAACTGAAATACAGCGCCCTGGCTCTGGATTTGATTCCCAGAGCAGTCATATGCGGCATCGAACGCGTTTCCATCACAAACCTGGAAGTCGCCCTGGGTGAGATAAATTTTGCTGGTTACAGCCGAATTCTTGTTTCCGAGTGCCACAAAAATCGTATGGCGGTCGGAACCTGTCAGTGGATCGGTTTTTGGATTTTCTACGCCGATGATGTTGAGGTTGTAGTGCGCACCGTTGGGGGCGCCATTGCCAGTTTGCGTAAAGCCAGGTGTGGCGAATGCGAGGACTAGGAGGAGAAGCACGCAAAAACAGGTACGTTGCATTTGTCACCTCGTTTGGGGATCCACAACTTGCGTGGCTGACCGATAGTGGCGATGCAAACTTTAAAATGGTAGTCAACGAATAGATACGTCACGGAGGTGCATGTCAGGCCCGAAAAGGGACACCTGCGCAGATGTCCTAGAACCGGATTGCCTCGTCGCGTCAGGTCGCAGGCAAACTATCGCGCGGCGGTTTGCCCGGTTGCAATTGGAGCAGGAGAGCTAAAGCAATCGGCAAAAGCGTCGGAGATCGTGTAGCGCATCACATCTTCGTATTTCGATCCCAGAAAATTTCGCAGCCGGTCAGTGTTCATGATGTATTCGCCCGTCATGTAGGGAGCAGCCTCGGGCGGAATGGCTGAAATTCCAGCTTTCCACAAAAATTTCAATACTCTGCGAAAAAGCGATTTAGTGGGCACACGAAAAAGTTTGGCCTGCGCCATCCCAATGCATTGTTCGAACGTCAGCGGCTCACCCCTGCCGGCGACATTCAAAATAGTCAGCCGCTGCGCTTCTGGCTCGGTCTTCCGCAAGATGAAAGCAATTAGCCGCGCAATATCGTCGACATGGACGAACTGTATGCGATTCTCCAAATACTCTCTTCCATACGGCAGCATGCACGGGAGGCGCTTGTCTTTTTCTCGCATGCGTTGCGCGCGGTTGCTGCGGCCGTTTGGCGTGCCGCGAAACGAGCCAACTAAATAATTCTGTACGCTGGCTCCCGCAAAGATATGCGGACGCAGCATGTAAACACTGCATCCCCGCAATGACGGCGCGCGCTGCTGCACCACGCGGTCAGATTCCATCTTGTGAATCGCGTAAGGGAGAGTGTGGCCGCCGAGAGGGAAATCTTCCGTGACCAGTCCCGTCAGGTCCGAACCATACGCCGAAACGCTGCTCGGAAAAATAAATTTCTCGATCACCGCAACGTCGCGGTTGGCTTCAGTGATCGCTTCCATCACTCGCGCCGTACCCGCCACGTTGATCTGCCACATGCGGTCAACGTCCAGTACCCCCGTGCGAACTGGATCGATCACGAACGCCAGGTGCACGACGGCTACAGCACTAGTTCGGCGCAAAAGCAAGTACAGTTCGCGGCACGATTCTTCCTGCCCCAGATCCATCCGTTCGAAGCTGAGCGGAAGATTGGTTTGAGGCGGGTTCAGATCGACTCCAACAACATTGAAGTCGGCCAATTGCGGCAGAAGTCGAAGGCCGAGATTCCCGGAGATTCCCGTGACCAGAACCGTTGGTTTCGTTTCGCCCATTTACTTCGGACCAGATTCAGGAACCTTCGCCGGCGGCTTGACTGCTCCGGGCTGGGCTGGCGTTTGCTGGGGCCCTGCAGATCCCTCGCCGAAATATTTTTCATCGAGCACCGGGTTGGATAACTGCTGGACTGCTTGCATCGAATCCTGCATTTTCTGCTGGCGCAAAGCATTGTGAATCTCTTCGTGCACCTTTTCGAGCGGCAACGTATCCTTTTCGCCGACCTTATAAACAAAATATCCGTTCGGGCCGGAGATGAGTTGTGAAACTTCGCCTGATTTCAGATCAAATACGGCACCCTGATCGGCCGGCAGACTGCTGCGCCGTACTTTACCCAGCTTGGTGCTGGGAGGATTCGCTTTAAGGCCGCCTGTGGTAAACGCCTCTTGCTGCAGTTTGTCGAAGTCCTCGCCGGATGCGGCGCGGGTATGCAAGGCTTCGGCTTCCTTCTTCATCGCTTCGTCAGCTTCGTCCTGGTGTTTTTTGGTCTCTTCATCACTCAGTTTTTCTTTAGGTGGTTCCAACTGCTTGCTGTGGGGAATAAAAAGCCGCTGCAAGTCGGCCTCTTGATACGCCGCGTCGTTCTTTTTGTAGTAATCCTGAATCTCCCTTTCGGGAATTTGCGCGGCCTTCTCTTGCAGATCTTGCCCGAGCACTTGAGCCAGCACCTGCATCCGCCCGATCTTCATGAGCTCTTCGTAGTGTGGTCCCTTATCCAGGCCCATCTTGCGTGCTTCGTGCGCCATGACGATTAGATTGGCATATTTCGTAGCCACTTGCCGGCGGGCATTCGCGGGGATTTGCGGTGCAACCGCATTCAGCAACCTTTCGAACTCGGCGCGTGTGACCACGGTTTTACAATCTGCCGATTTGGCTGCCTCCGCTGTTGCGTTGTCGCAAACGTTCTTGATGGTAATGACCGGTGCGTCAGGTGGAACCTGCGCGGCCTCGGAAGCTTTCGCAGCGGGTCCAGTAGTCTCGGCTTTCGGGGCGGCTGGTTTCTGCGGGGTGGCGGGCTTTGGGCTCGAGGTCTGACCCCAGGCCAAAGCGCACAATAACAGACAGACCAATGCACGATAAAGCATAAGTTTGGAAGTCTCCAGAAATATATGGAAGGTACTTGCAGAATCGTAGCACAGATGCGGAGCTCAGTCCTCGAATCCCCCGGCATTTAAAGTGCGGCAGCTATAATTCCGCTATGTCCGGTTCCCCGGCCCTTTACGGCTCCGAGTCGATGCGCGCTGAGAAGCGCGGTGTTGCCGGGAACTCGGTTTTGGCGGCAATTGCAGTTACGACTTTGAAGATAGCCGTCGGATTAGCTACCGGGAGCTTAGGCATTCTCTCCGAAGCCGCACATTCGGGACTTGATCTAGTCGCGGCAATCATCACCTTATTTTCAGTGCAGGTTTCAGACAAGCCCGCCGATGCCGATCACCAGTATGGGCATGGCAAAGTCGAAAATTTCTCCGCCTTCATCGAGACCGGGTTGCTGTTGCTGACCTGTATTTGGATTGTCTATGAAGCTTTTAAGCGCCTCTTCTTCCACCATGTAGAAATCGAGCCTAGTCTTGCCGCCTTCGTGGTTATGTTCTTCTCCATGATCGTGGATTACTGGCGCTCGCGGGCCTTAGGCAGAATCGCCGCGAAATATGACAGCCAGGCTCTCGAGGCGGACGCGCTTCATTTCTCTACTGACATTTGGTCGAGCGGCGTAGTCGTGCTGGGCTTGTTGCTGGTTATGATTGGCCGGACCTACGGTATCGGCTGGCTTCGCGACGCCGACCCCGTCGCCGCGCTCGTCGTGGCAGGAGTGGTCGTGTATGTCAGTTGGCGTCTGGCACGGCGGACTATTGATGCTTTGCTCGACGCTGCGCCTGCGGGAGTGCGCGGCAGGATTATTGCCGCGGTTCGGCGGGTAGATGGCCTGCTCGAGATTGACCGGGTTCGCATCCGCCGAGCTGGCAACCGCTATTTTGCCGATCTTTCTATCGGGCTGGCGCGGAACGTGACTTTCCAGCGCTCCGAGCAGGTCTCCGACGCCGTGACCGCCGCAGTTCATGACGTGCTGCCCGATGCCGACGTTGTAGTCCACTCCATCCCTCGCGCCGTGAACACCGAAAACATCTTCGATCGGGTTCGCGCGGTCGCTACCCTGCACAATTTGAATGTCCACGACGTGAGTGTGCAGGATCTTCGCGGCAGTCTGCACGTGGAGCAGCACCTGGAGCTTGACGAAAGTCTGACCTTAAAAGAAGCTCATGACCGCGTGACCCTTCTGGAATCGGAAATCCGGCACGATGTCCCGGAAATTTCCTCCATCCTGACCCACATCGAAAGCGAACCGTCCACCATTGAAACCGGAGACGAAGTCGCGCGCGACGCCAAACTTGAGAAGCGCCTCAAAGCCATTGCAGCCGAGTTCCCGGAGATTCTCGATATGCATGACGTGCAGATGAAGCGCGTGCGCGGCCGTTTGTACGTCTCGTGCCACTGCACTATGTCCGACGAGATGCCGCTGTCACGTGTGCATGACATCCAAACCGAACTGGAAACCCGGTTCAAGCAGAAAGCGCCGGAGCTGTTCCGGGTTTTGATTCATCCGGAACCGCGTACCGATAATCGAAGGTAGTACAGAGGATAGATACTATGGTCGAAGCACGCGCCACTTGGGTAGATGAAGAGCGTTTCGTGGGGCAAGCCAGTTCGGGTCACGGCATTGTGGTCGATGGCGCGCAGGTGAAGTCGGGAAACAGCCCCACGGAACTGGTGCTCATCGGCTTGTGCGGCTGCACAGCGATTGACGTGGTCAGCATCCTTCGCAAGAAGCGTGAACCATTTACCAGCGTCGAAGTTCGTGCCCAGGCGGAACGCGCGCCCGAGCCGCCAACTGTGTATACCGAAATCAAACTTGTTTACCGCGTCGGAGGCAAGGTTTCCCACAAAGCAGTCGAAGACGCGGTGCGCCTCTCAGAAGAGAAATATTGCTCGGTGGCCGCAATGCTAAATAAGACTGCCAAGATCAGCTATGAAATCGAGTACACGGACGAGGCGATGTAGGCGCGGGCGTCCTCGCCCGTGCTCCGCTACCTTCGCGCTATTCTCTCCGCCACCCACTCTCCCCGACTGAAATCGATGTAGGCGCGGGCGTCCTCGCCCGTGCTCCGCTACCTTCGCGCTATTCTTTCCGCCACCCATTCTCCCGCTTCTCTGGTTCCCAAACTCCCGCCCACATCCTGCGTTAGCTTCTTCTGCTCCACCGCAGCCAGCACCGCGTCCTCAATCTTTTCCGCTTCGGATCTCATCCCCAAATGCCCAAGCATCATCGCCGCGGTCAGAATCGCTCCAAACGGATTGGCCACGTTCTTACCCGCAATCCCCGGAGCCGAGCCGTGTACCGGCTCAAACATCGACGTCTTGCCGGGATGAATATTCCCGCTCGCCGCCATGCCCAGCCCACCCTGCAGCCCCGCGGCGAGGTCGGTAATGATGTCGCCGAACATGTTGTTGGTCACGATGACATCAAATTGCCGCGGGTCCCGCACCATCTGCAGACAAAGCGCATCCACGTACATGTGTTCTGAGGTAATCTGCGGATATTCGCGCGCCACTTCCTTGAATGTGCGCTGCCAGAGACTGCCGGCGTGAGTCATGGCGTTTGATTTGTCACACATAAGCACACGTCGGCGCTGTGAGCCGTCCTGCTTCGCGTGCCGCTCACAATAATCGAATGCGTAACGAATCACACGCTCCACTCCTTTACGAGTGTTGATGTCTTCCTGCGTGGCAACCTCATCCGGCGTGCCCTGCTTGAAAATTCCACCAACGTCGCCATACACGCCTTCAGTGTTTTCTCGGATCACCACAAAATCAACATCCTTCGGCTCGACGCCTTTGAGTGGGCAAAGCGACGCATCCAACAACTTCACCGGACGCACATTCGCATAAAGATCCATCTTGAATCTCATGCCGAGCAGGATTTCTTTGGCATGAACATTGGACGGCACACGTGGATCGCCAAATGCGCCCGCCAGGATGGCATCGAAATCGCGCGTCAGCATAGCGAAGCCATCAGGTGGAACGGTCACTCCGTCTGCGAGATAACGGTCAGCGCCCCAATCGAAGTAGTTCAATTCAACAGCCGCGCCACTCGCCTCGATAGCCTTGACCGCGTGGGGGATAACTTCTTTGCCGATCCCGTCTCCTGGGATCACGGCGATCCGTTTCTTTTGATTCACGGGAGGAAAAGGTATCACAGCAGGGAATCCCCGCGAATAGAAGACAGACGAGTTTTGCAGGGCGCGGCCGGCTCATCAGCCCTCCGGCTTCGCTATAATCAAAGATTGATTATGAGTACAACGGAACTACATGAGAGGGTGACTTTACCGGCCGACGCAGGTGATGTGCGCGCACAATTCAGGGAATTGATCTCCGGCTGCGGCATTCGTGAGCTCGCGCAGCGCGCCAAAATCAAATTAACCGGCCGCGACCGCGTGCGCTGGCTCAATGGCATGGTCAGCAACAATATTCGTGACTTGGCGGTTGGCCAGGGTGTGTACGCATTCTTGCTGAATGCGCAGGGACACATATTGGGCGATCTATATGCCTATAACCGTGGAGAGTCCGTGCTGGTGGAGACGGATCGCGCACAGCTCGAAAAAGTGCTCTCAGTTTTTCGCAAGTACATCATCATGGACCAGGTTGAAATCGAAGATATCAGCGAAAAGCTAAGCTCGATCGGGATCGCCGGGCCGCACTCCGGAGAGGTGCTGAAAGCCGCCGGCTTTCAGTTTTCGCAGCTACAGGCGCTGCAGTTCGCCGACATCACTTGGCGGCAGATCAGTGTAACTCTGGCGCGCCACGACAATCCTTTGGTCGAATCCTACGAACTGTGGAGTGCCCCCGCTAAGACGAAATCTTTGTGGGAAGCGCTCGCCAATGCCGGAGCCACACTGGTTGGCGAAGCAGCAGTCGAGTTGCTCCGCATTGCGGCTGGAATTCCGCGCTACGGACAGGACATCCGCGAGCGCGATCTGCCGCAGGAAACCGAGCAGTCGCGCGCTCTGAGTTTTACCAAAGGCTGCTACATCGGCCAGGAGATTGTCGAGCGCATTCGCTCGCGTGGAGCCGTACATCGCACGTTCATAGGATTTGAAATCGAAGGCCGGCTGCCGACTCCCGGTGCCAAGGTCCAGGTGGACGGCAAAGATGTCGGCGAAATTACCAGCGTCGCATCCTTGCCCACCGATGGCAATGAGCGCAAGGTCGCCCTCGGATACTGCCGCCGTGAGGTCGCAACTCCGGGAAGGGAAGTGGTGATAGGAGACACGAAGGCGCGAATCTCCCCGCTGCCGTTCGCAGGAATTATTGGCTAATCATCAGAGATTGCGCGGGATGTACCGATAATTTACAAACAGGATCGAAGATTTATGCCCGATAAGAAACAAGATAGCCCTTTCACCGTAACCGACCGCCGGCCGTTCACCGCCGAAGGAGAGTTGCGCAAGGAGACCAGCGAGGAAGAGGCGCCACAAGCGCAACCTGCTATTGCGCCCAAGCAGCCCGCACGAGCAGAAGAAGGCCCGATTCCGCAGGCGCCCAGCGCCGCCGAGCAGCAGGAGCAGGCCGACGCCTATCGCAAATCGTCCAAGGATCTGGATTCCCGCGTCGAACTCGGCGGCCACTCCGCCAAAGATCTGGAAATGACCTTCGAACGTTTCATGGCCTCGCTCTACATGACCGCCATGTTGCAGCTTGGCCTGATGCGTGAAGAAGGCAGCCAACCGCACATTGACTTGATCGGCGCGCGCCAGACCATCGACACCATCAGCCTGCTTTCGGAGAAGACGAAAGGCAATCTCACCGCCGCCGAAGAAAATTTCCTGCAGAATTCACTCTACGAATTGCGTATGGCTTACGTTGAAGTTACGAACGCGCTGGCTCGCCCGCCCCAGGCGACGGGCACGGATTCCGCGAAAAGATGAAGGCCACGCTGACCGTCCTGGGCAGCGGCACGTCCATGGGCGTGCCCACCATTGGTTGCGACTGCGCCGTGTGCCATTCATCCGATCCGCACGATCGCCGCACTCGACCTTCGGTTCTGGTTGAATACGACGGCCGGGTGGTGCTCATCGATAGCACACCGGATTTTTACCAGCAGGCAATCCGTGAGCACATCACCCATCTTGATGCCGTGCTCTACACCCACGCCCACGCCGATCACATCTTGGGTATCGATGATCTAAGGCCACTCAGTTTTCGCCATAAGCCGGGCAAGCTGCCGCTCTACGCCCGGCCTGACGCCGCGGAATTCATTCGCAACATGTTCAGTTATGTCTTCGACGCGAACTACAAATTCGGCGGGCTGCCACAAGTGGAGTTGAAATCAATCGAGGGTCCGCTCAATCTATTTGGCGCGCAATTCGACCCCGTCACAGTTATTCATGGCGATACACAAATTTACGGTTTCCGCTTCGGAGCAGCGGCCTATCTGACCGATCACAGCGGGATTCCGGAGCCATCATTCGCGCAATTGCAGGACCTCGACATTCTCTTTCTCGATGCGCTCCGCCACAAGCCGCATCCGACGCACTCGACGGTTGAAAATTCATTGAAGATCGTCGAGCGACTGCGGCCGCAGCGCGCTTTCTTCACTCATATCTGTCACGATTTGCCGCACCAGCAGACGAACGTAACGCTGCCGCCCGACGTGCGATTGTCGTATGACGGGATGAAGCTGGAGTTTGAAATTTAGATTTAGCGGTTCCCAAAAAGTAGATGCTTGACCGCGGAAAAAGCTTTTTGACCGCAAAGATCGCAAAGAGTTACCCGAAGCTCGCAAAGAAGTTCTCTGCGTTCTTGGCGCACCTTCGCGAACTTTGCGGTAAACAGATTTAAATGCAAATCTTCCACAAACTCGATGACATTCCGCCCGGTTTCGGACCCACAGTAGTGACCGCGGGAAATTTCGATGGCGTGCATCGGGCGCACGCGTATGTTCTCTGTGAAATCGTGCGCCGTGCGCCGGTGATTGGCGCGAAAGCAATCGCCGTCACCTTCGAGCCACATCCGGCTCGCATCCTTCGCCCTGATTCATCTTTGAAGCTGCTCACGCCGACTCCGGAGAAGCTCCGCCTTCTCGAGGCTACCGGGCTCGATGCCGTTCTCTTGCTTCCGTTCGGCCGCGATCTTTCGCTCCTCAGCCCACGGGAATTTGCGGAACAGATCGTGAAACAAAAACTGCAGGCTCGAGAAGTGCACGAAGGATTCAACTTCCATTTCGGTCACAAGGCCGCGGGAACGGTGGAGATGCTCGCGCAGTATGGTCAAGAGATGGGTTTCAAGGTCGTCACTTACCCGGAGATGAAGCTGCGCGGCGAGCCGGTCTCGAGCAGCCACATCCGCAAGTTGC
>Ga0209472_1001296_pt1 | contig 14559 bp, 12 predicted proteins | sample GraSoiAngelo_130_FD_185887 | JGI IMG/M metagenome (GOLD analysis project Ga0209472, IMG submission 185887) | Grasslands soil microbial communities from the Angelo Coastal Reserve, California, USA - 14_0929_02_20cm (SPAdes) (version 2) | ecosystem: Environmental > Terrestrial > Soil > Grasslands ...
CATCATCGCGCTCATCTGCGCCGCGAGAGCGAGCGCCTGAGGGACCGTGCGATCCTTGAGCAGCTGCGTCATCATCGACGCCGACGCCTGGCTGATGGAGCAGCCCCGGCCGATGAAGCGCACGTCCCGGATTACGGCATCGGCCACGCGCAGCTGCAGGTCGATCTCATCACCGCACAGCGGGTTGTTGAGCGATACCGAGTGCGTTGCACCCTCCAGCGCTCCCTTGTTGCGGGGGCGCCGGTAGTGATCGAGAATCAGCTCCTGGTAGAGCGCACTGAGCCTGGGCTCAGGCGGGGACGTATCCAAACAGCGCTCCGGCCTTGACCAGCGAGCCGGCGAGGGCGGCGACGTCGTCGAGGTCGTTGTAGATGTAGAACGACGCGCGCGCGGTCGCGGGCACGTTGAGCCGGCGCATCAGCGGCTGAGTGCAGTGGTGGCCGGCCCGGATGCACACGCCGTCCTGATCGAGGATGGTGGCGATGTCGTGCGGGTGGATGTCGCCATATGTGAACGACACGACGCCCGCACGGTCACCCCATCGATCTGCGTCAATTGGTCGATCGCTGCCTGGGCGAGCGCCTGCTCGTGCTCTGCGATCCGCTCGAGGCCGATCGCGCTCAGGTAGTCAATGGCGGCGGCGAGCCCGACTGCGCCCTCCACGTTCGGCGTCCCGGCTTCGAACTTGTGCGGGATCTTGTTGTACGTGGAGTGGTCATCGAACACGCGCGAGATCATCTCGCCGCCGCCGTGATAGGGCGGCATCGCCTCGAGCAGCTCCGGCTTCGCAACCAGCGCGCCGGAGCCCATCGGCGCGAGCATCTTGTGTCCCGACAGGGCGTAGAAGTCGCAGTCGAGCGCCTGCAGGTCGACCTTCACGTGGGGCGTCGACTGCGCGCCGTCCACCACGACGGCCGCTCCGACCGCGTGGGCGAGCCGCGTCAACTGCGCCGTCGGATTCACCGTGCCGAGCGCGTTCGAGACATAGGGGAACGCGACGATCTTGGGCCGCCGCTCGAGCGCCGTCCCGAAGTCGGAGAGGTCGATGCGACCATCCTCCGTGATCTCCACCATCCGGAGGGTCGCGCCCTTCTCCTGGCAGAGGATCTGCCACGGCACGAGGTTCGAGTGGTGGTCCAGCGCCGTCACCACCACGGTGTCGCCCCGCCCGACGTGGGCCCGGCCGTAGGACCCCGCGACCAGGTTGATCGCCTCTGTCGTGCCACGCGTGAAGACGACACCCTCGGGCGCCCAGGCGTTTACGAATCCACCGAGCTTCGCACGGGCCGCCTCGTAGGCCTCCGTGGCGCGGATCGCGAGGCTGTACGCCCCGCGGTGAACGTTGGCGTTGGTGGTGCGGTAGTAGTCGGCGATCGCGTTCAGCACCGCTGCGGGCTTCTGGGTCGTGGCGGCGTTGTCCAGGTACACGAGGCGGCGGCCGTTCTCCTGCCGCTCGAGCAGCGGAAAGTCGGCGCGCAACCGGGCGGCGTCGAGCATCACGCGAGCTCCGCGCGCACCAGGCGATCGAGGCGATCCCGCAGGTCGGCGCTCCGCATCCGGCCGAGGATCTCGGCCGCGAAGCCGTAGGTCAGGAGGCTGCGCGCCGTCTCGGGCGAGAGCCCGCGGCTCTGCAGGTAATAGAGTGCGGTCGGGTCGAGCGGTCCGACGGTCGAGCCATGGGTGCACTTCACGTCGTCCGCGTGGATCTCGAGCTGGGGCTGGCTGTCGGCCCGCGCCTCGGTCGAGAGGAGCAGGTTGTTGTTCGTCTGCTTCGAGTCGGTGCGCTGGGCGCCGGGCCGTACGATGATGCGGCCGGTGAATACGCCGTGCGCCCGCTCGGCGAGCACACCGTTGAAGAACTCGTGACTGGCGCAATGCGGCCGGGCGTGGTCGATCACGGTGTGGTGGTCGGCATGCTGGCTGCCGCCGAGCACGTACAAGCCATTCAGGATCAGCTCGGCACCCGTGCCGTCGAGCACGGTCGTGATGTCGTGCCGGGCGAGCGTGCCGCCCAGCGTAATGGCGTGCAGCCCCAGGTAACTGTCGCGCTCCTGTCGCGATTGTGTCGTGGCGACATGATAACCGCGGCGACCTTCTCGCTGCACGCGGTAGTACTCGACGCGGGCGCCCTCTCCCACGACGACCTCGCTCACCGCGTTGGTCCAGTGCACCCCGTCCCCGAGCGAGGCGAAGGTCTCGACCACCACCGCCTGCGCGCCCCGCTCGACCACGATGAGGCCGCGCGGGTGTGCGACCTTCGGCCCGTCGCTCCCGCCCACAGTCGCGACGCAGACCACCTCGAGTGGCTGCGCGAGCACACAACCAGCCGGGACGTGCACGAACGCACCATCCGCCAGGAACGCCGTGTTCAGCGCTGCGAAGGCGCTGTCGCGCCAGTGCGCGAGCCGGGTGAGATGCGCGCGCGCGAGCTCGCCGCTCGGGCCCGCCTGGAGGGCCGCGGCGAGACTGCCCGCATACACGCCGTTCGGCAATCCCGCGAGCGACGACAGCCCGCGGACGTACCCGCCGTCCACGAACACGAGGCGGGGGCCCGCTCCGAGTTGCAGGCGCTCGACCTCTGCCGGAGCGGGAAGCGGAGAGTGGGCAGCAGGCGCGAGCGTGAATCGCGTCTCCGCGATCGGGGCGACGCTGGTAAAGCGCCACTCCTCCTGTTTCATCGTCGGGAAGCCGAGCTCGGCGAACCGGGCGATCGCGCCCTCGCGGATCTCCCGGAGCCAGGCGGGGGCGCCCGCGGCGCCATTGCTCGCGAACGTCTGGAAGTCGCGGACGTAGTGCTCGGTCATGCCACGGGCGCCGGTTCGCGGGTCCAGTCGTAGCCCCGTTCTTCGAGCTCGAGCGCTAGCTCCTTACCGCCCGACTTCACGATCCAGCCGGCGGACAGCACGTGCACGATGTCGGGCTGGATATGGGTGAGGATCCGGTAGTAGTGCGTCACGAGGACCGTGGCATTGTCGGGGCGGCGCAGCTTCTCCACCGTCTGCGCCACGGTTTTCACCGCGTCGATATCGAGGCCGGAGTCGGTCTCGTCGAGGATCGCAAGCTTGGGCTCGAGCACCGCCAGCTGGAGGATTTCGTTGCGCTTCTTCTCGCCGCCCGAGAAGCCGTCGTTGACGGGGCGATTCAGGTAGCTGTCGTCCCAGCCGATCAGCTTGAGTTTTTCCTCGAGCGCGTCCATGAATTCCACGGGGCCGAGCTCTTCCTCACCGCGGTGCTTGCGGATCGCGTTCACGGCGGAGCGGAGGAAGTACGCGTTGGTGATGCCGCGGATCGCGACGGGGTACTGGAACGCCAGAAACAGCCCCTCGCGGGCGCGTTCTTCGGGCTTCAGCGCCAGCAGGTCTTTGCCCTCGTACCGGATCGACCCTGCGGTGACGGTATAGGCGGGGTGCCCCCCGAGGACCTGGGCCAGGGTGCTCTTTCCAGAGCCGTTCGGGCCCATGATGGCGTGTACCTCGCCGGTGCGCACCACGAGGTCGACACCACGCAGGACCTCCCGGCCTTCGACGGTGGCGTGGAGGTTCTCGATCTGCAGCAACACGTTCCCCGTCATCCGACGCTGCCTTCGAGAGAGATCCCGAGCAGCCGCTGCGCCTCGACGGCGAACTCCATCGGCAGTTCCTTGAAGACTTCCTTGCAGAACCCGTTCACGATCATCGAGACCGCGTCCTCGGCCGACAGGCCGCGTTGCTTCGCGTAGAAGATCTGGTCCTCGCCGATCTTCGACGTGGACGCCTCGTGCTCCATGATCGCCGTGCTGTTGCGCACGTCGATATACGGGAAGGTGTGGGCTCCGCACTGGTCGCCGATCAGCATCGAGTCGCACTGCGAGTAGTTCCGAGCGTGCTCGGCACCCTTTAGGATCTTCACCAGGCCGCGGTAGGTATTCTGCCCATGGCCGGCCGAGATGCCCTTGGACACGATGGTCGAGCGGGTGTTCTTCCCCATGTGGATCATCTTGGTGCCCGTGTCCGCCTGCTGACGCTGGTTGGTCACGGCCACCGAGTAGAACTCACCGATCGAGTTGTCCCCCTGGAGAATGCAGCCCGGATACTTCCAGGTGATCGCTGAGCCGGTCTCCACCTGGGTCCAGGAGATCTTCGAGTTCTGGCCGCGGCACGCGCCGCGCTTGGTGACGAAGTTGTAGATCCCGCCGCGCCCCGCTTCGTCCCCCGGGTACCAGTTCTGGATAGTCGAGTACTTGATCGTAGCTGCGTCGAGCGCGACCAGTTCGACCACGGCCGCGTGCAGCTGGTTCTCATCGCGGACCGGCGCCGAGCAACCCTCCAGGTAGCTGACGTAGCTCCCCGCGTCGGCGATAATCAGGGTGCGCTCGAACTGGCCGGTGGACGACGCGTTGATCCGGAAGTAGGTGGAGAGCTCGAGCGGGCAGCGTACGCCCTTGGGGATGTAGGCGAACGAGCCGTCGGTGAACACCGCCGAGTTGAGCGCCGCGAAAAAGTTGTCGTTGTACGGGACGACCGACCCGAGGTACTGCTGAACGAGCTCCGGGTGCTCGCGGATCGCCTCCGAGATCGCGCAGAAGATGATCCCCTGCTTGGCCAGCGTCTCCCGAAACGTGGTCGCGACCGACACCGAGTCGAACACCGCATCCACGGCCACGCCCGCCAGGCGCTTCCGCTCCTCGATCGGGATCCCGAGCTTTGCGAACGTCTCGAGCAGCTTGGGATCCACCTGCTCGAGGCTCTCGAGTGCAGGGCGCTGCTTGGGCGCCGCGTAGTAGCTGATCGCCTGATAGTCGATAGGCCCGTAGGTGACGTTCGACCAGTGCGGCTCGGCCATCTTGAGCCAATTCCGGTACGCCTTGAGGCGCCACTCGAGCATCCATGCGGGCTCGCCCTTCTTCGCCGAAATCAGCCGGATGACGTCCTCGCTCAGGCCGGGGGGGACGACATCCGCCTCGATATCGGTGACGAACCCGTACTTGTACGGCTGCAGCACCTGGGCTTCGATAGAGGTCATGGCTGCTCCGTGACCCCGGGCTCGCGCGCGGGAGTCGCTGGTTCGGCAAACGTGATCGCGTACTCGCACGCGTTGCATCCGCTCGTGATATGCGTGCGCCGCTCGACGGCGGCTCCGAGCACGTCCCGCAGAAATTGCTCCTCCGCCGCGCACACCTCGGGGAAGCGCTCGGCGACGGCGCGGATCGCGCAGTTGTGCTCCGAGAGGCGGAACGCGCCGGCCGCCTCGTGCCACTCGGCCATGTAGCCCTGCTGGTTCATCAGCCGGGCGATGAGATCCACCCGCTCCGACGCCGCGGCGCCGGCCAGCTCCGCTTGCAGCTGGCGCGTGAGCTCGCGGTAGTGGTCTTCGAACAACTCCACTGCCGCCTGGCGGCCGCTCTTCCCGGCGACGCGCTCCAGCAGCTGGGTGAGTGTCTCCTCGTAAGCGCGCGGGAACAGCGCCTCGCCGTCCGCGCTCAACCGGTATGCGAACGTTGGCGCGCCGACCCCGCGCTGCTCACGACCGTAGACGATGAGAGCCTCCGCCTCGAGCTCCTTCAGATGGTGGCGGATCGCGTTAGCGGAGACACTCAGCTGGCGGGCGAGGTCCTTTGCTGTCAGCGGCTGCGCGCGCTTCAGCAGGTGCAGGATCTCCCCGCGAAGTCCTTTGTGCGCCGTGAGTTGCGGGTGATGGGTCGTCATGGACGCCGAATCCTAAGGGAAGTACTCGGGATTGTCAACTAAACTAAACAATCTTTGCGTGAATTCGGAAGTCGCTGCGCCCTCAATAGATGTCGCGATTCACTTCCCTCACTAGCCGCTCGTAATCCCGCGGGGTGTTCAGGTCGTCAAGCACCGCCGGGTCGTCCACCGTGACGGTGCGGAGCTCGGACTGATGGGCGCGCAGCACCGCCCGAGCGCCGTGCCGGGTGGCCGCCTCGCTGGTCTCGACCTCTTCGAATAGCGACGCATCCCAGATGACCGGTTGGCCGCGCCGCTCGGCAAAGGCCGGGACGACCGCCGGCCCGCCGGCGCGGCGGTAGGCCTCGATCAAGCGCTCCACGGTCGCCAGCCGGACGTGAGGCAGGTCGACCGGCCAGGCGAGCACGGCGGCGGGCCGGAGCGGCCGCAGAGCCGCGAGTGCCGCCCGCAACGAGCCGATAGGGCCGGTTTCGACCTCCGGGTTCTCTACAATCACGCAGTCGTGGGGCGCGAGAATCGGCCGGACCCGTGGCGCGTCGGGGCCGAGCACCACGAGGCGGAGCTTCAAGTCGAGCGCTTCCAGCGCTTCGAGGATGCGGATGATGAAGGGGCGACCGCGGAAGTCGAGCAGCGGCTTGGGGGTACCCATCCGCCCGGAGCGCCCGGCGGCAAGCACGACGCCAGCGAGGGACATGGCACCAACCTTACCCCGAGTTGCACCCGGGCGCCAAACCCCCAAATTGGCGCCCCATGGCTGTGCGGCGCATTCGCCAATTGGGCGATCCCATCCTCCGGGTCCGCTGTGAGCGGGTCCAGAATCCGAAGTCGGCCGCGACCCGGCTCATCGCGGACGACCTGCGGGACACCCTGCGCGCGGCGAAGGAGAAGTACAAGATGGGCCGGGCCATGGCGGCGCCGCAGATCGGCGCGCCGGTGCGGATCGTGTTGGTCCAAGTGGACAAGCAGCGTTGGACCATGATCAACCCGGAAATCACCGACGTCGGGCCGGACGACTTCCTGGTGTGGGACGACTGCTTTTCCTTCCCGAGCGTGTTTGTGCGGGTGTCGCGTGCCTACACGGCGACCCTCACGTACACCGACCTGAAGGGCAAGCAGCACACGATGCAGCTGGAGGGCCCGATGGCCGAGCTGCTGCAGCACGAGATCGATCATCTCGACGGCATCCTCGCGCTCGACCGGGCGGCGGGTCCCGACCCGTTCGCCTTCCGCTCGGAATGGGAGAAGATCCACGACCCGTCGGAGCGCTATAGCCGGCCCAAGCCCCGCGAATTGGCCTGACGCGGCCGCGCTGCGGACCTAGGTCGCGGCGCGCGCCGCTGGTCAGGCGGAGGCTTCAGCAGCCGCCGTCAGTGCACCAGGGGCAGTCGCACATACCGCTCACTTCCTTTCCGCCGGCCCGACCGGCTCGGCATCATCGCGGTTCCGAACACGCACTTGCCGTCTCGCCGCAGGTCGAGACGCGTGCGCAAGCGCCGTACGTCTTCCTGCACATCGGTACAGGAGCAGACCGTCGCGATGCAGGAGCGGATGCCGTCGAGCAGGGGATGGTCGGGCTGGCGCAGCCGGTAGTAAATCCAGCGACCTTCGCGACGCTCGTCCACCAGACCGGCTGCCTTGAGCACCTTGAGGTGCCGGCTGATGTTGGGTTGGGAGACATCGAGGGCGTCAACGAGCTCGCAGACGCAGGCTCCGGTCGGCACTGCAAGCAGGCAGCAGGCGAGACGCAGCCGGATGCGGTCGCCCAGTGCGGCGAAGAGGTCCGCGACATCACGCGCCACGGCATGCATATATTCCAATTTATGAATATGTAACCAGGCGTCAATCGCGACGTGATGGAGCGCCAGCTTTGCGACAGCATCCGTCCACCGCGTTCGCCCACCGAGCGCACGCGCTCGGCTAGATTGTAAGACGACAGGGGTGCTCGCCCGGGACCGCGGGCGAGCTGAGATCACACCCTTTGAACCTGATCCGGTTCGCACCGGCGAAGGGAGTCCCGTATGACCTGCCTCACCCAGATGCACTTCGCCCGCCAGGGCACCATCACCCCCGAGATGGAGCGTGTCGCGGAACGCGAAGAGCTGCCCGTGGCACTGGTCCGCGAGGAGGTGGCCCGCGGTCGGCTCATCCTCCCCGCGAACGTGCATCACCTGGCCCAGCGCCTCGACCCGATGGCGATCGGCAAAGTGGCGCGCGTGAAAATCAACGCCAACCTCGGCAACTCGGCCGTCGAGTCCAACATCGACCAGGAGCTCGACAAGCTGCACCACGCGGTCCACTACGGCGCCGATACCGTGATGGATCTCTCGACGGGCGGCGACATCGACGCCATCCGGCAGGCGATCCTTGACGCGTCTCCGGTACCCGTGGGCACGGTGCCGATCTACCAGGCCGTCACCGCGGTCAAGAAGGTTGAGGACCTCACGGCGGACGACCTGCTCGACATGGTCGAGCACCAGGCGCAGCAGGGCGTCGACTACATCACCGTCCACTGCGGCATCCTGCGCGAGTACGTGGGGCTCGCGCTCGGACGGGTGACGGGGATCGTGTCGCGCGGCGGGTCGCTGCACGCCTACTGGATGATGCACCACAACCGGCAGAACCCGTTCTACACCCATTTCGACCGTATCCTGGAAATCGCGCGGAAGTACGACGTCACGCTCTCGTTGGGTGATGCGTTGCGCCCGGGGAGCTTGGCCGACGCGAACGACCGGGCGCAGTTCGCCGAACTCGACACGCTGGGCGAGCTCACGACGCGCGCGTGGGCGAAGGACGTGCAGGTCATGATCGAAGGCCCGGGGCACATCCCGATGCACCTGATCGAGATCAACGTCCGGAAGGAGAAGGAGATCTGCCAGGAAGCGCCGTTCTACACACTGGGGCCCCTGGTCACGGACATCGCGCCGGGGTACGACCACATCACCTCGGCGATCGGCGCGGCGATGATCGGCTGGTACGGGGCGGACATGCTGTGTTACGTGACCCGCAAGGAGCACCTGGGCCTGCCCAACGCCGAGGAAGTACGCGAGGGTGTGATCGCGTACAAGATCGCCGCGCATGCGGCCGACATCGCGCGCGGGCGCGCGGGCGCACGCCAGCGCGACGATGCGCTGTCGCGGGCGCGGTTCGCGTTCGACTGGAACGAGCAGTTCCGGCTGTCGCTCGACCCGGCGCGGGCACGCGAGCTACACGACGAATCGCTGCCGGCAGAATACTTCAAGTCAGCCGAGTTCTGCGCGATGTGCGGGCCCAAGTTCTGCTCGATGCACATCACGCGGGAGATCACGCGGAAGCTGGAAGCGGAGCAAGAGGGGGTACCGGCGGACTGAGCGGCAGGCGTCACCACGCGTCGAGCGTTTCGCTACCGCTGTCCTTCGACCTCCGCGATCGCTTCGTAAGCTGACGCCGCCGCTCGGGATCGGTCGTACGCCCGCCGCAGGCCCCGCAGCGCGGCGAGCTGCGCCGCGCGGAGTGCCTGGTCCGATGGCACGGCGAGGTCCGGCCGCACGCCCACGCGCTCCCAGTTCGTCTTGGTGATGGGATTGATGGCCCGCCCCGTCGGCACCCAGACGCCGAAGTGGTCCGTGACCCGCTGCATGCCGCCGGGATGAGCGCCGCCGCCCGTCGTGTCGCCGACGATGACGGCCCGCTGCCGAGTCTGGAGATTGTACGCGAACTCCTCCGCACCCGAGAAGGTGCGCCGGCTGGTGAGGACGTACACCGGCCGGTCGGGGCCGTAGCGTACGCCCGGGACCCGAGTGCGAGTATAGAAGTGCTCGGTGCGGTTGCCGGGACGCCAGTAGAGCGAGTTCAGATGCACCGAGTCCGCACCGAAGAGATAGCTCGAGACAAACGCGACCATGCCCGGCGTCCCGCCGCCGTTCCGGCGCACGTCGATGATCAGGGCGTCGGTGTTGGCCAGGAAGGTAAACGCCGCAGCGGCGACGTCCTCGATCCACGCCGGCTCGAACCCGAAGCTCCGCACCTCGAGGTACCCCACGTTGCCCGGGAGCCGCTCCACTCTCTCAAACCCGAAGTTGACCTGGCGGCCAAACGCCCGAGCCCGCGCCTCCATCTCCGGGGTCCGGCCCGGTTGCGCGTCCAATCGTGGCAGCGGCTCGTCACTGTAGCGCACCCGGAGGTGCCGGTCCTGACTCACGGCCTGGAGGTGCGCCGTGAGCGAGTCGGCCAGCGCCTGGGCGCTTGTGATCCGCTCGTACTCTCCGCGCCGCACCCGGTCCCGGATGGCGCGCTCCATCGCCACGGCCGTGTCCGGAAAGACGTAGGCTTCCGTGAGCCGGGCCAGGACGCCGTCGATCACCTGCCGTCGCGTCGCCGCGTCGACGGTCATGTCGGCTGGATTCGAGCCCTGCGCCAGAACTGGAGGCACGGCGACCGCGAGCCAGACGGCTGCGAGAGAGACGCGTCGACTCATGACTCACCCCGCGCTGTGGGTCGTGAAAGAGGTTACCGATAACCACCGGTATGACGCGGCGCGCGGCAAGAGGGTCGCGCGCGGCGCGCTGTCTCCATGGCTGTCACCATGGTGTGTGAACGCTGTTCAGCCGAGGACTGCCCCGGCACGCGCCGGAAGATGCCGCCATCGAGCAGCGCAGCGTGCGCGGGCCGAGTGCGGTCGCAGGCAGCGGCACTGTGAGGGAGCCGATTCCGACGAACGCGCGGTGCCAGCCGGTTAACGAGGCTCGGTGACGGAGAGCTGTCACGATGCTGTGCGGTTCCTGTTGGCCAGTTCAGGGACCGCGCTTGACGAAGAACTCGTAGGGAGCCGTGCCCACTTCGTCGCCGAACGTGCCGCCGCCGCGCACGCGGACGAGATACGCTCCCCCCTGCGGCACGACGAAGCCGCCGGGCGACCAGTATTGTGGTGCGCTGACGATGAGACTCGCCCCTTGGCCGGCCAGCATGGCCCCCGTCGCTGGGTCTACGACCTCGAGGGTAATGAAACTCCCGGTGGGCACGGCGTTCGCCGTGAGTCGCCACCACGGGGTGAGCGTTTCGCCGGGCGTCCCAGTCGAGGTGAACTCGTCGATGTCGCCGGCGGGCAAGATCGCCTCGCCTCGAACCGTGTCGCCCAGCGCGAAGGAGGAGGCCACGTTCTCCGGAGCGCGATTCACGGCGACCACGCGGAACCGGTAAGGACCGACGAAGCGAAACACGTTGCCGCACGTGGCGTCATAGCACGAACCAAAGAACTCTCCGCGACGCTCTGCCACCACGATTCGGATCTTGCCCGAGGCGGGTGCCCTGAACGGGCCCACCGCTCTCTCAAACGACTGTCCCACGACCCACGCCAACGTGTCGCCGGTCGCGGGATCGAGCGCAATGAGCCAAGGATAGCCTGGCGAGCCAGGCGTCTGGAACACGATGTTGAGGTCCTGTCCGGCCGCCGCGCGGAGCGTGTACTCGTCCCAGTCGCCGGGTGCGTCGATTGCCTCGCCAGTGATGGAGTCTCCCGGGACGAGGGCGCTGGGTACGCGCTCCGGCGACGTCCCGAGAAGCTCTACCGTGAAGCGATAGGGCCCGCGCTCGCCGATAGGTGCCCGTCAGGAGCGACGACCCGTCCACCCGCATCGTATACGTGGGCGAGCGCGAGGCGCCCCGTTTGATCGAGGGCCGCCGACGCCGAACCCGGGTCCGAACGAATAGGCCGACGCCACAGTGCGGCCGTATGCGTCGAGCAGCTGCGCCGTGAGGACGCCCTCGGGACCGTCCGGGCCGCGTTGCACGACGAGGTTCACGCCGCTCGAGTCCGGCACGCTCACTCGCCACTCGTCCACGTCGCCCGGCACGTCGATCGATTCTCGTGACACGCTGTCGCCGAGCGCGATGGTGTCGGGAGCCGTCTCAGGCCGGGGATTCACCTTGTACAGGAGCAAGCGATACGGCCCCCGATCAGGATCGGTACGGTCCCGCGACCCTGACACGCGGAGGCGGTACGTCCCGGTTGTCGGCAGGGCGAAACGACCCGTGACCTGACGCAGGAGGCTCGTGTCGGTCCCGCTGCTGGCGACGCCACCGAGTCGCGTGTCTCCGGCCGCCACGACGTCGAGCTGCAGGTACGTGTCCGCCGAGCCGGTCCGGGCTTGGAGGAACGCGTTGAACTCTTCGCCCGCCGCGCCGGAGAACGTGAACTCGTCCACGTCGCCCGGCATATCGATCGCCTCGCCCACGACGGTGTCGCCCGGCGCGATCGCGGCGGGCACGTGCTCGGGGCGGCGATCCACGGGATAGAGGAAAAAGCGATACGACCCCGTGTCGGCCAAGAAGTGGCTATCCGTGCCCGTCACGCGTGCGACGTACGATCCGCCCTGCGCCACCGTGAAGCGACCCGTGGCGTGGGCGAACAGGCCGGTATCGGATGCGGCGCTCGTCGCGACGGCTAATGGGGGATCCGAGCCGTGTGCGATTTCCAGCTGGAATGCTCGCGCTGACTGCAGGAACGCGATGAATTCGGCACCCGGGGCGGCCGCGAAGGTGAACTCGTCCACATCACCCGCGCGGTCGATGATCTCGCCGCGGATCTCGGAGCCGACCGGCACGACCGGAGTGCGATGCTCCGGTGCGCGATCGATCAGGTAGGACCAGAAACGGTACGGACCGTGGTAGCGGGAGAAGTTCCCGAGAACTCCGCGGAAGTCGAACCGGTAATCACGCGACGTGGGGAGCTTGATGCGGCCGGTCGTGAACCGCGCCGGGCTTCCCGCGTCGGCCAAGACGTAGCCCAGCAGATCTCGAGTGCCCGGATCCCGCACCACGAGATTGAGAACACCAGAGCCGGCCGGGGCGAGTGCTTCCGCTACGGCAACGACTTCCTGCCCGGCCTCCCCATGTGTGACGAACTCGTCCGCATCGACGCGGGGCTCGATCACTTCCCCCGACACGGTGTCCCCGATCGAAAACGCGGCCGGTCCAAGTTCCGGAGCCCGGTTGACGCCATACACCATGAAGCGGAACCGCGCCGCTGCGGTGGATGGGAAGGCCTGCGCTCTCAGGAGATAGACGCCACCCCCGGGGCTCTGGAAGTTCGCGCTGGCATTTTCGTCGAGCGGGCCGGAACGCGGGCTGGCGGACACCGACGCGACAGACTGGTGATATTCGGAATCCAGGACGATCAGTTGCACCGCGCCTTCCCGCGCCTCCAGGAACACGGCGTACTCACCGCCGGTGTCCGCCGCGAAGGAGTACGTGCGGACGGTATCGCCGGTAATCGCGTCTTCGATCACGACGCCGACCGGAATCCGCTCACCTTCTCCTCGAGGCTCGAACGGGGAATCACAGGCGATGGCCGCCGCGAGTGCTACAGCGGCGGTGCGAATCATCCCACGAAACGAGAGGGGCGGCTGCGCGGGGCGCATCACGTCTTTCGCACGGGCGCAAGACTCGTGCACACACACAACACGAATTGAGCCGCGCTTGGAGAGCGGAGTATTGGCGGCTTGTTGCCGTCACGCAACAGCCGGGCGGGAGCGTCAGGTTGCGACCGACGCGAACGCGCGCACCGGGAAGCTCCCTATTCCTTTGACTCTGGCGGGCACGGCGAAGAAGCGAAATCCGGTGTCGGGCAGCTGACCCAAGTTGCACAAGTGCTCCACGATGGGGATCCCGGCGCCGAGCAGGATGGTGTGCGCTGGCCGAGTGCCGTCCGCGGCATCGTCGATGTTGAGCGAATCGATCCCGACGAGGGCGGCGCCCGCCGCCACCAACTGCTCGGCCGCGTCGCGCGTGAGAAACGGGTGGCCCGTGCCGTACCGCTCGGTCCGCCAGTGAGCGTCCCACCCGGTGTGCACGAGCACGGCCTTGCCCCCCACGTCATGGCCCCGGAACAGCGCATTGTCGAGCCCGCGCCCGGAGCGCGTCGTCGCGCGGATCACGACGCCGTCCAGGTCAGCCACGGCTTCGAGCGGATAGTCCCCGATGTCCTTGGCGCCATCGTACCGATGGAACGGCGCGTCGATATACGTCCCGGTGTTGGCGAGCATGTCGATCTTCCCGATCTGAAACGTCGTGCCGGGGGCGTAGCGGCTGCGCGAAGCGTCCCGCGACAACCAGTCGCTGATCACCGGTGCCGGGAGACCAGGGTAGGTGACCATCCCGTGCTCGACGGTATGGCTCAGATCGACGAGTCGACGCCGCGCGGGCGTCACGACGCCGCGGGCGGCGCCCACCGCGCCGGATCCTGTCCGTAGAACCGTTTTAGTTCGGCGTACAGCCCGGCGTGCTCTCGCACCAGGCGTGCGGGCCGTTCGAAGAACGTTTCCGTCGCAACCGCGAAGAACTCGGCCTTGTCGGTTGCGCCGTACGCATCGAGCGCAGAAGGCCGCATGGCGACGGCATCATCGCGCAACCGCTCGTACTCCTCGCTCAGGACGCGCGCCCAGGTCCGGAGCGCGCCCGACACCAGGACGGGCATGCCATCGGGGGTGCCGTCCTCCTGGTCCAGTTGGTGCGCGAACTCGTGGAGGACCACGTTGTGGCCGTCCGCCACGTCACGCGCGCCGTTGACGACGTCGTCCCACGCAAGCACAACGACGCCGTTCCGCCACGACTGCCCGCTGAGTGGGCCCGCCGGCATGACGATTTCGCCGGTCTGAGGAGCGCGCGCCAACTTCGGGACGAACGCGTGCGGGTAGATCAGCACGGTCCGCAGCGTGGGATAACACGGACCCTCCAGGTGGAGCAGCAGCAGGCACGCCTCAGCCGCAATCGTCACCCTCATCTCCTCCGTGACGACGAGCCCGCCGCACCCCTCGACGTGCTTCTCCGCCAGGAACACCTGTGCCAGGCGCAGCAGCCGTTCCCGTTCGTCCGCTGCGAGCCCTCGCGCCAGCGGCACGCA
>Ga0209472_1001304_pt1 | contig 14530 bp, 5 predicted proteins | sample GraSoiAngelo_130_FD_185887 | JGI IMG/M metagenome (GOLD analysis project Ga0209472, IMG submission 185887) | Grasslands soil microbial communities from the Angelo Coastal Reserve, California, USA - 14_0929_02_20cm (SPAdes) (version 2) | ecosystem: Environmental > Terrestrial > Soil > Grasslands ...
CGGGAGCAACGAGCCGCTGTACGTGATCGACGGTGTCCCGGTGGAAGCAGCAGCGGGCGGGGCGCTCAGGGGCATCAATCCGCATGACATCGCGTCGATCCAGGTGCTGAAGGACCCCGCCGAGACGGCGATGTACGGGGTGCGCGGCGCCAACGGGGTGATCGTCATCAAGACCAAGCGTCGCTAGCGCCCGCTTCGCCCCGGTCGAGCGGAAGATCAGGGGGCGATCGTTGTTCCGGGCCACCAGGTAGAGATCGCCTCCACGTGTCCGGACCCGCTGGATATCGCGGGCCTGGCCGGGGACTGCAAAGCCGCTCTGGGCCGCCGGCAGCGGCGTGAACCGCCCCATTCCATCTCCGCGCAGCGCCAGGCCATAGCTCGCGCTCATCCGCCCGATCTCCGGCTGCACGCCATCGAAGTTTCCGGCGAGGAGCAGGTCGGGCTTGCCGTCGCCGTCCAGGTCCTGGGCCAGGATGCCGTAGACCGGGGCCAGCTGCGCCTCCAGCGGGAGCGGGACCAGCGTAAACGACCCATCGCCGTTGTTCCTCACCAGGGCCGTTGCGAACGTGTGTGCTTGCTTGACGGTCGCCCCGGCAAGCTCGGCGGGGGAGAAGATGTCGGTGACGGTCTGACCGGCGTAGTCGGCGTAGCGAGGATAGCGCGGCCTCAGATAGGGCAGTGCCGTGATGAGCTCGTCCCGCAGCGCGATCGGATAGCTCGTCCCGTGGTTGTAGACCGACACGATCTGGTCGGTCACACCGTTCCCGTCGAAGTCCTTGACGTACATGGTGGTGGGCTCCGCCTCGCTGGCGTGCAGGCGGGTGTTCAAGCCCAAGTTGCCGACGATGAAGTCGACACGACCCTTGCCCGTGAAGTCGCCCGCGACGATGCGGTTCCACCACCCCTCGCTGTGCTCCAGATCCGTGGTCTTCAGGCGGACGAGCTTCCCGCCGCCCGCGTTCCGGAAGATGGTGATCGGCATCCACTCACCCACGACGATGAGATCCGGGCGGCCGTCGCCGTCCACGTCCCGCCACTCGGCATCGGTGACCATGCCGACGCGCTCGAGCTCCGGCGCGAGGCGTTTGGTCACGTCGGTGAAATGGCCGTGGCCATCGTTCTGCAGCAGCAGGCTCCGGGGAGCTTCACCGTAGTGCCATGGTACGACGCGCCCGCCGACAAAGAGATCGACGTCGCCGTCCCCGTCGTAATCGGCGGCCACCACCCGGGACCCGCTCACGTCCTCGGGCGGCAGGCTGCCGATGGCCTTCCGGAACCTGCCCCGTCCGTCGTTCAGGTACAGCCGGTCCTGCAGAGCCGGATCGCGCGATGATGCGAACTCGCTCCCGCCACTCACGACGTACAGGTCGGGGCGACCGTCCCCGTCGGCATCGAAGAACACGGCGCCGAGGTCCTCCGACAGGCGATCCTGCTCGAGCAGCTTCTCGTTGGTGCTCACGAATCGGCCGTCGGGCTGCTGGACGAGCAGCCTGCCCGCCTGACCCTTCGCGCCTCCAATGAACATGTCGTCCAGGCCGTCGCCGTTCACGTCGGCCACCGCCACCATCGGCCCTTCGGTCGAGAGCAGTTTCGGAATCAGGGGCTCGCGATCGAAGTCGACGAACTCGTTCTCGCGGTGCGTGTACGGGAGCCCGACCTGGTCCGTGACATCGGTGAAAAGAGGGGTTAGGGACTGGGGGCTAGGGGCTCGGGGGACCACAGCCTCCGACTGCCGCACGGTGAGCCGCTGATTCGTCGCGACCTTGGTGAGGAGGCTCACCCGGCCCTCCCGACCCGGCCACTCCACTTTCACGGAGTCGAGGGTGTCGCGCTGTCCCACGCCGAACGTCAGGATGTAGTCCACGCTCGACTGGAAGCCGCGCGTCGGCTCGAGCTCCTGGAAGAACTGCCGCGTCCCGCTCCAGAGCGTCACCTTCGCGCCGATGGCGAACCGGTTGGCGCCCGCTCCCTCGAGCCGCACCTGCAAGAAGCGATTCTGCGTGAGCGTTCTGGCGTTGTTGCGGTAGACGAACGCCTCCTGGTTGACATTGTTCACGACCAGATCGAGCGCGCCGTCGCCGTCCAGGTCCCCGTAGGCCGCGCCGTTCGAGAAGCTCAGCGTGTCCAGGCCCCAGGCCGCGCTCTCATTCGAGAAAGTCAGGTCGCCCCGGTTGTGGAAGGCGTAGTTCGGGAGCTTGGTCGAGCTCATCGCATCGATCAGCCGCCGGAAGTCCACGCGTCCACTGCTCGTGGCCTGGACCATGGTCTCCCGGTTCGCCAGAAACGCGATGTAGTCCTGCGAGGTCTCGTCCTTGGCGAGGCCGTTGGTGACGTAGATGTCCTTGTAGCCGTCCAGATCGAGGTCGGCCATGAGCACGCTCCAGCTCCAATCGGTCCGCGCGACGCCGGCAAGCTGGCCGATGTCCGAGAACGTGCCGTTGCCGTTGTTGAGATGGAGCATGTTGCGCGTAAACTGATAATGAAAGCCGTTGCGCACGTCGCCCTGCAGGCGGTCCCAAGTCGCGAACGAGGAGGTGGTCTTGAGGCGACGCTCATCGTCGGGCAGCATGTCCGCCACGTAGATGTCGGGCCAGCCATCGTTGTTCACGTCCGCGATATCGAGGCCCATCGACGACAGGCTGATGTAGGGCATCTCCTGCTCGAGCCGCTCGGCGAACGTGCCGTCGCCGTTGTTGATGTAGAGATAGTCCCGCTCGAAGAAATCGTTCGCCACGTAGATGTCGGGCCAGCCGTCGCGGTTCACGTCGCTCACGACCAGCCCCAAGCCCAAGCCGATCTCGCTCCCGAAGATGCCGGCGGCCGCGCTCACGTCGACGAAATGTCCCCCGTCGTTGCGATACAGCTTCGCGCCGCCGAGCGGGTCGCGCACGTCGCGGGTGTTCGTGACCGGGAAACTCGCCACCGGCCGCGGCGAATTGTTGATCACGAATAGATCGAGGTCGCCGTCGCGATCGTAGTCGAAGAACACCGCCTGCGTCGAGTATGCCGAGTCCGCGACGCCGTAGGCGGCCGCCTCCTCGACGAAGGTCGGGACGCCGTCCGCGTTCAGCCCCTGGTTGATGTACAGCTCGTTGGCGCGCAACGTGCCGTCGCCGTTGCCGGCGTGACAGATGTAGATATCGAGCCGCCCGTCGCCGTTCACGTCGGCGAGGGTGACGCCGGTGGTCCATCCCTTGTGCCTCAAGCCGGCTTGCTCGGTGACATCGCGGAAGCGGAACTTGCCCTCGTTGAGATACAGCCGCGGCCCGCCCAGATTCCTGGTCAGCACGATCTCGGGGAGCCCGTCGCCCGTCAAGTCGCCGAGCGCCGTCCCGCCGCCATTGTAGTAGTTGCGGTAGGTGAAGACGTTCAGCTCGCGGGTGTCGGTGAGGCGATTCTCGAAGCGGACGCCGGTGTAACCGGAGGGGAGCCGGGTGAACAGCCGGCTGTCGGCCGGAGGGAGCGTGGGATCCGAGCGTGCGGAGCAGCCGGCGAGCAGGCAGAGTATGGGCACGAAAAGAGGTAGGGGCGCAGCATGCTGCGCCCCTACACTCCTGCTGCGCCGCGTGACAGCCCCCGTCAATCAGTAATCGGGGTTCTGCGAGATCAGCGCATTGGCGTCGATCTGCGTCTGCGGGATGGGCATCAGGACGAGTTTGTCGGCCCTCGGACAAGACCCCGTCGTTATGTCCTTGAACTCCCAGCAGGCGGTGTACTTGCCGTGCCGGATCAGATCCTGGCGCCGTTTTCCTTCACTGAAGAACTCAAACATGCGCTCGTTCTTGATCATGTCGTGCGTGATCGGCCCTGCGAGCGGCCCGGCGACCGGGACCGTGCGCGCCCGCACGGTGTTGAGCGCCGCGAGCGCGGCCCCGCTCCCGGGCGTCTGCTCGTTCAGCGCCTCGGCCTGGATCAGATACATTTCGGCAAGACGGAACCAAGCGAAGTCGTTGCCGTTGTTTTGCTGCACGTGCGCTTTATCGATCGGCCACTTGTAGATCCGCGCGCCCTCGGCCTCGTTCGCCGAGGTCACGTTGCCGATCGTGATCGAGAAGTCCAGCGGCTTGTGGTCCCGGGTTTCCGCCGGCTGGAGGGTCTCGAGGTTCACCTGCGGTCCCACGAGGAAGATTTTCCGGCGCTTGTCCGCCGGATCGAAGGCATTGTAGGTCTGCGCCAGGGCCGCGAAACCGTTCCAGGGCGAGGGGGTGAACTGGTTGTAGTGCAGCGTCCGCATCACGAAGTTGAACCCCAGGCCATCCGCATCGGCGAACTTGACGACGAAGATGTTCTCCGGTGACAGGTAGTTGTCGGGGATGAAGTTCTCCGGAAACGAGTCCGCCAGCTGGTAGACGCCGGACTTGATCACGCTGTCCGCCTCGTCGAACGCCGCCTGGCAGGCATCCTTGCCTCCGGTCACCCCTCCGCTCACCGTTACATTCAGGCACGAGTTGTAGCTCGTAGCACTGATGCCGGCTGCGGCGCCCTCGTTCTTGAACACCCGGGCGTTCAGGTACATGTTGGCCAGGAGCGCATCGACGGCGCCCCTCGTGATGCGCCCACGGTCTCCAGCACCCCAGGTCAGCGGCAACGCCGTGCGGATCGCCCACAGCTCCGACTCGATGAACTTGAAGGTCGAGTCGCGCGTCTGGCGCGGGTTCGCCTTGAGCTCGGTCGACGTGACGACCGGCACGCCGCCGAACAGGTCCATCAACAGATAGTAGTAGAATGCGCGCAGGAACCTGACCTCGCCTTTGATCCGCGTTTGATTCGGGACAATCGAGTCCTGGAGCGCCTCGAGCAGCACGTTGGCCCGCGCAATCCCGGCAAAGGGCGAGTTCCACGCGTTGTTCAGGAAGGTGAGCGTGCCCGGGCTGTTCGCCGAGTAGGTCTGGCGGTGGCTCTCGAGCCAGGTCCCGTTATCGTACCAGTCCGAGCCGCGCGTCGGCACGACGATCTCGTCGGTGCTGACCTCACTGACGCCCCAGTAGTCGCCTTCGCTCACGCTGTTCCGCAGCTGCGCGTACACGCCGGCGAGGGCGGAGAGCACTTCACCCTCGGTGTGGAAGAAATGGCTCGGGGTGATGGAGCTGATGGGCGTCTCCGTCAGATCCGTGCATCCCTGCATGGGCACGAGGAGCAGCGTGCAGAGTCCCACCGCCCCGATCGACGTCGTCACGAAAAGTCGCTTCATGGATCAGAGCTCCTTAGAACGCGACACGGAGGCCCCCCGTGATGGTCCGGGGGCGGGGATAGGAGAGATAATCGATGCCGCGCGCCGCCAGCCCTACGTCGGTCGGGTCGGACTGGTTCAAGCTCGATACCTCGGGGTCGAGCCCCGAATAACCCGTGATCACGAACAGGTTGTCGGCCGACACGTAGAGGCGAGCACTCCGGGCCGAGCGGGTCAGGACCGGCAGGTCGAGCGCGTACTCCACCGTGAGATTCTGGAGGCGGAGGAACGACGCCCGCTCCACCCAGCGGGACGAGTAGATGGCCGGCTCGTGGAGATCGGTGCCGTCGCTCAGGGCCGGCGCCAGGAAGTTCTTGTCCTGCAGCGCGTTGCTCTTCGTGGACCAGACGAGGGCGGTGTTGTTGAACACGTCCTGACCCACCGATGCCCGCAGCAGGAAGCTGATGTCGAACTTGCCCCAGTTCACCTGGTTGTGCAGCCCGATGGTGAAGTCCGGGTTGGCATCGCCGATCACCTGGTAGTCGGCGGCATCGGGCCCTCCCCGCTTCGTCGTGAGACCGTTGACGCACCCCGAGGTGGCCGCCGTGCAAGCGAACACCTGGTACCCGGTCGTCGGGTCGACGCCGACGAACACGGGCCCGTAGAACGTACCGAGCGGATGGCCCGGAATCAGTCGCTCGGCGCGAGTATCGGACTGCCCCTGCCCGCTGACGATACCGGAGGTGAGGAAGGTGTGGGGGCCGAGATTCAGGATCTTATTGCGCTCGGCCGCGAACACGAGCCCGGACCGCCAGGTCAGACCCGGCCGCGCCACGACCAGGGCGTCGAGCGAGAGCTCCACCCCACGGTTGCGCAGCTTCCCGACGTTCTCGAGCCGCGTGGCCGCGGGCTGCGGCTGTGGCACCGGAACCTCGAGGATCAAGTCGGAGGTATTCTTGATGTAATACTCGACGCTCCCGGCCAGACGGTTGTTCAAAAAGCCGAAGTCGAGGGCTCCGTTGTACTGGTCCGTTTGCTCCCACTTGAGGTTCGGGTTGCCGACGCTGTTCGGGATGACCCCCGCCTGCGACGCGTCGCCCCACGGATACGCCGCGCTGGTGCCGCCCACGAGGGTTCGCAGCGACTGATAGGGCTTGATCCCCGGATTGCCCTGACGCCCCCAGCCGACGCGCAGACGCAGGTCAGAGAACGGCCCGCCGCGCAGGAACTCCTCCTGGGTCAAATGCCACGACGCCGACAGCCCCGGGAACAACGCCCATTGGTGCCCTTCGGCGAACTTCGACGATCCGTCGTAGCGCAGCACGCCGGTGACGAAGAACCGATCCTTGAAGCCGTAGTTGACCCTGGACAGGAAGGACACGAGCCGACTCTCCTGCGCGTCCGAGGAATCCTGCAGGGTTGAGGCGGCGTTCAGGCTGTTGTACAGGAGCAGGTCGGTGACGAAGCCTTTGCCCTGGCCCATCGCCACGTCTTTCGTGAACTTGCTGTACTCATATCCACCCACCACATCGAGGCTGTGAGCCTCGCCCACCTGCCGCCGGTAGGTCAGCAGGGTCTGCACCGTCTTCGTCGAATTGTCCTGACTGTACACGCGCGCGAGCCCGTTGCCCAACGTCCGGCCGAGCGGATTTGCGATGGGGAAATAGATCTGCCGCCCCCCGGCGGAATAGTCCAGCCCGACCGTCACCTGCCCCGTGAGACCCGGGACGATATCGAGCTCCGCCGACCCGTTGGCCAGGGTGCGGGTGGTCTGGCCCAGGTTGCTCACCTGGTTCGCCAATGCCACCGGGTTGCGCAACGACTGCGAGCCCGGCACCTCGTAGTAGGTCGTATCGTTGACCATGATCGGCAGCGTGGGATTGAAGACGGCGGCGTTCTGGAACACGCCGCCCTCGAAGCCGGCCCGGTTCTCGAACAGGATATACTGGTCGTTGACGCGCGACGTTGTCACGTTCACGCCGAGGCGCATCCGGTTGTCGAGCGCCTTGTGGGTGGCGCTCAAGCGCCCCTGAATCCGCTCGAGGCCGTTCGAGATCGCCACGCCCTGCTGCTTCATGTAATTGAGCGACGCGCGATAGCGGGTGTCCTCGCTCCCGCCGGAGAACGACAGGTCGTGATTGTGCGTGACGGCGGTGCGGGTCACGGCGCGGTACCAGTCGGTGTTCGCGTTGCCCAACGAGGTAAGGTGTATCGGATCGAGCCCCCGGGCCGAGGTAAAGCAGGCTCCCTTTGTATCTACAGGCTTCGGAAGGCAGGCGGCCGTATCCGCGATGAAAATCGGCACTTGCTGGTTCACATACTGCCGGTAGTCACCCGCGGTCACCAAATTCAGGTACTTGGCCGGGGAGGCCGCGGCCACATAGCTGTCGTACTCGATGCTCGGCCCTCCCGCCGCCGCGCCCTTCTTCGTCTCCACCAGGATGACGCCGTTGGCGGCGCGGCTGCCGTAGATCGCGGTCGCCGAAGCGTCCTTCAGGATCGTGATGGACGCGATATCCGAGGGGTTGAGCAGATTCAGCGGGTTGCGCGGCAGCGGGGGCGTGCCGGTGAACGCGTAGCTCGGCGGTTCGGTGGGCACGTTATAGATCGGCACGCCGTCGATCACGTAGAGGGGATCATTGCTGTTGCTGATGGAGCTGCCACCGCGAATCAGGATCTGCGTGCCGGCGCCCGGCTCGCCGTTGTTACGCGTGACCTCGACCCCCGCGGCCCGCGCTTGGATCATCTGGTCGACGTTGGTGATCACACCGACGTTCGCCGCGGCGGCGCTGACCGTCGAGACGGAGCCGGTGATCGCTTCGCGCCGCTGCGTGCCGTACCCCGTCACCACCACCGGCTCGAGGATCGCGGCCGCCGGCGCAAGCGTGACCTGCGCCGTCGTGGTTCCGCCGGGGGTGACGGTGATCTCCTGGATCTGCGAGCCGTACCCGATGCGGCTCGCCCGCAAGCGGTAGGCCCCCGCGGGAACGCCGTTCAGTGTAAAGCTGCCGTCGCTGCGGCTCAGCTCGCGGTACGGAGTCCCCGCGATCGCCACTTCGACGTTGGCGAGCGGCTGCTGCGTCGTGGCGTCCACGACCTTCCCCGTGACGGCGCCCGTAGTTTCCTGGGCGCCCAGTGGGACCGCCCAGAACAAACCAGCGATCAGCGCGGGAACGAGGTGACGGACGAGTCGCATACGTCGGCCCTCTGCAGGGTAGGGAGTCGGGATTCGGATCGCGGTGCGCTGTCGTACGTACACGCTCATGGATCTCCTCCGGGTGAGTCTCTTTGAGGAGGCGACGGGCTGCGCGGCTAGATATGGCCGCCGCTCGTGGAGTCGTCAAGAGGAGCCCGGCCGCGCTTCTGAGCGAGGTAGACCGGCACGCCCAGGCCGAGGAGGGCGGTCCCGATGAGGGCGTTTCGCGGGTTGGCGATCGCCGAGCTGGCGACGACATACGCCGCGGCGAGCACGAACAGCGCCGCCGTCCAGGGATAGGCGGGTACCCGAAAGCCGACGTCTCCCCAATCCCTCGCTCTATAGATGAAGAGACTGGCCCCGGTGAGCCCGAAAAAAATCCAGTCCCCGAACACGACGTAGTCGAGCAGCTGGCCATACGTTCCAGATAGCGCCAGCACGATGGACCACGCCCCCATGAACACGATGGCGCCCGCGGGCGTACGGTAGATCGGATGGAGCGCCGCCAGGCGGGTCAAAAACAACCCGTCCGCGGCCATCGTCTGAAACACACGCGGCGTCACGAGAATGACCAGGTTCAGGAAGCCGAAGGTCGAGACCGCGATCCCGGCGCTGATCAGGCGCGTTCCACCCGGGCCGACGACCCGCGCCATCACGTCGGCCGCTGGCGCCGTGCTCGCCGCGAGCCCCGCCGCACCCAGCACCCGCAGATACGCGACGTTCACGAGCAGATAGACCGCCACGACGCCCACGACCCCGAGCACGAGCGCGCGCGGCAGGTCCCGCTCGGGCGCGACGAGCTCCTCGGCGATGAAGTTGGTCTGTTGCCAGCCCCCGTAGGCAAAGAGCACCGGTACGAGGGCGGCACCCAGCGCTACCCCCACCGCCCACATGCCCACCGGGGCGGTGGAGGGCGGTGGAGGACGGTGGAAGGCGGTGGAAGGCGAGAACCAGAGGCCAGCCACGATGAGCGCGGCGAGCGCGGCGAGCTTCAGGACTGTGAACACGTTCTGCGTGACCGCCGCCGGCCTCACGCCCACGTAGTTGACTGCCGACACGACCCCGATCGCACCGATCGCGAGGGGCAGCCTGGCGCTTGGAGACAAGCCGAGCAACGGGACCGCGTAGCTCGCGAAGGTCACGGCGACCGCAGCGGTCGCGCCGGTCGCGATCACCAGCAGGAGCGCCCAACCGTACAGGAACGCCGGGAGTGGACCGAACGCCTCGCGGAGGTAGACGTAACCGCCCCCCGCCCGCGGCCGCCGGGCGCCAAGCTCGCCGAAGGTCAGCGCGCCGGCGAGCGCGATGATGCCGCCGGCGATCCACGCGGCGAGCGTGAGCCCGGCGCTGCCGACCCGCGCGGCCACCACCTCGGGCCCGAGAAACACGCCGGACCCGATGATGCCGCCGATGACCGCCATCGTGGCGGAAAAGATGCCGAGGCGGCGCGCGTAGGTGACGCCGCCGGCTGATGCGCTCACGCGGCAGGAAGATGCATCCCGCAACATTGTTCGGATAGCGTGAACCCCCCTGCCCCCCCTTCCATCAGCGCGTCCCCCTCTACACGTTTTTTCCCATACTTCCGCGAGGATGCTCTTTCATGGCCGCCATCACTTTCACCGTCAACGGCAAACGCGAAACGGTCAACGTCACGCCCGACACGCCGCTCCTCTGGGTGCTGCGTGACACCCTCGGCCTCACCGGGACCAAGTTCGGCTGCGGGATCGCCCAGTGCGGCGCCTGCACCGTCCACCTGGACGGCGTGGCCACGCGCACTTGCGTGCTGCCCGTCTCGGCCGTCGCCGGCAAACGGGTGACCACGATCGAAGGCCTGTCGAAAAACCGGTCGCACGCGGTGCAGCGCGCCTGGATCGAAGAAGACGTGCCCCAGTGCGGCTATTGCCAGTCGGGGCAGATCATGGCCGCCGCTGCCCTGCTCGCGAAGAATCCGCATCCCACGGACGCCGACATCGACACGGCCATGACCAACATCTGTCGCTGCGGCACCTACCAGCGGATCCGCGCCGCCATCCATCGCGCCGCCCAGGGAGCGTGATATGAGCGCCGCTCCAGAGATTACCCGACGCGAGTTCCTCGAAGCGGCGGGCGTCGCCAGCCTCGTCATCGGCTTCCATCTGCCCGCAGCCGGCCGGAGAGCGGGGGGCGCCGCCGCCGCGGCGCCGTTCGCCCCGAACGCCTGGCTGCGCATCGGCGCCGACGAGAGCGTGCTCGTCGTGGTCGACCGCTCCGAGATGGGCCAGGGCGTGACGACCTCCCTGCCCATGCTGCTCGCGGAAGAGCTCGAAGCCGACTGGTCGAGGGTCCGGATCGAGTCCGCCCCCGCCGACAAGTCGTACGTCAATCCGATGTTGTTCGGCATGCAAGGAACCGGTGGCAGCACGAGCGTCCGAGCGGCTTACACACCGCTTCGCAAGGCGGGCGCGACGGCGCGCGAGATGCTCCTCACCGCGGCCGCGGAAACCTGGGCGGTCGACAAGGCCGCCTGCCGCGCTGAGAAGGGCGCGGTGATCCACACGCCCAGCAACCGGCGCCTCACCTACGGCCAGCTGGTCGCGAAAGCAGCCACCGTGCCCCTGCCCGGCGACGTCCCGCTCAAGGACCCTAAGGACTGGAAGATCCTCGGCACCCGCGTGAAGCGGCTCGATTCGCCGCCCAAGGTGGACGGGAGCGCGCAGTTCGGCATCGACGCGAAGGCGCCGGGCTTGCTCGTCGCCGTGGTCGCGCGCTCGCCCGTCTTTGGGGGCACGGTGAAGAGCTTCGACGCCGCGCAGGCGAAGACCGTGCCGGGCGTCAAGCACGTCGTTCAGATCTCGACGGGCATCGCCGTCGTAGCCGACGGCTACTGGTCGGCCAAAAAAGGCCGGGACGCGCTCACCGTCACGTGGGACGAGGGCCCGACCGGAAGCGTGTCGAGCACGACGATCACGCAGCTGTTCGGCAAGAACGCCGACCAGGCCGGCGCGGTCGCGCGACACGACGGCGACGCTCAGGGCGCGATGCCTGGGTCCGCCGCCAAGCTCGACGCCACCTACGAGCTGCCGTTCCTCGCCCACGCGACCATGGAGCCGATGAACTGCACCGCCCACGTTCGACCCGATGGCGTGGACATCTGGGCGCCGACCCAGTTCCAGTCCGGCGCGCAGGGCCTCGGCGCCGGCATCGGGGGCGTCCCGCCCGAAAGGGTCAAGGTGCGCACGACCTATCTGGGTGGCGGCTTCGGCCGGCGGTTCGAGCTCGACTTCATCAAGGAAGCGCTCGAGACCTCCAAAGCCACCGGCGCACCGGTGAAGGTGATATGGTCCCGCGAGGACGACATTCGAAACGCGCAGTACCGCCCCGCTTGTTACCACCGGTTCCAAGCGGGTCTCGACGGAACCGGCCAGCCGGTGGCATGGACGCACCGCATCGTCGCGCCGTCCATCATGGCCCGCGTGTTCCCCAACTTCGTGAAGAACGGGCTCGACACAGAGGCCGTTGAGGGCGGCGTCGGCATGCCGTACGCGGTGCCTAACGTGCACGTCGACTACGTGCTCACCGACACCGGCATTCCGGTCGGGTTCTGGCGGTCGGTGAACAATTCGTTCAACGCGTTCGTGGTCGAGAGCTTCATCGACGAGCTGGCCCACGCCGCAAAGAAGGATCCGTACGAGTACCGCCGGGACCTGCTCGGCAAGGCGCCGCGTCACCTCGGCGTGCTGAACCTCGCCGCGAGCAAATCCGGCTGGGGCACCCCGCTCCCGGCGGGTCGCGCCCGCGGTATCGCCGTGTACAAGTCGTTCGAAAGCTTCGTGGCCGAAGTGGCCGAAGTCTCGGTGGGATCGGACGGAGCGCCGCGCGTGCACCGGGTCGTCTGCGCGGTGGACTGCGGACCGGTCGTGAATCCCGACATCGTCGAAGCGCAGATGCAGAGCGCCATCGTGTACGGCCTGACGGCCGCGCTGTGGGGCGAGATCTCGATCGACAAGGGTCGTGTGCAGCAGAGCAACTTCCACGATTACCGCATGCTCCGCCTGGCCGAGATGCCTGTGGTGGAAGTCCACATCGTGCCGAGCACGGACGCGCAGGGCGGCGTCGGTGAGCCGGGCACGCCGCCGATCGCGCCGGCGGTGTGCAACGCGTTGTTCGCGCTGACGGGGAAGCGGATCAGAAAGTTGCCGATCGGCAAGCTGGCGTAAGCGGTAACCAGTGAGAGGTGAGCGGTGGCCCCACACGACCATCGGCCACCTCTCACTCCTCACCTCTCACGCCGTCGTCATGAGGGGGAGAATCGCATGAGTACCGTCACCCGCAGAGACTTCGTCAGCACCACCACAGGCCTGGTGATCGCCTTCGCCTTGCCGTGGCGCGCGGACGCGGCGTCCGCCGCCGGCGACGCCCCCTTCGCCCCCAACGCCTGGCTGCGCGTCGGCACCGACGGCATCGTCACGCTCACGCTCGACAAGTCCGAGATGGGCCAGGGGTCCCAGACGGGCCTCGCCATGATCCTGGCCGAGGAGCTCGAAGCGGACTGGTCCACGATCCGGCTCGGCCCGGTGCCGGAGAATCCGGCCGGCTGGTCGCGCCGCATGTCCACCGGCGGCAGCACGGCGATTCACGGCTCATGGGACCTGCTGCGCAAGGCGGGCGCCACCGCGCGCGAGATGCTCGTCAGCGCCGCCGCCGCGGCGTGGGACGTCGATCGTGCCGGCTGCCGGGCGGAACAGGGCGCGGTGATCCACACGCCCACGAAACGCCGGCTCCCCTACGGCAAGCTCGCGGCGCGTGCGGCGCGGCTCCCCGTCCCACCGGACGTCCCGCTCAAAGACCCGAAGCAGTTCCGGCTGCTCGGCACCCGCACGACGCGGCTCGATACCCCCGCCAAGGTCGATGGCAGCGCCGTCTACGGCATCGACGTGACCATGCCGGGGCTGTTGGTCGCATCGATCGAGCGGTGTCCCGTGTTCGGCGGCACGATCAAGCGGTACGACGCAACGAAGGCGAAAGCACTGCCGGGCGTACGCGCGGTCGTCGAGCTCGAGCCCAGCCCGTGGACGGGGAAGGACGGCGCCTGGGGCGTGGGTTGTGCGGCCGGAGTGGCCGTCGTCGCCGACACCTACTGGCACGCGTTCCAGGGGCGCAAAGCGCTCGAGGTCGAATGGAACGAAGGTGAGGCGGCGTCACTCGGCTCGGATGGCATTCGCGCGGAGCTCGCCCGCCTTGCCGACCAGCCCGGCGTCGAGGCGAAGAAGGTCGGCGACCCCGTCGCGGCCCTCGCCGGCGCGGCGCAGCGCCTGGACGCGGTTTACGAGGTGCCGTTCCTGCACCACGCTACGATGGAGCCGATGACCTGCACGGCGCATGTGCAGGCGAATGGGTGCGACGTATGGGCCCCGACCCAGAACCAGACGCGGGCGCAGGAGGTGGCGGCCGAGCTCGCAGGGCTCCCCAAAGAGAAGGTCCGGATTCACACCACTTTCCTGGGCGGAGGATTCGGGCGCCGGCTCGAGCCGGATTTCGTGTCGGAAGCGGTGCGCGTGTCGAAGGCGGTCGGCGCGCCGGTGAAGGTGATCTGGACGCGGGAGGACGACACCCAGCACGGGTTCTACCGGCCCGCGAGCTACAACCGCTTCGCGGCAGGGTTGGACGCCGCCGGGAATCCGGTTGCCTGGACCCACCGCGTCGTGGGAACGCCGATCCGGCTCAAGTTCGGGCCGCTGCCGAAGGGACTGGACGGCTCGCTCGTGGACGGCGCCGAGGACCTGCCGTACGGCATCCCGAACCTGCTCGTCGACCAGGTCGCGGCCGACTTCCTGCCGATCCCGCGCGGGTTCTGGCGCTCGGTCGGTATCTCACACAACGCGTTCGTCGTCGAGAGCTTCCTGGACGAAGTCGCGACGGCGGCAAAGAAAGACCCGTACGAGCTGCGACGCGCACTGCTCAAGGACAAGCCGCGGCACCTGCGGACCCTCGAGCTCGTGGCAGAAAAGGCAGGCTGGGGCACGCCCCTTCCGGCGGGACGGGCACGGGGCATCGCCTTGGCCGAGTGGCAGCCTACGGTGTGCGCACAGGTGGCGGAAGTGTCGGTGGACTCGGGAGGCGTGGTGCACGTGCATCGCGTGGTCTGCGCCGTGGACTGCGGGCCCGTGGTGAACGTGGGCCAGATC
>Ga0209472_1001306_pt1 | contig 14513 bp, 13 predicted proteins | sample GraSoiAngelo_130_FD_185887 | JGI IMG/M metagenome (GOLD analysis project Ga0209472, IMG submission 185887) | Grasslands soil microbial communities from the Angelo Coastal Reserve, California, USA - 14_0929_02_20cm (SPAdes) (version 2) | ecosystem: Environmental > Terrestrial > Soil > Grasslands ...
TCCCGCGCGTGCCGAGTCTTAAACTCGAAGTCGTGATCGTCGATCCCCGGCCGGTACTTCACTTCCTTCAGATGGATGACGTGCTGCTTTTTCTTGGCCGCCCGCGCCGCCTTCGCCTCCTCAAACTTGAACTTCCCATAGTCCATGATCTTCGCGACCGGGGGTCGCGCGAGCGGGGCCACCTCGACCAGGTCGAGACCTCGCTCCTGCGCCGCCGCCAACGCTTCCTCGACGGTCAGCACGCCGAGCTGTGCTCCGTCGGGGGCAATCACGCGGATCGGGCTGATCCGGATCTGCCGGTTGACTCGGATGCGCGGTGCTTTGTTGTTCGGGCTTTCGATCGCCAGGTGCCGTTCTCCTCCAGAAGAAAGAAAAGAAAAAGCGGATTCCGTCGGCCCCTGGAATCCGCGCCCCGCCGTCCGTCCTCAGTCATCCGTTATCCGTAAGGACGGACGACGAACAACGGATGACGGACGACGTTCCTCGACCCTAGAGCACTCCCCGATCCGGAGAGGCAGCGGGTGAGGCGCACTCAGGCGCCCGCTTGCCGTATTGTCGGGGCTAAGTTAGCCCGCCCGAAGCGGGTCCACAAGTGCAAACGCCTTGCCGTCACGCCCCAGGCGGCCAGCGACCATTGCGGGATCGTGCTCGAACATCAGCAGCCACCCCTCCCCTTCCGCTCGTGCATACAGTCGTCGCTTCGACTCGAGAGTCACGAGCGGCTCCAGGTCGTAGCCCATGATCCAGGGGAGCGGCAGATGCGCGCTCGTCGGGACCAGGTCCGCCAAGAAGCACAGCCGCTCACCGCCGCTCTCGACCAATATCGATTGGTGATAGGGCACGTGCCCCGGTGTCGGAAAGCAGCGGATCCCGGGGAGCGGCTCCGTGTCCCCGTCGATGAGGGTGAACGGGACCGACTCGAAGTTGCCCGGGAGGTAGCTCGCCGCGGTGCGCTCGTTGGTGTGCCGGGCGAACGCGAGCTCTCCCTTTTGCACCAGGTAGGTCGCCCGGGGAAAGGTGATCCGAATGGCCCCTTCCGCACCTCCACCACCCTTCACCACCTCCCGATAGGTATTGCCGCCCGCGTGATCGAAATGCAGATGGGTATCGATCACCCAGCGGACGTCCACGGGGGCGTAGCCGAGCTCCGCCAGCGCATCCTCCAGCTGGGTACGCCCGTCCTTCCCTTCGTTCGCGACCCCGTAGATGTCCTTGAACTTGTCGTCCTCCTTGTTGCCGAGCCCCGTGTCCACGAGGACCAGCCCGTCGTCGTGCTCGACCAGCAAACAGCGGAGCGCCAAGGGAATGCGGTTGCGCTCATCGGCCGGAATGCGACGCTGCCACAGGGGTTTCGGCACGACGCCGAACATGGCGCCGCCGTCGAGGCGTTGCGAACCGCCCTCCAATGCGTGACACCGGAGCCGGCCCACCTGGAAGGTCGTGTGGGTCATTTGAACGCGGAACGCGGAACGCGGAAGTCGGAACAGCAATTGAAGATCGCGGGCTGCACGACGCTCACCGGGCTGTTCCGCGTTCCGCGTTCCCACTTCCGCGTTTCATGGTTCCGCAATCCGCAATTTGAGCCGCGGCCGGTCATGCAACTCCACCAGTTGTTCCAGCGTCTCCACCCCGCGATCCCGAGCGCGGCCCAGCAGCGCTCGCAGGACGTACGCGGTCGCCAGCGCGTCCCCGAACGCGCGATGGCGGGCCGGGTTGTCGACCCCGAAGAACGCCGCCACGTGATCGAGCCCCCGGTGGCGCAGCTCGGGCACGAGGCGGCGGGTGAGGCGGACCGTACACAGGGGCTTGCCCACCGGCGCGGGGACGCCGACGGTGGCGCATTCGACCGCCAGGAACCGCCAGTCGAAGCGGGCGTTGTGGGCGACGAATACGCCGGCCTCGAGCGCCCGGCCGAGACCGGCGGCAACGTCCTCGAACCGGGGGCGACCGACGACCAGGCCGTCGGTGATACCGGTGAGGCGCGCCACCCACGGCGGGATCGGGATACCGGGGTCGAGCAACGCCTCGAAGGCAAGGTGGACGGTGCCGCCCTCGAGGATCGCCACCGCCACTTCGAGGATGCGCCCGCCGTTCTGGGCCCCCCCCCGCCCCCCGGTCGTCTCCACATCGACGACGGCGAAGCGGGAGTGCTCGAGGGATGGCGGGGGGAGGACCAGGCTAGAGGTCATCGCGTCGGAGCGGTAACGTCATGCAGCGGGGGCCGCCGCCGCCCCGCACCAGCTCGCTCCCGTCCATCGTGATCACGGCCCGCTCGCCGTCGCCCAGGGCCTCTTCGCCCGTCAGCAGGTTGACGGCGGCCACCGTCTTGAACCCGGCGTGCTCGAGCTCCCGCAGCGTGGCCTCGTTGCGGGCGTAGGTGACGGTCACGCCGGGCTGCACCGCGAAGAAATTGCAGGCCGAGGACCACTGCTCACGCTCCTGCAACGAGCGGTCCGAGCCGCCGCAGAACACCGGCTCGAGGGGGTGATCCACCGCCTGCATGGCGGCGAAGAAGTTCGGCATCTCCTTCACCCCCTTCGATTTCTTGCGACGGTGCAGCACGGCGAGCCGCTCCGGCCCCACGAAATGGGGCGGATAGATGCAGCACAGCTCGCGGTCGAGCTGTGTAAAGATCATATCCAGGTGAATGGCGGTCCGCTCGTTGGGCATCACCACGACGATCACGTCCCTCACGCCGCAATGCTCGAACACCAGGTCGCACAGGTGGTCGAGGGCGGCGGGGCTGGAGCGCTCGCTGAAGCCGAGCAGCAGGAGGTCGGGACGCAGCGGATGCACATCGCCGCCTTCCAGCGTGTAGTTGTTGCGCTTCTCCTCGGAGCCGTCGTACAGAATGCCGGCGTTCTCGAGGCACGGGTGGTAGCGGAACAGCGCTTTCACGAGGAGCTCCTCGGTCCAGCGCACCCCATAGCGCATCGAGCCGATGATGGAGTGCTCGCCGATCACGATGCCCACGTCGCGCGTGAAAAACAGGTTGGGGAGCGGGGGGAGGGCGTAGCCGGTCTCGTTCAGGGCGCGCGCGATCGGCCCCGCCTCTTCCAGCGCGCCCTCGACCATGCGGCCGACGAGGGCCTCGGGGGACAGGGTCGCCAGCTGCTTGGCGAGGGCGTCCGACGGGACCACCTCGAGCGCCCGGGTCACGAGGAACTCGCGCACGTCGGGGCGCGCCACCAGCTCGGTCAGCAGCGTGCGCACTTCGTAGACCTGGGCGAAGCGCTCCAGCACGGTCACGAACCGCCGGTGCTCCCGTTGCGCGAGCTCCAGGTCGATGATGTCGTCGTACAGGTAGTCTTCGCGGCTGCCGGGGGTGACGGCGACGAGCTCGCGCCCGGGCGTGTGGACCAGGACGGCCCGCAGCGGACCGATTTCCGAGGTGACGTGGACGCGGGCCATGGGCGGAATCTAACGCGCTTCACCGGTTCGCCAACGCGAAGCTGAGGGTTTCCAGCTCCAACGCCATGTTCACCGACTTCACCGCCACGTCGCCGGGGACGGCGAGCTGCACCGGGGCGAAATTGAGGATGGCCTTCACCCCCGCCCGCACCAGCCGGTCCACGACGTCCTGCGCCGATTCGGCGGGGGTGACGACGATGGCGATGTCGCTGGGCTCCTTGGCGAGGTCGGCGTCGAGATGGCGGATGTCGCGTACCACGAGGCCATTCCAGCGGGAGCCGATTTTCTTGGGGTCCTTGTCGTAGATCGCGGCGACGTGGAAACCGCGCTGGCGGAACCCGGGATATTGCACGAGCGCGCTGCCGATCCGGCCCGCGCCGACGAGGACGACGCGGTAGGTGCGTCGCAGACCGAGGATGTCCCGGATGCGGGCGGTGAGCTCGGGGACGGAATAGCCCAGGCCGCGCTTGCCGAACGAGCCGAAGAAGGAGAGGTCCTTACGAACTTGCGCCGACGTCGTGCCGCCGCGCCGGGCCAGCTCGGCCGAGGAGATGGTGGTCTGGCCCTGCGCGTCAAACTGCTCGAGGAACCGGAGGTAGAGGGAGAGCCGCCGCACCGTGCTCTCAGAGATCTTCCTCATATTGTGAATTATTTCACAATCGAGCGCTCCAACGCAAGAGCCGCACGAACCGGTCCGGACTGAGCGTCTCGGGACGCGCCATGGGATCGACCCCGAGCGCCGCGAGTCCGGCCGCCACGCGCGGGGCGGAGTGCCCGGTGGCCCCCGCGACCACGTTCCGCAGCTGCTTGCGCCGCCGCGAGAAGCAGGCAGTGACGAATGCGCGGAATACCACGATCTCTTCAGGCGCGACCAGTGGCTGGGCGAGCGGCGTGAGGCGCACCAGGGCGCTGTGAACCTTGGGCGGCGGCGTGAACGCCCCCGCGCGCACGGTGAAGAGCCGCTCCACGCGACATACCGCTTGCACGCCCACGGAGAGGGCACCATAGGTTTTCGACCCCGGCGGCGCCGCGACGCGATCGGCGACTTCCGCCTGGACGAGAAACACGATGCACGCGGGGAGCGGTGGAGTGAGGGCCTTGTCGATGAGAGGGGAGGTGATGGCGTAGGGGATGTTGCCGATCACCTTGAAACGCGGAACGCGGAACGCGGAAGGCGGAACAGCCATAGCCTGCCAATCGAGGCGCAGCGCGTCTCCGTGAACGACGGTCAGTCTATCTGTTCCGCGTTCCGCCTTCCGCGTTCCGAGTTCGGCTGCCAGTCGGCGATCTTTTTCTATCGCGATCACCCGCAGCCCGCGGGCGAGCAGTTCGTCGGTCAGGCTCCCCTTCCCCGCCCCGATCTCGACCACGACGTCGTCGGGGGCGGGCTCGAGCGCGTCGGCGATGCGCTGCAGGATGTTCCGGTCGGTGAGAAAGTGCTGGCCGAGCCGCTTGTCCGGAATCACACCTTGAGGATCACGACGGTGCGGTCGTCGGCGGGCGGCGCGCCGCCGGTGAAGCCGGCGAGGTCGGCGTGCACGGACTCGAGGATCTCGCGCGCCGGACGGTCCTTCAATCGAGCCACGTGGCCCAGCACGCGCTCCTCGCCGAAGCGCCCGCCCCCCCCGCCCCCCCCGCCCCCCCCGGCCCCCCCCAGCGCCTCGGCGACGCCGTCGGTGAAGAGACAGATGATCGCCTCCCGGCGCGCCCAGGTGCGCACCGCATCCGCGCCCGGCTCGGTGGCGAGACCGAGCGGGGGGCGCGTGGCCTCGAGCCGGACGGCCTCGCCCGTGCGCGTCGACACGAGAAACGCGTGCGGATGCCCGGCGTTCGCGAAGGTGATCCGTCCGCCTTTCGGATCGACCACGGCGTAGAACACGGTGAGGAACATCTCCGTGCTCGCGAGCTCATCGGCGAGCGACTCTTCGAGACGGTGCAGCACCTCGGTCGGCGTTTCGGCCGATTCCGCATGGATGCCGGAGGCCGCCATGACGAGCGCCATGATCAGCGCGGCGCTGAAGCCGTGGCTGGTCACGTCTCCGATCATCACGCCGATGCGGTCCGCCCGGAGGTTGAGCAGGTTGTAGAAGTCCCCGCCCACCGACTCCGCCTGACGGCAGCGCGCCGCGACGTCGACGCGCGACCCGAGCACGCCCGGCGACGGGAGGAGCTTGAGCTGGAGATCGCGCGCCAGCTCGAGCTCCCGGAGCACGCGTTGCTGGCCGAGATCGCGCGCGACGAGCCGCGCGTTCTCGATCGCCGCGCCGATCTGGTTGGCGATCGCGGCCACCAGCTTGCGATCGCCCGCGGTGAAGGCGTCGCCTCCCACCCGGTCCGTCAGGTTGATCACGCCGATCGGCTTGCCGCGCGCCCCCGGCGCGGCGTACAGCACCGGGACCGAGAGGAACGCCTGGCCGCGATAGTTCCGGCCTTCGGGGCAGCCGGGGTTCGGGGCCGTGGGGTCGGTCGGATCGTAGCTCACGATCCGCATCTCGCGGAACACGCGCGCGGCGACCGAACACGCGTCGTCCACCTCGATCGGCTCCACGTCCTGAACGTCCATGCCGCGCGCGGCCACGATGCGCAGCATCTGCTGCTCGGCGTCGTGCACGAGCAGCGTCGCGCGCCGGGCGCCGACCACGGTCGACACCTCGCGCAGGATCCGGTCCGCCGCCTCGTCGAGCCGGATCGTATGGCCCAGGATCTCGCTGATCGTGTAGATGAGGTCGATCTCCTCGTAGCGCTCCGACAGCTCGGCCGCGACCTGGGCGGCGTCGCGCTCGGCCGCGAGCACGGCCCCGACGATCTCGGCCAACTCCTGCGCCACCCCTGGGCCAGCGCCGTTCGCGATCTCGAGCCACACCCCCTCGGTCTCGGGAATCGGCTCGAGCCGCGCCGACCCCTGCGGCGTCGCCTCGCTCGCCTGCCGCAGCCGCAGGCGCGTCCCGGCCAGCCGCTCGAGCAGCGGGAGCAGCCGCTCGACGCGGGTCAGCCCGCTCGGAGCGTCAGGCACACCGAGTTCCCTTTCTCATTGAAGGCGACGTGGTCTACGAGGCTCCGCAGCACGAACAGGCCGCGCCCGTCCTCGCGCTCGAGGCGCTCGGGGAGGGTGGGATCGGGGACGTCCGCGGGGTCGAACCCGTTGCCCTCGTCGGTCACGTGCAGGCGCACGGCGTCGCGCGCCACTTCGACCCGTACGCGCACGACGCGCCCCGGGTCGCGGCGGTTCCCGTACGCGATGGCATTGGCGAGGGCTTCCGCGAACGCGGTGCGGAAGTTGAATCGGATGCGGCGGAGGGAGAGGGGGCCGCCGGGCAGCTCGTCCGCGATCAGCTCCACCGCCGGGCCGACGTACTCGAGGTCGCTCGGCACGTCGAGCGACAGCTCGATCTCGGTCTCACCTCCCGTCGCCCGCCGGCGAATCTGGAGGGGCTGCGGCGTGGTCACGGGCTAGAAGGCGGCGAGCGCCTCCTCGGGAGTCCTCACGATCGCGAAGAGGGTGTCGAGCTTGGTCAGCTCGAACAGGGTTTGCAGGTCCTCGTTCAGGCCGCACAGCCGGAGGTCCCCGCCCTGCTCGCGGATCTTCTTCGAGAGCGATACCAGGACGCCGAGGCCGGAGGAGTCGATGTAGCCGGTCTTGGTGAAGTCGATGACGAACTTCTTGCCGCCGCCATCGAGGGCATCGAGCACCTTCTGCTTCAGCTCTTGACGGTTGCCGACGATCAGCTGCCCGTCCACACCGACCACCACCACGCCGTGCTTGTCCTTTTTGAGACTGAAGCTCATGACCGCTCTCCCGCTTGAAGGACCGCGACCGCCGCCGTGTCCACAATATCATCGACCGTCGCGCCCCGCGACAGGTCGGCGACGGGTCGCGAGAGTCCCTGGAGAATCGGCCCGATCGCCTCCCAGCCCCCCAGGCGCTGCACCAGTTTGTATCCGATGTTGCCGCTGTCAAGATCGGGAAACACGAGCACGTTCGCGCGGCCGGCCGCGCGCGAGCCCGGCGCCTTGCGGGCCGCCACGTCGGCGACCAGCGCGGCGTCGGTCTGCAGCTCCCCGTCGAACGCGAACTCCGGTCGCCGCCGCGTGAGGATCTCGAGCGCCTGGCGCACGCGCTCCACGCGCGGTCCCGCCGCGCTGCCTTTCGTGCTGTAGGAGAGGAACGCGACGATCGGCTCGTCGCCCACGATCCGCCGGCGATCGCGGGCGGCCGCCACCGCCGACTCGGCGAGCTGCTCCGGGCTCGGCTCGGGCACGACCGCGCAATCGGTGAAGGTGAGCACCGCGTCGTCCCGCACCATGTAGAACGCGCCGCTCACCGTGGTGATCCCCGGCGCGGTGCCCACCGCCCACACCGCGGCGCGGATTGTATCCCCGCTTGGGAAGGTGGCCCCGCCGACCATGAGGTCGGCGCGGCCCAGCCCGACGAGCGCGGCGCCGAACGTGAGGGGATGCTCGAGGGCGGCGGCCGCGGCGGCGTCGGTGGGGAACCGGTCAGGCCGCCGGGCGCGCAGTAGACGAACCATCTCAGGGAGCGGGGAGCAGGGAGCGGTACCCTCCAGGAGGTCCACCCTCCCGAGCCCCATCGCCTCGATTTGCGCAGCAGCGGCGCGCACGCGCTCGTCGCTCCCCTCGGGGAGCACGATGCGGCGACCGGCGCGGCGCGCCCGCTCGTACACCGAGTCGCGGAACGTCACTTCCCGAACTTTTTTCTGAGCGCCTGTTGCACCGCGGGGTGGACGAGCTGCGAAACATCGCCGCCGAAGCGCGCCACTTCGCGCACGAGGCTCGAGCTCAGGTAGGTGAGATCGAAGGCCGGGACGAGGAACACCGTCTCGATGCCGGGCGCCAGATTGCGGTTCATGAGCGCCATCTGGAACTCGTACTCGAAATCGCTCACGGCCCGCAAGCCCCGCACGATCACCGTCGCTCCCGCCGTGCGGGCGAACGCGGCGAGCAGCCCGTCGAACGACCGGACCTCCACGCTGGGATCCTCGACCGCCTGCCGGATCAACGCCACCCGCTCCTCCAGGGTGAAGAGGGGCTGCTTCGCCACGTTCACGGCCACGGCGACGATCACGCGATCGGCGAAGGAGCGGGCGCGGCGGATCAGGTCCTCGTGCCCGCGCGTGATCGGGTCGAACGATCCCGGGTAGACCGCGACGCGGGACGCGGGAGCGGTCATGGGGCGTAGATGAAGGTGACGGCGGTATCGCCGTAGCGTCGGGTGTCGTCGCCGGGAATCGGCTGATTCGCCGGATGCTCGATCGAGATGATGCGCGCGAACGGATTCACGCGGAACAGGGCGACGAGCCGCGCCGCCTGCCCGCCCGCGTAGGGCGGGTCCGCGAACGCCACGTCGTACTGCCCGGCGTGCAGGTGTTCCGCGAACGCCAGGGCGTCCACGCGATGGACCACCGTCCGGTCATCCACCTTGAGGAGGGTGATGTTGGCCTTGAGCGACGACAACGCGAGCCGGTGGATCTCGACGAAGTCCGCGCTCACGGCCCCGCGCGAGAGCGCTTCGAGACCGAGCGCGCCCGAGCCCGCGAACAGGTCGAGGACGCGCGCACCACGCAGCGGGCGCTGGAGAATGGAGAACCACGCCTCGCGCACGCGGTCCCCGGTGGGCCGCACGGCGTCGCTCGACGGAGTCTTGAGACGGCGGCCCTTGAAGTCGCCGGCGATGATGCGGATCATGCCCTGCCCGGCCCCCTTCCCAACGCGGAAGTGCGAACGCGGAACGCGGAACGGAAGGGTGAGCGTCTGTTCCGCGTTCCGCCTTCCGCGTTCCGCGTTCATTCGCTCGGCGCCATCGCCGCCACCCGCGCCTGCAGCGTCGTCCGCCCCTGCCACTCGTCGCGCTCCAGGCGGAAGGCGACGTCCAGCCGCTCCGCGAGCCAATGGTCGGGGATCGCGTCGGCCCATTGGAACGCGATCGCGGGGAGCACCCCCGACGCGTCGTCCAGCGTGAAGCGCAGGTGGTTCGTCCCGACACGCCGCGCACCGACCGCGCGGGCCTGGCGCACGCCGAACACCGGGGCTGGATTGCCGGGACCGCACGGCTCGAGGTAGCGAATCAGCTTCTCCAGCTCGTCGCTCACGAGGCCCAACGGCAGCTCCAGGTCCACCCGCTGCGCGGGCACCAGGTCATCGGGGTGCAGAAGCTCACCCGCGACGGCGAGAAACGCAACACGGAACGCCTCGTAGCGCTCGCGGCGGACGGTGAGCCCCGCCGCCATGGTGTGGCCGCCGTACTTCTCGAGATGGTGCCCGACGCGATGCAGCGCGGCGTGCAGATCGAAGCCCGCGATGCTCCGCCCCGAGCCCCGCCCCACCTCGCTCCCCTCCTCCCAGCCGATGAGGAACGTAGGCCGCCCATAGCGCTCCACCAGCCGCGAGGCGACGATCCCGATCACCCCCGGGTGCCAGGCGTCGGCCGCGAGCACCAGCGCGCGGTCGTCCGGCTGCAGCACGCGCTCGGCCAGCTCCACCGCCTCGTCGAGGATGCGCTGGTCCAGCGCCTGGCGTCGGGCGTTCAGCGTCTCGAGCTCGCGGGCGATCGCCGCCGCCTCCTGCGGGTCGTCCGAGAGGAGCAGCCGCAGCCCGTCGTTCGCGTCCCCGATCCGCCCCGCCGCATTCAAGCGCGGGGCCAGGATGAACCCGACGTGGCCGGATTTGATCGGCTTCCCCGTCAGGCCCGCCGTCTCGACCAACGCCCGCACGCCCGTCCAATGCGACTGCGCGAGCAGCTTGAGCCCGTGGCGCACCAGGATGCGGTTCTCGCCGGTCAGCGGCACGACGTCGGCCACCGTCGCGAGCGCCACCAAGTCGAGGAAGTGGAGCGGGAGATGGGGGGACAAGCCCAGCGTCGGGACCAGGGCCTGCGCGAGCTTGAACGCGACGCCGGTGCCGCACAGCTCCTTGTCTTCCGACGGGCAGTCGGCGCGCCGCGGGTCGAGCACGGCCGAGGCGGGGGGGAGCTCGTCGCCGGGGAGATGGTGGTCGGTGATGATGACGTCGATGCCGGCCGCGCGCGCCGCGCGCACCGCCTCCACCGCCGTGATGCCGCAGTCGCAGGTGATGATCAGCCCGGCGCCGACGCGGCGGGCCTCCGCGAGCCCGGCCGGCCCGAAGTCGTATCCGTCGCGCAACCGGTGCGGGACGAACGCATGGGCCCTGCCGCCGACGCTCGAGAGCACCCGGGTTAGCAGCGCCGCGCCACATTGGCCGTCCACATCGTAGTCGCCGTGGACCAGGATCGGGGCACCCGAGCGGACCGCGGCGACGATCAATTCGACCGCCCGCGGCATATCGGCCCAGGCGCGCGGGTCCGAGAGCCGCTCGAGGTCGGGGCGCAGGAAGGCTTTCGCATGCTCGGGCGCGGCGAGCCCGCGCTGCACGAGGATGGCGGCGAGCGGCTCGGGGATGTGGAGGTCCGATGCGAGGGCCGCGGTCTGCTGCGGGTCGGCCGGCGCCGCGACCGCCCAGCGGGCGGGGATCATTCCGGGGCGTACAAGAGCACGCCGCAGGCCTCGCAGCCCTCGATCGACGCGCCCCGCTGAATCAGGGCGCGGCGCTGCGTCGGGACCGCGGTGAAACAGTGGCCGCAGGCGTCGCCGTGCAGGGGGTACAGCGCCAGGGGCGCTTTGCCGCGTCGAATGCGCTCGTAGCGCGCCAAGAGCGCGGCGCTGAGCCCGGCGGTGGCGCGCTCGCGCTCCGCGAGGGCCCGCTCGCGCTCGGCCGCGATCTGCTCGCGCTTGCCGGCGAGCGCCTCGCGCAGCGGGGCCTGCCGGGCCCGCACGTCGTCGAGTGCCCGCTCGGCTTCCGCCGCCTTGCGCTCCGCTTCCGTCACTGCGTCCCCGGAGCGCATGAACTCGGCCTCTTCCTTCGCGAGCACCGAGCGCGCGAGGTCCAGTTCCGCCATGAGGGTCGAGGCTTCCTTCGCGCCCCGCACCCACTCGAGGCGTTGGCGCCGCTGCTCCTGCATGGAGCGATAGTTGGCGATCTTGCCCTCCAGCTCGTCGCGCCGATCCATGGCCGCCTGAATACCGCCCCGGGCGACCGCGAGCGCGCGCTCCGCCGCCGCCTGCGCCTCATCGAGCGTCGACAGCTCGGGGGCGAGTGCCGCGAGGGCTGCGTCGGTGGCCGTCACCGCCTGATCCTTTTCCTGTAGCGCCAACAACGCTTCAAGTTCCGGGTGCACCTCTCCTCCTCTTCGCGATCTTGTAGCGCGGGTAGCGCCGGCGCAGCTCGTCGAACACGCGGCGCTTCTCCGCAATGAGGGACGCCTGCCGCTCGGGGGTCTCGAACGGGAGCTGATCGTCGAGCTGCTCCAGCTGCCGCTCCAGTCGCCGCGCCTCCATCCAGTTGACGGCCAGCTCGTACATCTCGTTGGGGTCGCGGGCCCCGAGTCCCTCCGCTTTGAGCTGCTCGTACGCGCGCGCCGACGTGTCGTCCAGGGCGAGCACCGCGTCGTCGGCGACGCTCTCGAACACGGCCCGATAGGGGGGGAACTCGAGCTCCTCGGGGTCGACGGCCTCGGTTACGCGGCTCAGCCACGGCTCGCCTTCCAGCATCAGCAGCAGGAGGGCTTTCTCGGCGCTGGCCGGCAGAACGGGAAACGGGAAACGGGAACCGGGAGACGAGGGTGTCCTGACCGTTTCCCGTTTCTCGCTTCCCGTTTCCCGTTCGAGGACGTCCTTCCGGACGCCGGCGGCCTCCGCGGCCCGGGAGATGTACAGCTCCCGCGTGATGGGCTCCGTCGCGGCACGGATCGTCGGGAGCAGTCGATCGAGGGCGCGGCGCCGGCCCGGCAAGGTGCCGAAGAATCCTTTGCGGTCGAGAATCTGGATCTTCCGCTCCAGCACATCGACCGCGTCCTGGAGGATCTCCTGAAGGCCCGCGGCACCCTTCTTTTGCACCAGGGTGTCGGGGTCCTCGCCCGCCGGGAGCGTGGCGACGCTCACCCGCAGTCCCTCGCGCAGCAGCTCGTCGCCGGCCCGGAAGGTGGCGCGCAGGCCGGACTCGTCCGAGTCATACAGGAGGATCACGTGGGGAGCGTGGCGCTTCACGAGCTGGGCTTGCTCCGGGGTGAGCCCCGTGCCGAGTGGCGCCACGACCTCTTCGATCCCGGCGAGGGAAAGGCGGAGCACATCGAAGTATCCTTCGACCAGGATCGCGCGCTCCGCCTTGCGCATCGCGTGCTTCGCGACGTGCAGGTTGTACAGCAGCTTTCCCTTGTGGAAGATCGGGGTGTCGGAGGAATTGAGATACTTGGGCTCTCCGTCGCCAAGGATGCGCCCGCCGAACGCGACCACGCGGGCGCGCAGGTCGTGGATCGGGAAGAGCAGCCGGCCGCGGAAGCGGGGCGCGAGCGTGCCATCCTCCCGTTTAGCCAACAGACCCGCCTCGAGCAACACCTCGTCACGCACGCCCAAGCCTTTCATTGCGGCCAGGAACGCCTTCCCCCCGGGGGCGTACCCGAGGCCGAGCGGCTGGACGGTCTCGAGGTCCAGGTGCCGCGTCGTCAGGTAATCGCGGGCCACCTGCGCTTCGGGGCTCTCCAGCAGCTGGCGGGCGAACCAGTCGGCCGCCGCGGCCACGGCGCTGTAGAGCGGCTCACGGGGATCGGGACCCGTAGGCCCCCGTTCCGGAATGGTGATTCCCACCCGGCGGGCCACTTCGCGCACCGCCGTGGGATAGTCCATGCCGAGCTTCTTCATGAAGAACGTGAATACGTCCCCGCCGGCGTGACACACGAAGCAGTAGAACATCCCCTTGCGGGGGATGACGGCGAAGTTGCGGTGCGTGCCCCCGTGAAATGGACACGGAGCGCGGAAATCGGATCCGGTGCGCTTGAGCTCGACGTGCTCGCCAATGATCCCTACGATGTCCGCCGCCTCGCGGACCTGCTCGATCACGTCGTCGGGGATGAGGCTCACGCGCGAAACTCGACGACCGTGACGCCGTGACCGCCCTGGCTCGGCGGGGCGAAGCTGAAGCGCTTCACCCGCGAGTCGGCGGAGAGGACTTCGTGCACGCGCTGGCGCAGGGCGCCGGTTCCCTTGCCGTGAATCACGCGGAGGGAGGGAAGGTCGGCGCGTATGGCGTCGTCGAGCGCTTTGACGAGCAGCGGCTCGGCCTCGGAGACGCGAAGGCCGATGAGAGAAATTTCGGTGGCTGCCTCGACCTCCGGTGCCGGGGCGGTGGAGGATGGTGGAGGGCGGTGGAGGGCGGTGGAGGGAGAGACCTTACGTGCGCGCTTCAACTCGTCCAACGACATCCACCCTTCCCTGGGCTTTTCCCCGGCCGTACCACCGGCTGTCTCCTCGAGTGCGCTTTCGACCAGTCGCCGCGCTTCTTTGGCGGTCGCCTCGTCGACGGCCGCCCGTGCGCGACCCAGCGCCTCTTCGACCTTCTTGCGCGCCTCGAGCAGATAGGCGCGGGTTTGCTCCCGCGCCTCGCGTTCGAGGCCCTGCGCCCGAGCCTTCACGTCCCGCTCACGCGCCGCCAGCTCCGCGCCGCGGAGGTCGAGCTTTTCCGCGTCGGCGCGGACGGAGGCGTCACGTGCCGCCAGCTCTTGCTCCTTGGTTTCCAGCTCTCGGGCCCTGGCTTCCACCGTCGCGAGCAGGGCATCGAGCGCGCGCTCGGCCCGCGGCACGGCCCGCTCGGCGATCTCCAGCACGTCGGGGGCGATGCCGAGGCGGCGCGCGATCGCCAGCCCGTACGACCGGCCGGGCACGCCCTTCAACAACCGGTAGGTCGGCGTCAGCGTATCGGCATCGAACTGGAGCGACGCGTTCACGATCCCCACCGTCTCCGCCGCCAGCTGCTTCAAGGCGCCGAGGTGCGTCGTCGCCAGGGTGACCGCCCGGCGCCGGGTGAGCGTTTGCAGCACGGCCGTCGCGAGCGCGCCTCCCTCGGCGGGGTCGGTGCCGCTCCCGATCTCGTCGAGGAGCACGAGCGCCCCCGCCCCGGCCCCGTCTCTCTCCAGGATATCGCGCAGGGCGGCGACGTGGGCGGAGAACGTGGAGAGGCTCGCGGCGATCGACTGGCGATCCCCGATGTCGGCGAACACGCCCGTGAACACCGGGAGG
>Ga0209472_1001307_pt1 | contig 14510 bp, 12 predicted proteins | sample GraSoiAngelo_130_FD_185887 | JGI IMG/M metagenome (GOLD analysis project Ga0209472, IMG submission 185887) | Grasslands soil microbial communities from the Angelo Coastal Reserve, California, USA - 14_0929_02_20cm (SPAdes) (version 2) | ecosystem: Environmental > Terrestrial > Soil > Grasslands ...
AGCCTGCCACGCATCAGGGTTTTTAGAGAGATTGTCCTGCCAAAGCGTCTCTTCGTTGCGATAAACCTCCGCGCGGTCGAAGGCGTATGTGCCCATCACGCCAACCAGCAACGTGACAATGGTTGCGGTGGCAATTTTGGTCGCGCGTTGTCGCTGGTTCCACGCGTATGCGACGCCCGCGCAAAAGAGTGCGAGCAGAGAAACGTCCGCAAAATACTGGAGATGATCAGCGACGAGCGTGCCGCTGCGCACGTAAGCCATTCGAACGAGTCCCAGCGATGGGAGAAGTGCGACAATAAAACAGGCAACCGCAAAAAAAGCGCCGCCTGTCCCACGGTTCCACCAATGCCAGAGGCCCGCCAGTACGCAAAGGAGCACGATCAAAGGCAGCCATTCCCAAACTTGGGGAGGATCGAATCGCCAGTTCGGGTAAATCGCCATCAACCGGACCGGAGCGAAGAGATGCCCCGCGTACCACCAGATCGCCATAGCGGCGTTGACGAAGCGGCGAGGGAGCGACCCGATAACGATCTCCTCTTCACCAATGCCGCGACTTTGAAACCACATCGTGACCAAGCCCAAAAAAATCGCTAGCGCGAAAAATGGCCACGATCGAATCGCGTCGCTCCGGAGGTCTTGGTTGGTTTTCGTCCCGGCTGATTTTTTGTCCCGCCACCAGGCGCACAACAGCAGAACAAAAGGCAGAAACACGACTTGCGTTTTTGAGAGAAGCGCTAAGGCGAAGAAAACCAGAGACGCGGAGTAGGCGGTCACCGAGTTCCGCAGTCGTTGGTTGTCGAGCTTAAGAAAAAAGAGGACCGACAACAGCGCGAAGAGCATCGCGAGCAGATTTTTCAACTCGGAAATCCACGCCACTGATGCCACATGAACCGGGTGAATCCCGAAGATGAGGCCAGCCAGCCACGCGCCGGGAATGTTCAGCTGCTTTAATAATCGCCAGACCAGCAACGCGTTTGCAATTTGCAGGAGGATATTAACCGCGTGATAGCCGGTCGCGTTCGCGCCGAAAAGATGATGCTCGATCCAGAATACTGTATTCGTGAGCGGGAAATAATCTGCCGTTCTGCCGCCTGACCAGATTTCCAGCAGGCCCGAAAAGTTTTGCAGCAACGGGTTGCCGGTTATCAGGAGAAAGTCGTCCCACACAAAATCCCCCCGAAGCGCCGGCAGATAAACCACCACAACGGCGACGATGATTGCCGCAACGAGCGCCGCCTGCTGCGGAAGCGCAACTTTCGCAGGCGCGACCCGTGCACGTTCCTTGCCACGCCGTAGCTTTATGCGAAGGCTGGGCGCTCGTGATTTCATGGTCGATAAGACTACCCAACTACGAACGCGTCGAGGAAGAGAACAATCCAGCCGCAGCGTGCCATTGATTAAACTAAAGCGGCGTTGATTGCGACGCAGCCTTGGAGCGTTTTGTAATGCTGGCGGTCAGATCTGGGCTAGGATCGTGACCCAGTAGCGAAGTTGGTTGATGTTCGCGCTGGCTCCTCCACTCGCACTAAGGAAGACTTCAACGCGCACTTCAACCCTCCCGGATTCATCATCCCAATCTGCTTCGACGGAGCTGATGTTGGCTTGGAAGCTCCCGGGCGCCGTTTGTATGTTTACATTCTGAGCCGACACGGAGGCTGCACCTATTGCGCGATAAAATTGCCCGCGCGTAAAGGTTGGTCCCGCCAGGAAAGTCCATGTCTGGGTCTGCTGTTGACCTCCCTGCACAAAGATGCCGACGCTGGCAGCTCCAGTAACTGTAAACAGTCGATTCGCTTCATCGGGTCCGGCTACAACTGCTTCTAGAACTTGTTCTCCGGTCGTATTCGCTGTGGGCATCGCGTCGGCTCCTCGTTGTTTCGATCTAGTGTGAGGCTTTCGAAAATAGCTGTCAATGCGTTCCGCAACGATTCATTATGATCAGCGAATCGGCTGAATTTTACACATTGCCCAATCCGAAGCGATGGCGCATGAGTGTGGTTTCACCTTCACCGCAATGAAAGAGCATTACTTCGATGATTTGAAAGTAGGTGATCGGTTCAAATCTGAACCGTTAAACGTAACGGAGAAGCAGCTCATCGAGTTCGCCCACAAGTTTGATCCGCAGATGTTTCATCTCAGCCGCAAAACCGCTGAGCGAACAATTTTCAAAGGCTTGATCGCCAGCGGCTGGCACACCGCGGCGATGACCATGCGGTTGTTCGTGCAAACTTTGAATTTCGCCGAAGGTGCGATCGGCCTGGGCGTCGGTGAACTGCGTTGGCCCAATGTGGTGCGGCCTGGCGATGTGCTCACCGTTGAGACAAAGATTGTCCATCTGCGGCCGTCACGTTCCCGGCCTCGCTTCGGGATTATTCGCCTGCGCAATGTGACAACCAACCAGCGCGGCGAAATCGTGCAGACGATGCTTGGCAGCGCGATGGTGCCGAAGCGGGACCCTAAAGAAACAAAGTAAGTACGTGGCAGACGGCATTGATACTCACATGCCGACGGCCCTAACAGCTTGCTGGAAATCCGCAGGCAACGGCGCTTCAAAATTTTTCCATTCGCCGATGCGCGGATGACGGAAGCCAAGCTTCCACGCGTGCAACATTTGGCGCGGCAAATTTTTCGCAAAGCGCGCTGCATAAACCTTATCGCCGAGCACCGCGTGGCCGAGATGATGAAGGTGCACGCGAATTTGATGGGTGCGCCCGGTGTGCAGCCGGCATTCGATTAAACTTGCCTTATCGCTCGAGCGTATGACGCGATACTCAGTTTTTGCTGTCCGTCCGCGGAGGGAAGTCACCCGCATTCGTTGTCGGTACACCGGATGTCGTCCGATCTTCTCTTCGATTACACCGGCCGCCTTGCGCAATTTTCCGGCGACGAGCGCCAGGTAAATCTTTTCTACTGTGCGCGTGGCGAACTGTTTGGATAATTCCCGATGCGCCATGTCATTTTTGGCCACCACGAGACAGCCGCTTGTTTCCTTGTCGAGACGATGAACGATACCGGGCCGTTCTTTTCCGCCGATCCCGGACAGCGTAGTGCAGTGGCCGAACAACGCGTTGACCAAAGTATGTTGGCGCTGACCTGCGCCCGGGTGAACGGTAAGGCCAGCCGGTTTATTGATAACGATGATGTCGTGATCTTCGAAGATTATCTCGAGTGGAATCGGCTCCGGCTGGACATCGATCTTCTCCACCGGCGGCTCCGTCAAACTAATTGTGTCGCCGCCTCGAACGATCTGCCGCGGTCGGGTGGTTTGCTCGTTGAGCCGAATGAACCCGCTGCGGATCAATTGCTGAAGGCGCGAACGGGAATATCCCGGAAGTCGCTTCGCCAAAAACTGATCAAGGCGCAGCTTCGCGTCGTTTTCAGTTACAACAAACTCGATCGGCTTAGAATCGTTCAACGTTTCGGAAGTAGATCAGAGCAAGAGCATGAGCAAGAGTAAGAGCAGGAACAGGAAGCAGAGCGGGGTTGAACGAATCCCGCGCGTGAGAGTCAGATTTTAGACGAACCGTTGCCACGGAGCCTCTTTGGCACGATGTTTTTCTGCGCATGGCACAAGACCAGCCACCACCACCATTTCCTTCACCGGAAGAGCTGAAGACCAAGATCACGGAGTTCATGAAACAGAACTTCGGCGATCGGGTCTCAGTGGCTACCTTTGCCGAGCCGGAGCCCGCGACAGCGGAAGAAGATGAAAAGCCGGAGAAGGCCGATCACAAGGAATTCGAATTCAATCTCCTGCCTCGCGACATCAAAGCGCATCTCGACCGGTTCGTGATAAAGCAAGATGAAGCGAAGAAGGTTCTGGCGATCGCGGTTTGCGATCATTACAATCACGCCAATTACTTGCGCCGGCTTGAGAAAGAAGACGCCAGGCGCGCGCAGGAGATCGAATACATCAAGCAAAATGTGATTTTGGTTGGGCCGACTGGGGTCGGCAAAACCTATCTCATTAAGCATATCGCCGATCTGATCAAGGTGCCGTTTGTAAAAGCGGACGCGACGAAGTTTAGCGAGACCGGTTACGTCGGCGGTGACGTGGAAGATTTGGTGCGCGAGCTGGTGCACAAAGCCGACGGCGACGTAAACCTGGCGCAATTCGGCATCATTTATATCGATGAGATCGACAAGATCGCTGCGGCCGGAAATTTGATCGGCCGCGACGTCAGTGGCCGCGGCGTGCAGACCACGCTGCTGAAGTTAATGGAGGAAACGGAAGTGCCCGTGCGCAGCATGAACGATCTTCAGGCGCAATTACAGGCTGCGTTCGAGTTTCAACGGCGCGGCAAAGCCAAGCGCGAGACGATCAATACCCGGCACATTCTCTTCGTGGTGAGCGGCGCATTCGAAAAGTTGAAGGAACAAGTGGCGCGGCGCGTTCGGCAAGGACAGATAGGATTTCAGGCCGAACCGGTTCAGGTGATGGACAACGAGCTCTTTCAGCATGTGACGACGCAGGATTTCATCCAGTACGGGTTCGAGCCGGAGTTTATCGGCCGGTTGCCGGTGCGCGTGGTTTGTGAGGACCTCGACGCCGATGATCTGTTCAACATCATGAAGCATTCCGAGGGGAGTTTGCTCCGGCAATATGAGCGCGCGTTTCGCGCTTATGGAATTGAAATCAGTTTCGAGGACGAAGCGCTGCGGCTGCTTGCCGAGGCTGCCGCAAAGGAAAAAACCGGCGCGCGTGGATTACTGACCGTGTTTGAGAAGCTGTTCCGCGACTACAAGTATTATCTGGCTGGATCGGGCCTGAGTCAGTTGCGTGTCACAGCTGTGCTGGTGCGCGAGCCGCAGCGCGTGCTCGACCGTTTGAGGGTTGAGGGACACAAACTGGAGGCGCAAATGCTCGAAACCGGTGCGCGTCAATTTGCCGAGCACTTCAGCAATGAGCACGGATTGGAACTTGTTTTCGGTGAAGCGGCAGTTCGGCGCCTGGTCGAGCGCGCGCAAACGGAGCGCATGACCATGAGCGATCTGTGCGCTCATTTATTCAAAGATTATCAGTTCGGCTTGAACCTCATCAAAAAGAATACGGGCCTGACGAAGTTTATTCTTGATGCCGAGGCAATCGACGCTCCCGACAAGTTCCTGAGCGAACTCGTGGTGCAATCCTATTATCCGGCTGCAATCGCACAAAAAGCTTGATTGCCGATGAAGCGGTTGCTCATCACAACGCTCATAATCGGAGTCGCCGTCGCTGTCGGCGTCGGCGCGCTGCACGCCACCAAGACTATCGCAGGTTTTGAGGCGGTCGCAGCTCGGCTGGTCTCCGACACTGCCGGCGCGACGCGAATCGTCAGTGAAAAATGGCAATACGTCTTTATCCTACTGATTGCTCTTGGTGTCGCCTGGTTCTCTTTAAGCAAGGTTCCACGATGGCGAAGCCGTCTGTTACTTGGTTTATTTTTGGTAGAGCTATTTGGTCTGTCCTGGGTCTGCTCGCTTTACCGGATATTTTTCCAGCCTATTCCCTCCGTACTTGCGCTGGTATTCGCACTGGCCATTGCGGAAGGCTGGTCGGCTTTCCTACGGAGGGACCGCGCGCATCTGGTGCGAACGTTTTTTGCCGATCGCCTCTCGAAAAAGGAATTTCGTGGTCTTAGCGACGGCACAACTCCGTTCGATGCTGAGCCGAAAGCATACGACGTAAGCGTTGTGGTGTGCGATCTCGGTAACAAACTTGCATTCGCGGAAGATTCCGAGCCGGCCGCCTTCGCCGAAGCCACGTCAAAATTTATTCGCGAGACCGCTGCGCAGCTCACTAAAGAAGGTGCTTACCTGCACGCCGCTGACGGCGAAGGCGTGGTCGCCTTCTTCGGCTTTCCAATTCCCAGCACTGAGCACGCTCAGAAAGCAGTTCGCGTTTTTCTTGATTTGATGAAGACGTTTCGCGAGAGCAGGGAACGCAACGAAAAAATTTCTCGCAATTGGAATATCTGTGGCGGGATTAGCTCCGGCGTGATAATTGCCGGCGCGTTAAAGGACAGCGAGCGCCCCCTGCTGTTGGCGAGCGGCGAACCAATTGAGCTTGCCCGCAGATTCTGCGCTCTGAACCATTTTTACGGGTCGGGTGCGCTAATTGACACGCCCACTTCTGACCAAGTGAGTGAGACTGTTGTTGCGCGCCCGATTGATTTTGTGAGCGGGCTAAATTCGCATGATCGCCTTGAGATCTACGAGCCGCTTTGGCTTGCCGCAGAAGCCACGCCGGAGCACATCGCGCGCCGGGATTCTTTCTGGAGCGCCGTGGTTCTTTATCGCGAAAAGCGCTGGGCGGAAGCATACAACGAATTTCAAAAGGCGCGGGGCTCCGAGGAGGAAGAGGATCCGCCATTGCAATTTTATTTGCGCAGGCTCCAGCCGCTTGTTCTTCAGTTGACGGAATCGCCATTCGAATCAATCTGAGCGCGTGTTGAGAAGGACAGAGTATCCAGCGGCAATCCGGAATTTGATTGCGCAACTGCGACAGATGCCGGGAATCGGCCCTCGCTCTGCGGAGCGAATTGCGCTCTGGATGGTGCGGGCGCGCAGCGATGAACCTGAGCAAATTACGCGCACTATCACAGACACGCGCCAGTCAATTCGTCCCTGCAATCTTTGCGGATTTTTTGCTGCCGGCGAGATCTGCGAAATATGTGGCGATTCCTCGCGCGCGACGGAGTTGCTCTGCGTCGTCGAACAGCCAACCGACATCCTGCCCCTGGAAAAAACTGGCGTCTTTCGCGGCCGATACCATTCGCTCGGAGGCAAGATTTCGCCGCTCGATCACATCGGGCCCGAAGATTTGCGGATCAAAGAATTGTTTGACCGCATTGATCGCGAAAAAATTTCCGAAATTATTTTCGCGCTGCCTGCTGATGTAGAAGGCGAATCGACCACAAATTACATTGTCGATCTTTTGAAGGAAAAACCGATCAGCCTTACGCGTATTGCTCGCGGTATTCCAGCAGGCGGCGGGCTTGAATCGGCTGATGAATTGACGCTTTCCGCCGCGCTTTCTGGGCGCACAAAGCTGTAGCGCGTGGTCATCCCGAGTCGCGAAGACGACGAGGGACCTCACAGTCTCGAATACGGTTACGCAAACGTTCGTGTACCTTACGCCGCGGATGTGAGGTCCCTCACTCGCTCGGGATGACACCGTTAGTTTGCTTTTCAAACTGCCGGTGACTAACCTTTCTTCAATGTCCTGTGCGAAGATTGATCCGGAGTTGCACCAGGCGCAGAAGCCGCCTTGGATCAAAGTGCGGCTGCCGTCAAATCCCGTTTTCTTTTCAACAAAGGCGCTAATTTCCGATTTGCGGTTGCACACGGTTTGCGAGAGCGCGCAATGCCCGAACCGCTGGGAATGCTGGAGCCAGGGCACAGCCACCTTTATGATCGCGGGTGACCGTTGCACGCGCGCGTGCGGATTTTGCGCCGTCACAACAGCGAAACCGTTCGCGTTGGAACAAGACGAACCGCAGCGCGTAGCTGAGGCGGTGCGCCGGATGAAATTAAAACACGTCGTGATCACGGCGGTTGCGCGCGACGATCTCGGGGACGGTGGCGCCGATCATTTTGCTCGCACGATCATAGCGATCCGCGAGATGGATCCTTCCATCATCGTCGAAGTGCTTGTTCCCGATTTTCACGCGCAGGATTGGTGCATCCAGATCGTGCTCAATGCTGGCCCTGACATTTACAATCACAACATGGAAACGGTCGAACGCCTGACACCGCTGGTGCGCTCCCGCGCAAAGTATAGGACGTCCTTGCGAGTTTTGCGCCAGGCAAAAGAACTATCGTCGACCGTCGTGACCAAGAGCGGCGTGATGCTCGGCCTCGGCGAAAAAGAGACGGAACTTTTTCAGACGATGGATGATCTGCGCGAGGTCGGCTGCGAAGTCCTGACAATGGGTCAATACTTGCGCCCCAGTCCGAAACATTTGCCCGTCGTTGAATACATCACGCCGGACCAGTTCAATTATTACGGCGCCATCGCACGTAGAAAGGGTTTTCTCTACGTCGCTTCGGGTCCGCTGGTCCGTAGTTCTTACCACGCGTCCGACTTTCATCCGGTCGTGCGCCTGCCTGCCGTAGCCTTGGCAGAGGCCGGGCGATGACACAAACCGGGCGTGATCCGCTCGCTCAGATCCGTTCGCAAACAGCCGCGGTGATTCCTGCCTATCAGGACGAAAAACATATCGGGGACATCGTTCGCCGAACTCACGAGCGACTCGACCACGTTCTCGTGATTGACGATGGCTCGAGCGATCAGACCTCACAACGTGCACGCGAAGCCGGCGCTGAAGTTATTGTCCATGGCGAAAACCGTGGCAAAGGCGAAGCGATCAAAACAGGATTAGGGCACTGGCTCGATCGAGAAGTTACGTGGGCGATCCTTCTTGATTCCGACGGCCAGCATCTTCCTGAAGAAATTGACCGGTTTATAGCGGCGGCAGCCTCGGCGACGCGGCCGACCTTTTTCATTGGCAATCGCATGAACAATGTTGCCGGCATGCCATTTATCCGACGCGTCGCAAACCGTTATATGAGCAGGCGCATCAGCCGCGTTTGCGGACAAGAAATTCCCGACACCCAATGCGGCTTTCGCATGTTGGATCGACAACTGATTCCGGCGCTGCTCGGCGGCGGGCACCGTTTCGATTACGAAACGGAAGTGCTCATCATCGCCAGCCGCAAAGGCTACCAGATCGAGTCTGTCCCAATTACCACCGTTTACACCGATCAAGTGAGCCAGATTCATCCCCTGCGGGACGCAATTGGTTTTTTCAAAATGATGTGGCGCTATAGAGCCATTGGCAGTTAACTGATCCTGCCAAAATCGTAGCTCTTCCAAAAATTCAAAAAAAAACGTCCCGAAGTGCTGAAGCGAGCGTCGGCAAAAACCCTTAAGAAATTCCTTAAAAAGTCTTGTAAGTCTTAGGCTTTCCCTTAAGAAGGAGACGCGAAAATGACAGGCGGCGCGTTGTGGTAGAAGGTAGCCGGGCTGACCGATCGCGGGCGTATGAAATTCTCAATTTCTATTTTCTCAGTCGTCGTTGCCAGTTTGTGGAGTGCAGTCCTCCCAACCAACGCGCAGGTCAACGTGACGCAGGAGCACAACAATCTTTCCCGCGATGGCGTTTACATCGATGCGGCTTTTACACCTTCCGCTGCTGCGAATCTTACCCGCGATCTTGGTTTCGACGGCACGATCGTCGGCAATGTTTATGCGCAGCCGCTGTACATCGAGGGTGGCCCCAACGGAGCGATGATCATCGCCGTAACCGAATCGAACAACGTTTACGCGCTCAACGCCACGACGGGCCAAGTAATCTGGAGCCGAACCAACATTGGCCCGCCGGTTACTTCCGGTCTGCCCTGCGGAAACATTAATCCGGCCGGCATCACCGGCACGCCCGTTGTCGACCTTGCTTCCCGATCACTGTTCTTTGACGCATTGATCGATGGCCCAACCAAGAAGCATTTTATTTTTTCGCTGAACGTGGACACCGGTGCCACGAATCCGGGCTGGCCGGTGGATGTGAATGCCACTGCCACCTACAATGGTATTACCTTTAGCTCGCTGGTACAGGAAGAACGTGGTGGACTGGCTTTGGTGAACGGAATCGTGTACGTGTCTTACTCCGGATACAACGGGGATTGCGGCACTTATCACGGTTGGGTGGTGGGCGTGCCGATTAACAATCCCTCTACCGTAGGTGCCTGGGCCACGACAGCGATTGGCGGTGGCATTTGGGGACACGGCGGTGTTGCCAGCGACGGCACAAACATGTTTGTCGTCACAGGAAACACTTTTAACACCGGCGGCAACTGGATGGGCGGCGAAGCTATCATCCGGCTGCAGGCTGGGCCGACTTGGACTGGTCAGCCGACCGACTACTGGACCCCCACCAACTGGTTCTCGCTCGATAATAGCGATACCGACCTCGGGGGCGTCAGTGCGACGGTAATCGATGTGCCCGGAGCTACGCCTTCGCAGCTTGTGCTCGCCCTGGGCAAAGATAGCAATGCTTATCTGCTCAACCGCAACAACCTCGGCGGTATCGCTTCACCTGTGACCGCGGCGAACGTGGGAGGAATTAACAGAGGGACCTCCGCTGTCACTTACCATACCAGCCAGGGAACATATTTTGGTTTTCATAACGACGCGGGCTCGATCGCCGCGCGGAAGGTTACCGCGACGAGTCCACCCACGATCGTGAGCGCTTGGACCGTAAGTCAAAGCGGCCGAGGCTCGCCATGGGTCACAACGACTGATGGCACCAATAACGTCATTGTCTGGGTGGCCGGCGTCGCAGGTGACCAGCGATTGCACGGCTACGACGGCGATACCGGCGTTGTGATTTACGCAGGCGGCGGTGCTAACGAATTGATGACCGGCACGCGCCAGTGGAACACCGGCATGGTTGCTCGCGGCCGAATCTATTTCGGCGCCGACAACAAGGTCTATGCCTTTAGGGTGCCCGGTGCGCCTACACCTACTCCCACAGCCACAGCAGTAGCAACAGCAACATTTACTCCGACAGCCACTGCCACAGCTACGGCCACGGCAACCTTCACCCCGACACCAACACCGCAAGTGAGTCCGACGCCGACTGCGACAGCTACAGCTAGCGCGACAGCAACCCCAACCGCAACAGCGACCGCTACAGCCACTGCGACGCCAACTGCTACAGCGACAGCCACTGCGACACCAACTGTGGGGCCAACACCGAGGGCTCCGAGGGCAGTGAGCGCAAATCAGTTGACTGCCACCAGCTTCAACGCGAGGTGGCACAGTGTAAGCGGTGCGACTGGTTACCGGTTGGATGTGGCTAGGGACTCTTCTTTTGTCAATTATGTGCCTGGATACCAGGACTTGGATGTTGGGAACACGACAAGTCGAAACGTTACCGGGCTCACCCCGAACACGAACTATTATTACAGGTTACGAGCATATAACGGCAATGGTACGAGCCCGAACTCTAACGTCATCCACGTAAAGACAAGGGATCACTGAGCAGCTGCAGCCGCTCCAGTGCCTTGGACTCAAGGTTTTCTGGCCGGCACTGGCTTGGAGCTTTTCAGGATTTCCGACTCGGGTGTGAGCTTGGCTGGTTTGCCGCTGAAGATCACGCGGTTTGGTTTTTCAGCGAGCGTTTCCACGAGCGCCTTCGCGTATGTGGTGACGACTTTCAGGTTCAAGAGCGTCACGTGCAGTTGTTTTAATTGTTCCTGAAGCTGCTTGTCCGTGGATTTAATAAAAGTATTCCCTGTGCTCAAGAAGGTGTCGGCGCCTTTGGCTACGCCATCAAGATTTGTGATCACGTTCTGTAAATTATCCACATCTGTTTTTAATGAGTCGGCCAATGGCCCGAGTTTTGGCGTGAATTGATCGAGATCTTTCTTTAAACCTGTGACCGTGACGCTGAGATCGCTGAGCAGTTTGTTCGCATTCTCGAACAATGGGCCGGCTGCTGCCGTGATTTGTTCAAGCCCGTAAGCTGGATGGCCCTCGATCGCTGCGTTGTTCGCCAGTGTCTCACCACCGGGCGTGCCCGCGGAGAGCGCCACAAATTTTGGCGAGAGTAACGTATCTGAGCTGAGCGTCGCGGATACATCGGTAGGGAGTGGCGGAATTCCTTCGTCCAAGCTGACGGTCACCCGCACAGCGTCCCGCTTATTTGCGCTGGCTTCGCGCTCTTTGGCGGTAAGGTGCCGCATTGCGAGCACGCGTCCTGCCGGCGCGCCGGCATAGCGCACCTCGGAGTTCACTTTTACACCGGTCACATCTTCGTAATTGATCTGCAAGACGCGTTTCGGTTTTTTGAGCCGATAACCCGAGAGCGCAAAAGTGAGCGCGGCCAGCAGGACGATGCTGCACGCGATCACAAACAAGGCAACCAGGTAATCGGATAAACTGCGCTTCATGGTCGCTTGTGGTGAAAACGGAACCGGCCGCCCAGGAACGGGCGGGGTCGGACTTGTTGATGATCTTTATGCTCTTCCTGTGAAAGATTCAACGGAATCGGGCCGTCCGGGCGACCGTGGATAAATTGCTGCACTTCCGGGTTTGGACTGTTCTGCATCTCATCCGGCGTGCCCTCCGCGACAATCGAGCCGTGGCCGAGCATAATCATGCGTGTGGCGATGCGAAAGGCGCTGGTCATATCATGGGACACCACGACTGCGGTCATATGGCTCCCATGCGTCAGTTTCAAGGTTAGTTCATCTACCACAGCGGTCATGATTGGATCGAGACCGGAGGTCGGCTCATCGCTGAATAGTAATTCCGGATCGAGCGCAAGCGCGCGCGCGAGCCCTACGCGCTTCTTCATTCCGCCGCTGATTTCATCTGGGGTAAGATCTTCAAACCCGGTCAGGCCAACCATCTCAAGCTTTTGTTTCACGATTTGTTCGATTTCCTCTGGCGACTTCGCAGTGTGTTGCAAAAGTGGTAGCGCAACATTCTCGCCCACTGTGAGCGACGCGAGCAGCGCCCCAGATTGAAACAACATCCCGAATCGCAGACGAACACGTTCAACCTCGCGCTCCTTCATGGCTGTAATTTCCTCTCCAAAAAGTTTCACCGAGCCTGAAGTCGGCTTCATGGACCCGATCATATGCCGGAGCAAGGTGCTCTTGCCGCAACCACTGCCGCCCATAATGACGAGCGTCTCGCCTCGATGAACGTTGAACGAGATACCATCGAGTACCGCGCGATCGCCGAATTTTCGGACGAGATGCTCTACCTCAATAATGGTTTCTCCGTTGGTGCTCATGCAGCGAAAAAGAAGATCCCCGTTAATACCGCGTTCATCACCAGCATTGCCAGCAAAGCTTGCACGACCGAAGCTGTTGTGGCCTGACCTACTCCCTCGGCGCCGCCTTCTACGGTCAGCCCCGCGTTGCATGCGATTGTGATAATGATCCAGGCAAAGACCACGCTCTTGATCATTCCGGAATACAAATCCCAGGTATCTGCGCTCTCCAGCGCGCGCAGTACATAGCCAGCGGTATTGAAATCGAGAGCGAAGGTGCAGACCGCCCAGCCGCCGAGGATGCCAATGTAATTTCCAAAGATGGTGAGCGCCGGCAACATCACCATCATGGCCAGAAAACGCGGCACCACCAGGTATTGAACTGGATTGATCGCCATTACCTCGAGCGCTTCGATTTCCTCGGACACCTTCATGGTCCCCAACTCGGCTGCAACAGCAGACCCACTGCGGCCAATCACGATTACCGCGATCAGGACCGGCCCCATCTCGCGCAGCAGCGTGATCATCACCAGGTCGGGAATGTACATTTCTGCGCCGAGGCTTTCGAGAGAATGAGCAGCTTGCATGGCCAGCGTCACGCCTACGCTGAACGCCGTTAGCGCTACCATGGGCGCCGCACGCACACCGATAAAAACCATTTGCCGGAAAATCGGAGCGATTTTGAAAAACTGTCCGGTAAACGGGGCAATCAAAATCCAGTAAAGCAGGCTCAGGTTAAGCTGAATATAATTTTTCACGCAAACTTCGAATGTGAACAATGACAAGACGAGCCGGATGAAGAAAGCGCAAAGTCTGGCAACGGACGCATGAGAGCCATGAGCAGGATCGCTGCTTCAACGGCCCATGACGATAGTTCCGAAATCCAATCCCAAGTCACGGAAGATTCACCTGCGCCGCATTTCTCCCCGGAGCCATTGAGATGCCGGGGCCGGGATGACTGCCGGAGCTGCAGAGGTACACGTTAGGGCAACGCTGCATGAAAGCGCAAAATTTCGTTGGCTGGTTGCAAATCAAGACTGCGAGCTGAGGATCACGCAATGGCTGAAAGCGAAATCGACGCTATCCGCGCGCTGCTAAATTCTAAGCCGCGACCCGTCGGGTGGCCGGAGCGGCGAAAACGCCTCGACGATATCGGTGCTGTTTGGCCCGTGGCCGATGATGTGAAGCTTGAGACTGTGAACATCGGCGGTGTCGAGGGAGAATGGTCGATCGTGCCGGGCAGCAATGCATCGCGAGTCCTGCTGTTTTTTCATGGCGGCGGCTATTGTTCCGGCTCAATCGTGAGCCATCGCCGCATGGTCACTGAGGCCGGACGCGCCGCTGGAATGCGTACGCTTGCCGTCGCGTATCGGCTCGCGCCGGAGCATCCGTTCCCCGCAGCTTACGAGGATGCGCTGATGGCTTGGCGATTTCTGCGGAATCAAGGAATTCTGGCTGCGCATATCGCCATCGGCGGCGACAGCGCAGGTGCGGGGCTCGCAGTAACGCTGATCTGCCGTTTGCGCGATGCAGGCGAGGAGCTTCCCGCGTGCGCCTGGCTCGTATCGCCCTGGACCGACTTAACGATGTCTGGTTCCACGCTTGCGAGCAAAGAGACCCTCGATCCAATTATTCACAAACAGTATCTGAAGGAATTGGCGGACGCGTATCTGCCCACTGGAATGGACAGAAAGGATCCGCGCGTGTCTCCTCTCTATGCCGATCTCACGAATTTTCCGCCAATAC
>Ga0209472_1001312_pt1 | contig 14471 bp, 10 predicted proteins | sample GraSoiAngelo_130_FD_185887 | JGI IMG/M metagenome (GOLD analysis project Ga0209472, IMG submission 185887) | Grasslands soil microbial communities from the Angelo Coastal Reserve, California, USA - 14_0929_02_20cm (SPAdes) (version 2) | ecosystem: Environmental > Terrestrial > Soil > Grasslands ...
CCGCCACTCCAAACACCGCTTTGCCCAAACCGATCGAAAGAAAAATTCCCGCCGCTCCGCCAATGATGCCGCCCGCAAGCCCGAGTAATGCCGCCTCCGCAAGGAAAAGCCGTAGCACGCGGCGCATCGACCCGCCAATCGCCTTCATCAACCCAACGTCCATTTTCCGTTCCATCGCCACGTTGGTCATCGCCGCCATCACGCAGAGTCCCGTAAGCAGCAACACAATCGCCACCGTCGCCGTCAGCAACCCGCTGATCCGGTTGTAGATTTTCGCTTCGCCTTCCGTGAATTGCCGAATTGGGCGGACGTCAACATCGGGAAGCAGGCGTTGAAGATCCTCGATGTAGTTTTGGATTTCTCCGGGAGTGCCCGGAACGATCAGCTCGATCGTGCTGATGCGACCCGGAAGATCGGCCAGGCGCTGTGCCGCTCGCAAGTCGATCTCGAGACGGTCGTCTTCCGGTCCGCCGGTCTCGGCAAGCCCTGCAGCAACGCACGTCTCCTTTTGGTCTCCGCTAGTTAAATTGAGCCGAGAACCTTGCTCGGCGTCCACTTGTTTGCCGATTCGCCCTCCCACCATACAAATTGGCTCAGCGGGGATCATTGGGCGACCCATTGGAAGAGAAAGAGCTGACTGGGAGCTGATCCAGCCGACGAGCCTGGGACTCGCTCCCACAACCACGGCGGATAGAGATCTGCCGGACTGCGCCGAAGAAACAGTTGCGATAACGAAGAGCGAGGATGCTGCCGCAACGTGAGCATTCCCGACATTTCGGGGCACGGAAAGAATTGTCGATTCGGGCAATGTCCCTGTTCCAGAAAACGATGAACCTTTCGGGAGAATTAGCACGTTCGGTCCAAAAGCCCGGAATTCGGTGGTGAGGCGGCGCTTGGCGTCCACTTGCAAATTGAGCATCGCGGCGGTCACGGCGGCACCAGCTCCGAGCGCGAGCAGCATCACGAAAAGGCGTCCTCGGTTGGCTCCAAGCAATCGCCGGATGATGCGCCAGAACATCGCTTTGTTCGTTGCGCGAGAGCTTGTCATCATTCGCCTCGCAGGATTGGCGCCGGCTCGTATTGCGAAGCGCGGCGCAGCGGAAGCGCGCTGCCCAGAACGGTGACACCGGCAGCAAGCGCAATAACCACAAGAAAGACAATCAAAGATGGTTCCGGTGCCGCGCCAAAGATTTTTTGTCCCAGGAGGCGCGCCAGAACAATCCCCAGCGAGTAACCGACTCCCCCGCCCACGAACGCGAGCAAGAGCTGTTCTGCCGCAAGCAGGAATCCCACCGTACCGGAGCCCGCGCCTAGTGCTTTCATCAAGCCAATCTCCGTGCGCCGCTCAATCACCGAAGCCGCCGATGACGCTCCCACGGCGAGCACTGCGGCGAGCAGTGCCGCTCCCGTGACCAGCCACAGCAGCATCCGCACGCGCGTAAGAATCTGCCCTTCGCCTTCCGCAACCTTGCGGATCACGCGTACATCCGTTCCCGGCAACTCCTGCTGAATCTGAAACGCAATCGAAGAAATATACGGCGTGCAAAACCACCGGTCATACTCGGTGGGCGTAAACGACTTCGGATCGCGCTTCGCAAACGCATCTTCCGGCTTCGTCAGTGCACTGACATAGAGTTTGCGGTATTGAGCAGGCTTGTGTAACAAGTATTGCGCAAGACCCAACGAAACTAGGATGGCCTCGTCTTCAGTGCTTCCGGTGGAGATCGTTCCGGTCACTGTGAGGACGGGCGCGGCTTTCTTGTCTTCGTATTCCACCATGAGTTTGTCTCCGACACGAATATCTAGTCGTTTCGCGAGTCTTGCGCCGACCACGCATTCGTGAGTCTGGTCAGCAAACCACCGTCCTTGAATTCTCCACCAGGGGTTCGTTCTATCAACGCCGGTTGTGAAAGAGGATCCGTCTGGAAGGACCATTTTGTGGTTGGCCCAAGTTCCCATCAGCTGAACCTTGCCTGAAACTGAGAGCCAAGAATCATTTCGCGGATCAGAGACTTGTTCCTCACCTGAATCTGAGAGCCTAAAAACACGTGGCGGGTCAAGGAATCCGAAGTACCGCGTGGATTCGAGGACCGGTGCAAACGCGACAATGTTGTTGTGCCAGAAAATGGTCTTCAATTTTGGCAGGTCCGCTTCCGGCAGGTAAGCGCCCGCATTCACCGGCCGCAAGTCCACGCCGCCAATCTCCAATGGCAGCGAATCCGCTTGTGGCGTCACCACAAGATTCGCGCCCAAACTGCGAAATTCCTTCGCCAGCCTGTCGCCCACGTCCAGCGATACGCTCAGCGCCGCCGTGACGACTCCCATGCCCAGCGCCAGCGCCGCCCCGGTAAGGAGCTTGTGGCGCGGACGGCGTCCAAACGAATCGGCAACAATTCTCAGAAACATGGAATCAGAGACGGCCTTAGAGGCGCAATCGTTGGTGCGCCTACTGCGGAATCTCCTTTGCGGCTTGCGTCAACGACGAAATATCGATTACCAACTCTCCCCCATCCAATTGCGATGGCACGCCAATGGGATTGCACCCGCCCTGATCGCCAATCGACGGAATGTAAATCGCTGAAGCGCAGTGCCTGCAAATCACATTCTGTCCATCCTGGCGGTAGCCTTCCGCGCCGCAGATGCGGCAGGCGTCCAGGGCCACTCCCCATCCGTTCGGCTTCTTGATAATCATGAACCGCAGCGATTGCCCGCCCGCATTCACGGTGAAAAGATGCATATTTCCATCTTGAACTTCGCTGACCGGCACGCGTACGATGTCGCCAACGGCATTGAGCGACCGCACCGCCGGAGGCACTGAGTTCGCCCGCGCATAGATGAAATCCGCTGTCAGCACTAGGATCACCGTTAGAGATGCGACTGCTGCGGCCATCATCCAGTTCCGCTGCCGCCGGCTTTGCGATTCCAGCAGCCGCTTCTCCGCGTCGTTCATCGTCCCCTGGGCGGTCTTGTCATACTTGGCCGACTGCCATTCGCGCAAAATTAGCAGCGCCGCCGCCCCGAAGATAAACACGAAAAAGAACAGCTCGTTCCGGACAATTGGTCCCAGAATCGCCATCTCCGCCTTGCTCGAAGGCAGCCAGCGCGCTTCGCTGAGCTCGTGCAGCCCGGTAAGCGCCAGTTGAAACGCCACGAGCATTAGAATGACGCTCGTCGCCGCAAAAAACCGGTGCAGCGGAATCCGCAGCGTGCCTTTGAAAAAGAAAAGCCCCACCGCCACCGCCCCGGCGATTCCAATAATCGTCCCAATCCACGTTTGCAAGCCTTCGCTCGAAAGCTCCACGGCTCGCAGAATCAGCGCCAGCTCCGCCCCTTCGCGCAGAACCATCAGGAAAACAAAAAGAAAAATCCCCCAGCCCGCCGCCCTGCCGGCCTTCCCCGCATAGGCCTCCACCTTGGCCTCAATTTCTTTTTTCAGGTGGCGCGCAACGCGGTTCATCCATACGATCATCGTAACAACGAAGACCGAAGCAACAAGGAGCATTAGCCCCTCGAAGCCGTCTTCGCTGATGCGCCAGCGTTCCAGCGCCACGGCCACTCCCAGGCTCAGCGCCGCGGCGGCCGCAACGCCGTACCACACGAACCGCGCAAGGTGCTCACGGCCTGTTCGCGAGAGATAGACAAGAATGATGCCCACGACGAGCGAAGCTTCGACGCCTTCACGGAGTGCGATAAGGAGAGCCGAAAGCACGAGAACTCCAGTTGTAAATGAATTGCAACTACGATTTAAGCCTACCGCAACCAGTGACTTCCGTCAACCGGACCAGCCTAGTCCTATATGCTCTGCGAAGTTAGGGTATCCTATCTGACGTTTATGCGCATCCTCCGCCTCAGCACGTTTCTGGTCTTGTCGCTCCTCATGGATGTGCAGGGTTCCACCCAAGCGCAGGCACCCCCTTCATCGCAGTCTCAGGCCACAGCCGCGCATCCTGACACCAAACGTGCTCAGAAAGCCGCCGAGCGAGGCGACAAGGCTGCAGCAGCGGGCCGTTTCGAGGAGGCGCTCGCAGCCTACGAGGAAGCCGCACGTTACACACCGCAGGACGCCGCCATCATTGAGCGGAGTGCAGCGTTGCGCTCCAAGCTGGTTCGCGCCTACGTGGAAGCCGCAGAACGCAATGCTCTAGCAGGACTCCTGACGGAGGCCACCGAAGAACTGGGCGCCGCGCTCCGAATCGATCCCGGAAACACCATCGTCGAGGAGCGCCTCGGTCAGCTCACGGCCATGGAAGACTCGCCCAACGCGAAGTCCACGGCGAAAATTTCAGGTTTGCCGCGGCTGCAAGCGCAAGCCGTGAAGCGCAAACTGGATCTGCGCGGCGATACCAAGACGGTTTACGAGCAACTGGCCGCACTATTCGGCGTGAAGGCGGCTTTTGACCCGGATGTCGTTGCCAGGAACGTACAGTTGCGCGTGGATGATATGGATTTTTATACCGCCATTGCCCTTCTGAGCGGACAAACCGGAACGTTTTGGCGCCCCTTGAACCCCACCCTGTTCTTTGTCGCCCCCGACACGGCGGAGAAGCGGCGGCAGTACGGCTTGCAAGCCGAACAGACTTTTCCACTCTCTGCGGCCGTTGGGCCTGAAGACGCTACCGAGTTACTGCGTATCTTGCGCGACATCACCGGCGGAACTCGCATCGATATCGACACTCGCAGCCGCACCATCACCATGCGCGACACGCCGGAGCGGCTCGCGCTTGCCGGTGAACTCATCCAGCAACTCGAGCGCGCCCGCGGCGAAGTCATGCTCGAAATCGAGTTCCTGGAAGTCGACCGCAACAAGGCGCGCGCTCTTGGAATTACGCCTCCGGCATCCAGTCAGCTCATTTCCCTCAATACCAACGACGTGAACAAGCTCAAATCATCGACGAACCTGACCAACCTGCTCACCAACATCCAACAAGTCTTCGCCGGAAAAGGATTCTCCAGCATTCCCGCCGTCGCTGTCGTCGGCGGCGGCCTTTCCACTTTTCTACTTACGCTTCCAAGCGCCGCCGTGGATTTCTCTGACTCTCTTTCGCTGGTGCAGAGCGGGCGCCAGGTGCTGCTGCGCGCGCAAAGCGGCAAGCCTGCCAGCTTTTTCGTGGGCGATCGCTATCCGATCACACTCAGCCTGCTCTCCGGAAGCGTGGGGAACTCCGCCGCATTGACGGGACTTCCTGGCTCCACGGTTTTCCCGCAGACCAGCTTCACCGTTGGAGCCAATCCTTCGGCGCTGGTTGCCAACAACTTCACTGGGGGCACGCTTCCCGACCTGGCCGTTGCTTTTGACGATCCCAAGGCCAACACTCTTGTCATTCTGCAGAATCAAGACAATGGGAATTTCTCTCAGGTAACGCCGTCGCCGGTCACTTTGGGCGCCAAAGAAACGGGGCAGGTCGCTATTGGCACGGGGGTTTTCCGGAACGACCTCACAAAATTTCCCACTACGCAGCCGCCGGACGTGGTCCTGGTGAATTCCACTTCGAATAATGTTTCGGTTCTATTGGGAAGCGTCGACGCCAACGGCAAAGCCAATGGGCTTTTTACGGAAGCGCCCGGCTCTCCATTTGCTGTTGGAAATAATCCCAGGTCCGTGGTCGTCGCAGACTTCAACGGCGACGGACTTCTGGACTTTGCAATCGCCAATCAAGGCGACAATTCCATCTCTCTCTTCCGCGGACAAGGAGACGGCACCTTTGTGGAGTTTCCGGGTTCGCCTTTCAAGCTGACGAATACCACCGCGATTTCGCAGACCTCTCCTGTCGCCATGGTCAGCGGGAATTTTCGCAACCGCACCAACACGGTCAATAACGCCGCTGAGCAGGACCTTGCCGTCGTCAATCAAGGTTCGAACAATATTTCCATTCTCCTCAGCTCTGTCGATCAAAACCTGAATGTCACTCTTGTCGAAGCCGCCGGTTCTCCAATCTCCGTGGGAACTACTCCTGTGGCCATTGCAACGGGGGACCTGAACGCCGACGGCGTGCTGGATCTCGCCGTCGTGAACCAGGGCAGCGCTACCGTTTCGATCTTGCTGGGAAGCAGCAATTTGGACGGCACGTTCAGTGAAGCGACGGGTTCTCCCCTGCCAACCTCTTCGACTCCTGCCGGAATCGTGATCGCCAATTTTGCCAACGGAACCGTCCCGGACCTCGCTGTAACCAACAAAGGCTCCAAGACGATCGGAGTTTATCTCGGTCAAGGACAAGGCACGTTTGCCTCGCGTATTGAGCTCAACACCCCCACGGGGCCTTCCGCACTCATCGCCTCGGCGTTGACCACTAGCGGACTGCCCGACGTCGCTTTGGTGTCTCAGGATCCCGCCGCCACTCAAGGCGTTGTTACGATCATTCAGGATTCCACGAATTTCGCGAACAGCTCGACGGTTGGAGTAGCGCAGACGCCCTATCCGGCCTCGGAGTACGTCGATTTGGGTGTGAAAATAAAAGCTACCCCCACGCTGCATTCCAACAATGAAGTTACTTTGCTGCTCGAATTCGAAATCCGCTCCCTGTCGGGCTCCAGCGTGAACGGCATTCCCATCATTTCGAATCGTACGCTGACGCAAACTGTTCGCGTCAAACAGGACGAACCGACCGTGATTGGCGGGCTCACCGATACGGAAGAGACCCGCTCGATCACCGGCTTGCCGGGCTTCGCTAATCTCCCCATCGCGGGTTATGTGTTCGGCGGGCGGAAGAATTCGAATCAAGACACGGAACTTCTGATTCTTGTCACCCCGCGAAAGCTGCGGCTGGCGGATCACCTCACGCGGACAATTTTCGCCGGCCGCGGCGATACCGGCGGCCGCGGAGCCGCGAGTCCGGGAACTCTGCAATCCCCCGCGCCACCGCCTCAACAGTAAGCCTGAGAGCGCCACGAACGCAGGCCTGGCGTTCTGCCACCGACGCTAAAGCCGCCTGTCATCCTGAGGTTCGACGAAGTCGAACTCGAAGGATCTCAACTGGGAGTCTGCGCTTAGACGTAGCTCACATGAGATCCTTCGCTTTGCTCAGGATGAAACCAGCGGGGTGGAAGTCGAGATGACGTAGATTCGTGGCTGATAATTCTGACTACGGCAAAGCTTCGAACACTACGATGGGTTGGTACGTCCGAGGCACGACGGCTTCGGCGATGGCGATAAGCTTGTCCTGCTGGCTGAAGACGCGCAGGCGTGGCGGCTTTGGTTCGCCGCCATCAAGCTGTGTCGTCGCACCAGGAGGCGGCTCAACACGGCCCGGCTGAAGCTGCGCGATCATGATGTTGAATTTCGTGCCATGACGCACGCGTTTTTCGACCACGGGCAGGACATTGATTCGTGGGAAATTCATCAGCAAACTCTCCAGGGGGATCAGGCAGTCGGCGAATTTTCCAACTTGCTTGGCTTCGGCGAGTTCCTCGAGAGTGATGGCTTGCTCGAGTGAGAATTCTCCCACCGCCGTGCGCGTGATTTCCGCCAGGTGTGCGCCGCAGCCAAGTTTCTGCCCCATCTCATGCGCCAGCGAACGGATATAGGTGCCGGACGAACATTCGATTACAAATCGCGCGACGCTGCCTTCAATTTCCTTTAATTTGTACTCAAAAATCTCGACTTCAACTGCCTTCAGCTCGACAGCTTGTTTTTTGCGCGCCAGCTCATACGCAGGACGCCCTTTCACTTTTTTCGCGGAAAAGGACGGTGGCATCTGCTCGAAACGCCCGATACGCTCCGCCGCAAACTTTTCAATTATCGCGGCATCCAGCGCCGGCGTCGCGTCCGGGCCCTGCGCTTCGCCATCGGAATCGTACGTATCCGTCGCAAAGCCAAAACGGAATCCCGCCTCATATCGTTTGCGGCGCCCGGCATAAAATTGCACCAGCCGCGTGGCCCTTCCCAGCAGCAGCACCAGAACGCCGGTCGCCAGAGGGTCAAGCGTGCCAAGATGCCCGATTTGGCGGAAGCCCGCAAGGTAGCGCACCGCATCGACGACGTCGTGCGACGTTTTCCCTTTCGGCTTATTGATGACGAGCGCGCCGTCGTTCGGCGCCGGCTGTGGTTGTCGCGGCATTCTCAAAATTTAAGATTTCTACTTACGATTGAGCACCAAAACGAAAAACTCTCACGCCGCGGGCGGATTGTCCTTCTTCATTTCCTTCAACAGCCGCTCGATGCGCTCCACGTGTTCTTGCGAAAGATCCAGAATGAAATGCAGTTCCGGAACGCGCCGGAGTTGCAGCCGCTCGACCAGCTCCCGGCGAATGTAACCAGAGGCGTGTTCGAGCGCCTTGATCGCGTCGGTCTGCTCTTTGTTTGTCCCCTTCACGTTGATGAACACGCGCGCGTGCTTCATGTCCGGCTGCACCCGCACTTCGCTGGCCACCACGCTGACTTCCAGGCGTGGGTCTTTCAGTTCCCCCGCCAGCATGGCGTTGATTTCGTGCGCGATCTCCTCGCCCACGCGTTCGTGCCTGTGATTCGCTGGACTCATTGGCATCTCTGAAATACCTTCTAAACAATCTCGATCGCTTGATTGATCAAGACTGAGCCGAGGATGCGGTCTGCCTCGTCCAAGACCTTCTGCAGCACTTCCCTCAAGTGTTTCTCTTCATTCGAAATCGTGACAATTCCAACAACCGACCTCTGCCACGTGTCATGATGCTCCAGCTCCGTCACCGCCACGTTGAAGTCACGCCGCAACTTATCCTTCAAGCTCCGCAGCACCTGCCGCTTGTCCTTCAGCGATTGCGCATCCGGGATGTGCAGCTCGAGGGTAAGCAAACCAACCGGCATGAGCAGCTCCGGGGAACAGCTTGGCGGACTATTTTTTGCCGGCGGGCGCGCTGGCCTGTCCGGCGGCCTCCGCGGCACTCATCTTGGTAATGCTGAAGCATTCCAGTACATCGCCAACTTTGATGTCGTTGAAATTGGCGACGCCCGCGCCGCATTCAAAACCGGTGCGCACTTCACTGGCGTCATCCTTGAACCGCTTCAGTGAGTTGAGCTTCGACGTGTAAATCACCGCCCCATCGCGCAGCACGCGCACCTGCGCGTCGCGCTTCAGGATGCCGTCGACCACGTAGCAGCCCGCAATCGTTCCTGCGCCCTTGACGCGGAACGTGTTGCGCACTTCCGCGCGGCCCAGATATGTTTCCGTGACCACCGGTTCGAGCAGTCCTTCCATGGCCTTCTTAAGTTCGTCCGATACTTCGTAGATGATGTTGTGCGTGCGGATGTCCACGTGCTCCTGTTGCGCCAGGTCCAACGCCTTGCGGTCTGGCCGCACGCCGAACGCAATCACAATCGCGCCCGATGCGGAGGCAAGGAGCACGTCATTTTCCGTGACCGCGCCGACGCCTGAGCCGATGATCTTCAGCTTCACCTGGTCAGTCGAAAGTTTCGGCAGCATTTCGCTGAGCACTTCGACGGAGCCTTGCACGTCGCCCTTGATCACAATTCCCAATTCCTTGACGTCACCGGCCTTCAATTGCTCGTGCAGCTGGTCCAGTGTGATGCGCGAGCCGCTGATGCGTGCCATCGCCGCGTCGCGCTGTTTGTTCTGGCGGTATTCCACAATGTGCCGCGCCTTGGCTTCATCGGTGACCTGGAAGAGGTCGCCCGCATCCGGTACTCCCTGCAAACCCAGCACTTCGACAGGAGTCGACGGCGGCGCGTCATTCACCACGCGGCCGCGATCGTCGAACATCGCGCGCACTTTGCCGAAAACTGAGCCGCAGATGAAAAAGTCGCCGGCTTTCAGCGTGCCGTTTTGCACCAGGATCGTTGCTACCGGGCCGCGTCCCTTGTCCACGCGCGATTCCAGTACTGTCCCCGTCGCGGGTGCGTCCGGATTAGCCTTGAGCTCCCGCAAATCCGCGACCAACAAAATCGTTTCCAGCAGCTTATCGATGCCCTGCTTCTTTTTTGCCGAAACTTCCACGAACTCCGTGTCCCCGCCCCATTCCGCCGGCATCAGGCTGTTTTCCGTCAGTTGCCGCTTCACGCGCTCCAGTTGCGCTTCCGGCTTGTCGATCTTGTTGATCGCCACGATGATGGGCACCTTCGCCGCCCGCGCGTGGTCGATCGCTTCCTTCGTTTGCGGCATAACGCCGTCATCAGCGGCCACGACCAGCACCACGATATCCGTAACCTTCGCGCCTCTCGCGCGCATGCGCGTGAACGCCTCGTGACCCGGCGTATCCACGAAAACCACGGCGCGGTCATTCACGACTACCTTGTACGCGCCAATGTGCTGCGTGATGCCGCCCGCTTCGCCCGCAGCAACATCCGCTTCGCGAATCGCGTCCAGCAAACTCGTCTTGCCGTGGTCGACGTGCCCCATCACCGTCACCACTGGGGGCCGTGGCTTCAAACTTTCCTTGGTCTCTTCCTTCGCAACTTCCAGCACCATCTCTTCTTCGAGGGAGACCACGTTCACCACTCCGCTGAACGCCTCAGCAAGTGTCGTAGCCGTCGGCACGTCCAGCGCCTGGTTGATGCTCGCGAAGACGCCGCGGTCGAGCAGGTTTTTCAACAAGTCTTTCGCGCGCACATCCAGCTTTTCGGCAAGTTCGCGAATCGTGATGCCTTCCGTAATCGTCACATCGCGCGGCGGACGCGGCTCCGGCGGCGCGATAACCGCCGCGGCTGCGCTGCGGCCCGCGCCTGGACGTTGCCGTGTCGGATGCAGTTTGCGCTCGCCCTCTTGCTCGCGCTTGTCCAAAACAGGGCGCTGGCGCTGCGGCGGCTTGCGCGTATACAGCGGCTTACCTGGCTCGGCCTTTGGGGGCAATTTCTCTGGAAACGGCGGCGGCAGCATCCCCGGACGCCCGGGCGCTCGCGGGCCGGGCCGCGTGCCGGTGGGCATCGGGCCGCGGCGTTGCTCAAATGGGCGCGACTGCGGTCCACCTGGACCGCCCGGGCCCCCTGATCTCGGTGTGAACGACCGCCCCTGCCCCGGTTGCTGCGGACGCATTGGCTGCCCGGGACGCGGCCCGCTGGGGCGCGACTCTCGGCTTGCATCTGGAAGTGGTCCGCGGTTGCCTTTCGGTCCTGATGGCATTGGCCCGCGATTTCCTGTCGGCAATGGCCGTGCGGGCGCGCCTGCTCTCGCTGGCGCACCGGTACGTCCGGGAGCGCCGCCAGGCGCAGCAGCCGCAGGACGGTTCGCTGAAGGCTGCGTGCCGGACGGAGCTGCTGGCCGCGCGGGCGCAGAAGGCCGTGCCGCAGCAGGCGTTGCCGGCGCTCCGGCCGGTGCCGGACGACGAATGGGAGTTGCGGCGGGCGCAGTCGTTGCGGGTGCAGTAGGCTTCGCAGCCGGAGGCATCACCGCCGGTGCAGGAGCCGCTGCCTTGGGTGCGGCCGCTTGTGCTGGTGCACTCGGCTTTACCACAGGCGCAGCGGGAGTCGCAGGCGCGCTCGGTTTCACCGCGGCTGGCGCAACGCTCGCTTGCAAAGGCGCCGCAGGTGCGGCCGGCCTCAACCGCGCCGCTTTCGCAGCCGCTTCCTTCGCTTCCTTTTCCGCTTTGGCAGTCGCTTCCGCTTGCGCTTCTTCTTCGGCGGCGCCCAGAATCTTTTTGCGCACCTTCTCAGCGACGTCCTCCGGAATCGAGCTCGAGTGCGTCTTCTTCTCCGTGACGCCATACCCGGGCAGCAGGTCAATAATCGCTTTGGCCTTGACCTCGAGTTCGCGGGCCAGCTCGTTGATTCGGACTTGATTTGCGTCGGTCATGCGCTCCGTTCTCGACTACGACTTCGCTTCTTCCGCCTTCGCTGGATCGCCTTCATCGTTGGCGGGCGTTGCCTCTAGCGCTGCCTCCGACGTTTCCTCCGCCGCAGGAGCTTCCTCCACTGCCTCTGCCGTCTCTGAACTCTCCGCAGTCTCCGTCGTCTCACCTTCGGCCGCAGCTTCAGCGACTGCTTCCGCACCTTCTGCCGGGGCTTCGCCGCTCGCAGCCGCTTCGCCTGTCGCAGCCGCCGCCTCGGTGCCGCTTTCATAAAACCGGTTCACCGCCTGATAAATCTTGTCCACCATCTTTTCGCCGATGCCCGGGATTTCCATCAACTGTTCAGGCGTCATGCCCGCAAGCTTCTCAACGGAATTAATCCCCGCCGCCTCGATCTTCTCGATGGTCTTCGCCCCCACGCCCGCAAGCGAAGTCAGGGGCGTCGTCGGCGCAGTCAGCGCGGTCATCTGCTCTTCGATTTCCTGCCGCTTCTCTTCCTCGCTCTTGATGTCGATGTCCCAGCCAATCAGCTTGCTCGCCAGCCGGACGTTCTGCCCCTTCTTGCCGATAGCCAGCGAAAGCTGCGAATCCTCCACGATCACTTCCAGCTTCTTCGTTTCCGGATCGATAATCTGCACGCGCGTCACTTTTGCCGGGCTCAACGCCTTTTGCGCGAACGCTACCGTCTCTTCGTTATAAGGGATAATGTCGATCTTTTCGCCGCGCAGCTCGCGAATGATCGACTGCACGCGCATGCCTTTCATGCCCACGCACGCGCCCACGGGATCGACGTCTTTGTCGCGGCTCGCCACCGCCACTTTCGTCCGTTCGCCCGCTTCCCGCGCTGCGAATCGAATCTGCACTGTGCCGTCATAAATTTCCGGCACTTCCATTTCAAATAAGCGCTGCACCAGGCTCGCATCCGCGCGCGAAACAATCACCTGCGGCCCTTTCGCCGCGCGATCCACCATCTTGATCACCACGCGCAGCCGCTCGCCGATGTTGTACGTTTCCAATTTCGATTGTTCGCGCTTCGGCAGCCGCGCTTCTGTACGCCCCATGTCCACGATCAGGTCCGGCCCTTCGGCGCGCTTGACGATTACCGTCACCAGCTCGCCTACGCGGTTGTGATACTCGTTGTAAATCGTGTCGCGCTCGGCTTCGCGAACTTTCTGCAGAATCACCTGCTTGGCTGTCTGTGCCGCAATGCGGCCCAGCACGTCCGTCGGCTTCGCCGCCACGATTTCTGTTCCGACTTCTGCTTCCGGATTCTTTTTCTTCGCTTCCGCCACGGTGATCTCTTTTTTCGGGTCGGTCACTTCCTCGACCACCGTATACACGGAGTAGACGTCCACCTGTCCGGTTTCCGGGTTGAACTTCGCCCGCAGGTCCTCTTCCGACTTGTAAAACTTCCGCGCCGCCACCACCATCGCGTCTTCAATCGCCGACACCACCACTTCCGGCTCGATGTGCTTCTCGCGGCTTAGCATTTCAATCTGTTGGTAGAGCAAATTCGCCATGTCTCGTCCCTAAAATCCCCTTTGAACCACATTCCGCAATTTTCAACTCGCGATTTCGCTGCGGTTTTTCTTCTCTGTGGTCTCTTTGATCTCCGTGTCCTCTGTGTTAAGTCTTTGTTCTTCCGTCTTTACTTTCAACTTTCAACTTCTTTTCTGTACCTTTTGTGCCCTCTGTGTCCGGCGCCTGCCCCGACCCGGGTCGGGGTGTCACATCTTTTTCCTTCTTCACCTTCAACTTTTAACTTTCAACTTTGAACTGCTTCTAAAACTCCACCACCAAATTCGCCTTCCGAATCGCCTCCAGCGGCACTTCAACCGTTCGCGGTTCCTTGCCCTTCAGCTCCATGCGGACTTTCCCGTCCGCAAATCCCGCCAGGCGCCCTTCAAAAAACTTCGCTTCCCCCACTGGCTCGCTGGTGGAAATTTTCGCCAGCCGACCCTTGAAGCGCTCAAAATCCGCGGCCTTCTTCAGCGCTCGGTCCATTCCCGGCGAACTCACCTCCAGCGTGTACCCTGCCAGGCCAGGAATCAGATCCTCCACGTCGAGGATCACGCTCAATTGCTGGCTGACGCGTTCGCAATCGGAGTGGCTGATCTTCGGAAAGGGGTCGTGTACAACTTCCGTCGCCCCTATCGTTCCCGCCGCGTCGCTCATCACCGCTGCTGGCTTAGGAACCCGATCGATGTACACCCGCAAGAACCGCTGCTTGCCGATTTTCCATTCGACATCAACGACTTCCAGGCCTTCCGAACGCGCCACTCGCTCGGCCGCGCCGCGGATTTTTTCCAAATCCACGCAGAGACTCCCCGACCCTAGCCGGTCCGCGATGCACTCCCACCGGCCCAACAAAAAAGTGGGCTCGCGCCCACTCATCCGTTCGACCCGCTTCAGAGCGAAATAAGAGTATATTCCCGCTACACGGTAAATGCAAGATACCGGCTTTCTTGGCTTTCTTGGTCGTGCGTCAGTTTGAATTTTCTGAATCGTGACACCAGCGGTCAAAATTCAAACTGATGTCATAAGGACGCCGGCCTCGCAGCGGCCCGAGTAGACTGTTTCGGTGTTCACCCTAACAGCGCTCGGGCCGAAGGAGGCCGAGATGCGAATTATAGGTTGTTAACCGGCCAAAATTCGGATATGGCTTTTTCTTCAGCTTTCTGATTCTTTCTTCCGCAGATCAATCTCAATAGCCTTTCCCTTCTTCTTTCTCTCGCTTTTCTTCCTTGCCCGCCTCTGTTTGT
>Ga0209472_1001316_pt1 | contig 14427 bp, 11 predicted proteins | sample GraSoiAngelo_130_FD_185887 | JGI IMG/M metagenome (GOLD analysis project Ga0209472, IMG submission 185887) | Grasslands soil microbial communities from the Angelo Coastal Reserve, California, USA - 14_0929_02_20cm (SPAdes) (version 2) | ecosystem: Environmental > Terrestrial > Soil > Grasslands ...
GCCAACGTCGGAGAACCAAAAGTGGAGCAAATTGGAATATCGTTATTGCGGATTCCCGTGAAAATAATCACCGCAAACTCATGTAAGCGGTTGCGGAAAAGATCCCGCTTCGCGGCCACGCAACCCCGCTCAGGCGCCGATAGAGGAGCGGAGGGCGTTGGCGAGCGACTGGCTGAAGCGCTGGACATCGGCTTCATGTTCGGCCTCGACCATGACGCGGGCGAGCTGCTCGGTGCCGGAGTAGCGAAGGACGACGCGGCCATTGTCTCCGAGCGCAGATTGCGCTTCGGCCAACGCGCGGGAAACCTCCGGCAGCGTGTCGAGCGGCGGTTTCGCGCGCACCTTCACGTTGACGATGAGCTGCGGATAATCCTTGAGGCCTTCCACCAGCGATTCGATTTTGCCATGCATGGAGACCAGCGAAGCGATTTTTGCGGCCGTGAGCAAGCCGTCGCCGGCAGGGCTGTCATCCAGAAAAATGATGTGGCCGGATTGTTCGCCTCCGAGCACGTTGCCGCTGCGCAGCATTTCTTCGAGCACATAGCGGTCGCCGACGGCGGCGCGCGCCAGCGCAATTTGTTCGCGGGCGAGGACGCGCTCGAGCCCCAGGTTGGACATGGAAGTAGCGACGACGCGGTCGCCTTTGAGCTTATTCTGGGATTTGAGGAAGCGCGCGGCGGCCAAAAGCACGCCGTCGCCGTTCACGACTTTTCCGGATTCGCAGACGAATAGAGCGCGATCGGCATCGCCATCGAAGGCTACTCCGAGGCGCGCTTTCTCCGCAACGACACGCTTCTGCAAACCTTCCAGGTGAAGAGATCCGCATGCGGCATTAATGTTGCGGCCGTCGGGTGAAACGCCCATGGCCACGACGTCGGCTCCGAGCGAGCGAAACAATTCCGGGCCGAGCTTGTAAGCGGCCCCATTGGCGCAATCGAGAACGATGCGAAAGCCGCTGAACTTCGCGCCGGGAATAAACCGTTTCCGCAAAAAAGCGAGATATTCCGCGTCAAGGGATTCATCGGCGGCAAGCGGCGGCGAATTCTTTGGCGGTGCTTCTGCCCGATGCTTCAAGATCCCGGCTTCAAGCTCTTCCTCGACAGCATCGGGGAATTTCATTCCCGCGTGTGAGAACAATTTCACACCGTTGTCCTGAAACGGATTGTGCGAGGCCGAGATGACCACTCCGGCGTGAAAATCACCCTGGCGAACCAGACAAGCCACACCCGGAGTCGTAATGACGCCGGCAAACGCAACGGTAGCTCCGGCCTGCGCGAGACCCGCCGCAAGTAGACAAGCGATATGCGGGCCGGATTCGCGCGTATCCACGCCGATTAGCACATGCGCAGCGCCATGATCGCGTTTGAGATACGCTCCGAGTGAGCGCCCGGTGGCGTAGAGAGTGGCGTCATCAAGCGGGGGCGTGCCCGGGACACCGCGTATCCCGTCGGTTCCAAAAAACTCTTTGGCCATGGGAAAAGCCTGTCTCTCCAGAGTGTGTGGCCGGGCCCGGTCAGGGCCAGCTTCCGTGCGGATGACCTCCCAAATCTTAGCACACGCAAAACCGCGGCTTTACTGCCGGGCTCTGTGCATGCCCGTTGCATAACCGGGCCAAATCAAGAATCAGATCGCTCAAATCCCTGGATCTGCCGTATCGAAGCAGAAGCGCACGAGGTCATAAACGTTTTGCGAGAATGTGTTAACGTGTAGCACCGGAGTTGCTCGTGTCCGCCACGCAAACGCCGCCATCACTCGTTCGCTTCACAAGTTCCAATTTCAGCATGCGCGTGCTTGCGGCGGCCCTCATTTTGCTCTTCTTCTATTACGCCGCTGGTGTGGTGATCACGCTGCTGCTTTCCATTTTGTTGGCCTATTTCCTCGATCCGGCGGTGGAATTCCTGGAAAGAATGGGGCTGCCTAGAACGGCCGGCGCGATGGTGATGGTGCTGATCCTAATCGCCGTGCTAGTCGCGGGGGGCTACGGACTGTGGACGCGCGTCGCAGATTTCGCGGAAAACTGGCCGAAATATAGCACTGTCCTTCGGCAGGCAGCAGGCGCCGTGGAAGGCAAAATAAAAGGGATTGAAGGCCAAGTTTCACAAATCGCGCCGGATCCAGGCGTGTCATCCGCGGCCACCGTACGGGCGGAACCCACCGTCGTTCGCACGCTGATCTTTCGAGGCATCGGCTCCCTGTATGCACTGTTTCTGGAAATTACCTTCATGCCCTTTCTTGTCTTTTTCATGCTTGCGGAGAAGCGGGAACTTTGGCACGGAACATTGCAGCTTTTTCCTGCCTCGCGCCGCACGCAAGTCAAGGAAACGCTGGAGGATTTGCGCGATGTGCTTCGCGATTACCTCGCAGGAATGAGCATCGTGACGCTGGTCGTGATTGCCTCCAGCAGCCTGTTTTTCTGGGTCATCGGGATGGAATATCCGATTCTGACGGGAATCGCTTCCGGGATCCTGAACATGGTGCCCTACATTGGTGCAGTGATGGCCTGGCTGCCGGCCTTTCTCATCGCGCTCGCAAAATGGAAAGCGCTCGGGCAGTTCGCTTTGATTGCGGTGACGCTGACGGCCATTCACGTTTTGGCGATCAATCTGGTGGCGCCCAAACTGGTGGGCCGCCGCGTGCGTCTGAATGCCGTGGCAATCACCATTGCGCTGCTCTTCTGGGGCTGGGTTTGGGGCGGCATGGGACTGGTTCTGGCGATTCCCATCACCGCGACTTTGCGGGTGATCTGCGATCACACCGAATCTTGGAAGCCGATCGGGCGCTGGCTCAGCGCTTGAAACCGCGCTGCAACGGACAATTCCCGTTGAGGTAAAAACTGTGAACCGTAAGACTGTGTTACTTGTGGCCGTTTTGGCGTTTCTAGCAATAGCCGCTCCTCCCGCCGGCGCATGGGGCTGTAAAGGTCACCAGACTGTGGCCTTGATTGCGGAGAAGCACCTGACGCCTGAAGCCCGGCAATTGGTTCAGAAGCTTCTTGGCGAGAACCCGATCGATCCAAAGCTGAAGCGCTGGTGCGGCAACCCCACGACAGACCTGATGGTGGATGCCTCCACCTGGCCGGATGATGTGCGCAACGAGCGCAAGAACGGGCCCTGGCATTACATCGATATTCCGCGCGGCAAACACAAGGGCGATTTGGCGGAGTACTGCGGCACCGAAGGATGCGCGACGCGCGCCATCGAAGAGCAGCGCGCCATTCTGAAGGATAAGTCCGTGGATTCTCCGAAGCGCACCGAAGCAATCCGGTACCTCATCCACTTTGTCGGCGACATGCATCAGCCGCTGCACGCCATCACCAATGGAGACAACGGCGGAAACTGCGTGCCGGTGAAATATCTTCACCATGAACCGCTGGCCAATTCGCTCCATCAGGAGCGTGAGGATTATTCACCCAATCTTCATCAGGTCTGGGACACGGAAATTGTGGAACGCGACATGGAAATCTCCAACCCATTTCGTTATGCCGACGAACTGGACGAAAAGTTTCACACCGAAATCGCCTCCAGGGAAGCGGCCGGCATCCATGTGGACAACTGGGCCTGGGAGAGCCACGAGCGGGCGGAGACCGCCGTCTACGATGCCTTCCCGGAAAAAATCACCGTCGAACCAGACATGAAATTGAAAAGCTGCGCGGAAGACAATCACATGGGAAAACGGATGTTTGATAAGCATCTAGCAATCGGCGAGGCGTATCAAGGCAGCGCCGCGAAAGCCGTGCAGATCGGCCTTGCGGAAGCGGGCGTACGTCTGGCGATGATTCTGAACGATGCGGCCAAGTCTGCGAACTAGGATTCTTTTCCTCAGGGCTTCGGCGCGGGAGATCCCGCCGCTGAGACTGACACATCAAGCGATTTGATGTACCGCACCAACTGCCAGCGCTGCGGTTCCGGAAGTTTCGACCAGACCGGCATATTCTTTCGAACCACTCCATTGGTCAGCAGCCAGAAAAGAGTTCCCGGTGTTGCATTCTGTACTTCCGGAGCGCGGAGACTCGGGGCTTTGCGCGAACCTTCGGCGGATTTGCCGTGACATTCCGCGCAGTGCTGTTCGAATAAGACCGCGCCCGCAGCGATAGCGTCAGGATCGTTTTCCAACGGATTTTTGCGCTCCTGCACTTTCTTGGGTGCCTTTTGCAATTCGGCGTAGACGACTGGATCGTACTTTGGAGCTTCGCCGTCGGCTGGTTTGTTCTGCGCCAGCACAACGGAAACGGCAAGAAACAGAGCGCAGACGGCCAACGTCGCAGCCGTGGCTTTCACTTGCGCCCCGCAAAGAGCCGGCTGACCATCGAGCCGAAGCCGCTTATTTCCCGCGACACGCCCCAGCGCATGAGGAATTGATGGCTATTGTCGTTCAAACCGAAACCGGGCGAAATCCGTAACCCCCACCCGGAGGGCAGATTCCAGCCGAGCACAGGTGCCAGATAATGCGCTGTGTCGTGGAGTCCAAAACTGTGCCGGTCACCCAGGCCGCCATACATTTCGGCACCGGCGACGAAGTTTTGCGGACAGAAAGTGCAGCGTTTTGCGGAAGCCTTCAGCGCGAGCGGGCGGCTGGCGCCGAGGGCGTAGCCGAATTCCCAAGGTGAATTCGTAAGGTTTTTGGCCGCGAGGGTGTTCTGCGTAAAGTTCCAGCCCTTGAACGTGCTGGACAGAATGAGCTTCAACTCAATTTCATGAATGTGTTCTTTGCGAGCTTCTGCGTTCGAAACGAGGAAGTCTGACTCCACATCGTGCCCCTCCCCTTCCTTGAGGATCTTGTCCGCGCCGTTCTTGTTTTCATACTCGACATAGAAGATGGGATTGATAAAATGTTCGCGCTTCAGAGGCCGGAAGCGATTCTCCCAGCGGAACCCGGTAAACACCGTGCTGTCGCTGAAGGTAGTCTGGCCATCCAGGTAGATTTCCGTGGTCCACCAGGCGCTCGCTCCGTATTCGAATTCCACCCAGGAGCCGTGGAAGTCGTTCCCGCCCCGCTGGGTCCCGAAGGTAGAGAAATACTCGATCTCCAGGTTGCCGGGTTCCTCCAAATAGTGATCATAGGCGACAAAATACGGACTCTCCTGGGCGATGGCATAGGGAGCCGAGCAAAACGAGAGCAGAAAAAGACAGAAGGAACCAGCCAAAGCGAGCCGATAGGTCGAAACCAAGAAACTCTCCTTGCAATTGATTTGCAATAATCTAAATAAGACTAACTTAGTCCTATATTGTTTGCAAATCGCTTTCATCTGAACCTGCCCCTCTTTTCCCCCCAAAGAGAGCCGGGCGTTGACACTTCCGAGTGAGCGCGCCATTCTTGGCGGGATTTTTCTCCTACGCCCACATGAGGAGGCCCGGTGGATTCCGCAAAGCTCGTGCTCGCGCTGCTCAACGAAGGCTACGAAAAAAAGACTTGGCATGGACCGAACCTCAAGCAATCCATCAAGGGAGTAACGGCAAAGCAAGCTGCGTGGCGCCCGGGGCCGGGCCGGCACAACATCTGGGAGGTGATGCTCCACGCCGCATACTGGAAATATGCCGTGCGGCGAAGAATCGAAGGCGGCAAGCGCGGCTCGTTCGTGCTCAAAGGAAGCAATTTTTTTGCGCGGCCCGAAAAAGGCAAATTGAACGAAGCGACCTGGAGCGCAGACAAGAAATTGCTTGAGCGAGAGCACCGCGCCTTGCTCGCAACAGTAGCGAAATTATTGCGCACAGCGAGAGCCGCAAAATTTGTGCCCCAACTCTACGGCATCGCGTATCACGACATCTATCATGCGGGGCAAATACGGCTTCTCCGCCGGCTGATGAAACGATGATCAGCGTGTCAGCTTTCGAAGGGACTCGACAACGGAAGAAATGTCCTGAGCGTCCTGGAAGAGGCGGATCGCCGCAATCCCCGAAGCGTCCGCCGCAAGACAATCGGAGGCGTTCGCTAAAGTAATCCCGCCGATGGCCAGCACCGGGACGGAAACCGCGCGGCAGACTTCGGCGAGGCGTTCAACGCCCTGCGGCGCGCCAAATGCGGCCTTCGACGGCGTATTGAAAATGGGGCCGAAAAAAAGATAATCCGCGCCGTCGTTCGCGGCCGATTTCGCGGCTTCCAGAGAGTGGCAGGAAACACCGATAACGAAGTCTTCCCCCTCGCCGCAGTTCTTGACAAGTCGCTGGGCTTCCAGCAGCGGAAGACTCTTCGCGCCGAGATGGACGCCGCCGGCGCGTTCCGAAAGAGCGACGTCCAGCCGGTCATTCACGAGAATGTGCGCGGGGGCTCCGTTGCTCGCCTCGTGTTTCGCGGCCGGATGCAAAGCCTCTCGCGTAAGCCAGGCGTAGTCTCTTCCGGAAAGATCTTTCTCCCGAATCTGAATCCAATCGACGCCGGAAGCTGCGGCGGCCTCGACCTTCGACAACAGAGTCTCTAGTGCCTGCCGAGGTTCGGATTCGGAAAGGCTGCGCCGGTCTGTCACGTAGCAAAGAAGCGGCCGGCGAGCGGTGTTATTGAGGGGGAACACGATCAGGCCCCGGTCCTGAACCAATCCAGCCGATTGCCAGAAAGATATCCAAGACCCCGACGCCGCTCACAGCACCGCGAAAGGACGGATGAAGCACGATGCGCATGAGCGAAGGATAGTGGCTAAGGAAAAAATTCTGTTCCCAGTAGACGGACCACGGCAGATAAAGAAGCATTGCTCCCATTTCGAATGCAAGTACGACCAGCAATGCGCGATAAAACCGGTTCATGGTTCGGCGAAATTCCGTCCTGTTGGGAGTGGTTCAGGATCGACGAATGGGCTTCTGAAGGGCGGCGATGCGCTCGGCCACGTCACGGTAGTCGATGTTCATCGCGTAGACCTGGGAGAAACTCTTCAACGCCGCTTCAGGCTCGCCCGCCGATTCCTGAGCTATGCCCAAATCATACCGCAACGCGAGCGTGCTTTCCGGATCATTGCCGGGTGTCTTCAGAGCGCGCTCATACCAGATCGCAGCAATACCCGGCTGACCCTTTTCCATGAAGGCAAGGCCCAGAAGTGTGCAGCACTGCATGGTGTAGCGGAAAGCGCGGCCGCGGTCGCTGGCTTTGGCAACTTTCTGGAACTCGCTGATGGCCTCCTCAAGGAGACCCATTTCACGAAACGCGATGCCGAGGTTGTAATGCGTTTCGAGGTCTTCATCTTCCGCGCCCATCTCGCCCAGTTCGGCGCGAAACTCGTCGAATACTTCCTTGAGCGGACTCGACTCCGTGGACTGCGACGGCGCCGCATCTTTCTTCGCGGCAGACGGTGGCTGGCTGGGCGCCGATTCTGAAAATCCAGGCGTCAGCTCGCCGATGCCGAGCTGATCGATTTCGTTGGCAAGGTCGGCAAGGAATTGATCGGAAGCAAAACTGTTCCCGGGGGGCGGAGTCGGCGCTGCGTTTTTCCCGACCGGCGCGGGTGGCGCGACTGGTTTCTCAGGCGGTTTCTGGTCGTACGCGGGCACCAGCGGCTCCGCATCCAGTACGAGTTCATACTCCTGTTCCAGTTCGAATTCGGGTTCGCTCTTCTGCGGAGGTTTCGGCGGAGTCTTGGCCGCCGACACTTGCTTGGCCGGAGGCTTGGCCTTCGCTTTTTCAATGACGGGCTCCGGCTTGAGCGAAATTGCAGGAGCGGCGCTTGCGGCTTCGGATGGCTCAGCGACGGGCGGTTCTTCGCCAATCTGAAACTCTTCCACATCCCCAGGCTTCGTTTGACGCGTAGGCGCGGCAGCAGCGGGCTTCGCCGGCACTGGAGGAGGAGCAGCCCCTTCGGCGGGACGCGTCTCTTCGAGAAGGGTCGCCCATTCGTCGGACAAATCGACTTCCTGCACTTCGGCTTGCGCGGGAGTGGAGTTCACTTCAACTGGCTCGGGGCGCGCTTCTCTGACAGGAGCAGCCGGGGCAGGGGGAGGTGCAGCCGGCATAGGTACTGCGGCGATTTCAGGTATTGTGCCATCCGCAGGCTGGGCTTCTGCCGCTTCCGGTGCGGCAGGTTTTGACGGAGGAACCGCGATCGCCAATTCCTCATCCGTCAAACCTGCGGCACGCTGGAAGCGGCGGCGCAATTCTCCGAATCGTTCGGAGCTGCGCTTGTCGCCCGTTTCGCTGTGAATCTGCTCTAACTGCGCGGCGAGTTCGGCAGTGCGCCGGTCGTCGCCCGCGCCAAGGACAAAGTCGAGCAGTTTCTCGAGCGTCGGCGTGTGGCGCGGCGCACGGCGCAGGATAGCTTCGAGCAATCCAATCGCCTTTTGCGTGAGGCCGTAACTCGCGAAAAGATCCACGTCGGTGAGCGACTGCGCGATAAATTTTTGCGTTTCTTCGTCAAGGGCAGGCTCACTGGAGACAGCCGCGGGTTTGACTGATACTTCCGGAGCGGGTTCTTCTTCGTCGTCGACTGGCAGTTTGGCGGCAGGAGCCTTCGGGATCTCCGCGCGCAAGTTTTCCTCGGGAAAATCTTCTGCCTCTCCCGCCGGCAGTTGTCCCATTTTACGGAGAACGCCGTTGAGTTTGCGCTTTGCCGAATCACTGTCCGGGTCGCGGTCGACAAGCTGCTGAAAGATTTGTTTTGCGCGCTCCCACTGGTGAGCGGCAACTAAGGCGTCTCCTAGGTGCGCCAGCGCGTCGGGCAAGCGGAAGGAATCGCTAGTGCGGCCATACAGTTCCACCAGCCATTCCAGCGGCTCCAGGGTGCCAGGCATGCTTGCTGCAAGTTCGTTGAGTAATTTCCCGACAACCTCGTGCTCTCCGGCGTCGATCATGGGCAGCCGGGATTTCTCCAAGATCTCCATGGCTTTTTCGGGATTGCCGGATTGCAGTAGCGATTCCACAACCTTCTGCATCGGCCCAAAATTCTTCTCGTCGGCTTCAAATACGCGATGCGCGAGCGCCGAAGCCTGGTCCCAATCGGAATTCTTGAGATACAGGTCGAGGAGGAGCTCTGTCTGCTCACCGCCTTTCTCGAGATCAGCGGCCTGTTCCAGAAGCTGGGCGGCCTTGGCGACATTGCCCTGGGAAGAATGCGACCGTGCTTTGACGATTACTGCGGCTGAATTGTTGGGATCGAGTTTCAGCGCCTTGTCCGCGAGCTTTTCGCTTTCTCCCTGCTCGCCGCGAGCCAGCGCACGCTGCGAAGCAGACACGTACCCTTCGATGGCGTCCCGTGTCTGGCCCATGGCTTGATACAAATCGGCCAGGCGTATCTGTATGCGGAGGTTATCAGGCTCCGCTTGCAGAAGTTTTTTCAGAAGTCCGATGGCTTCCGGCTGGCGATTGTTCTTCAGATGAATTTCCGCCAGTTGCAGGAAAAGCGGACGGGCTTCGCTCATTACGCCCTGTTGAACGTACAGGTCAGCAAGCTTTTCGAGGGGGCGAATTTCTTCAGGAGCCAGCTTGGCGATGCGCTTGTACACTGCGATTGCTTTGGTAAGGAAACCGTCGCCAACGAAAATCTGCGCAAGGCGCTCGAAATAGTCAATGGCCTGGAATGTTTCGCCCTGGCGGATGTAGAGCTCACCGATGGTCATGAGCGTGACCTGATCGCGCGGCTCGTACTTCAGAATATTTTGGTATTCGGCGATGGCCTGGGCGACTTTGCCCTGGTTCAGCAGCTTTTGTGCGGCCTCTACGTATTTGCTTTTGTTATAAGCCATGCGCGAACTGGGACAAACCTCCCCGCGGGAGTCTGTCCGTGACGTTCTCCTCAGTGGGTTGCGGCAGCGGAAAATCCCGCAACACTACTGAACTACGCTATCAGGCGGGAAAAAGACAAGTCAACGAACCCAAAGTACCTTGTGAGTAGCCAGTTATCCCCTTCCAGCATGGAAACACGAGGACAAAGTCGGGGCGGAGGTGACACATCGCACGGTTGCTTTGAGGAGACGCGACACGAAAGGCAAACCGGGCACACCAACGGGGGCTACACGGAGACCGGCTCCCTACCGAATCGTGGGTCTGGAGGCGGAGAGAGGAATTCTGTCTGCGATACAATTTGGTTTGCAACACAAACTGAATTGGGGCTCCTCCGAATTTGGACATGTTCAAATAACGATCCCGCCACTCCCAGCAGATTCTAGTAACTGGGGTGATCTCTCAGAAAATCGGAAATGCAGTTTGCGTCGCGCCGACAGCCCAACAGGTGGAATCCCGCACCGGCGCAAAGGAATAGCGGTGCAGTGGTGTGGGGCCGTGAAGGCGTAAGGCCTCGAGATGGTCGGGCGTACCATAGCCTTTGTGGCGCGCCAGCCCGTATTGCGGATAGACGGCATCCCACTCTTCCATCCGCATGTCACGGTGTGTTTTCGCTAGGATCGAAGCTGCAGCGATTGAGATGCTGCGAGCGTCCCCCTTGATTAGGGACTTTTGCTCGATCAAGACGTCGAGCTGCATGGCATCAATGAGCAAATAGTCGGGCGGAATTGCGAGCTGCTGGAGCGCGGCGGTCATGGCTTGACGTGAGGCCTGGTAGATGTTCCAGGCATCGATGCGCTGGGCGTCCACTTCGGCAACGGCCCAGGCGAGAGCGTGCTCGCGGACGCGCGGGGCAAGCTCCGCACGGCGTTCGGGAGTGAGCTTTTTGGAATCGTCCAAGCCGACAATGCGCCGCTTGGGATTGAGAATCACCGCAGCGGCAACGACTGGACCAAAGAGTGCGCCGCGTCCGGCCTCATCGAGGCCGGCGATGCGCATCCAGCCCAATTTGCGCGCCGCTCGCTCGAAACGTGAGGAGCACAGTCGGCTCATTCGCGGTGATTTTAGCACGCGAACTTCGCCGCGCTTCAACAATTACTCGTAGCGCAAAGCCACCATGGGATCGACGCGCATGGCGCGCTGCGCGGGAACCCAAGACGCCAATAGGGCAACGCCCGCCAGCAGGGCGGCTGCACACGTGTATGTCAGGGCGTCGGTTCGAGAGATGCCATAAAGATAGATTCCCGAGCCGCTCCATCCAATAGACCCTGTCGGAAAAAAACGCGTCAGCACAAAAGCTCCAAGAGTGCCCACAGTCAGACCCGCCAGCGTGACCAGAAGTGTTTCTAGCAAGACGAGCTTGGCGACTTCGCCGGGGACCGCGCCGAGTGCGACTCGAATGCCGATCTCTCGCGTCCGCTCCATCACGGAATACGATGTAACTCCAAAAACGCCCACGATGGCCAGCAGGAGTGCCAAGCTGCCAAAGGAAGCCATCAACGTAATCAGCGGTCGGCGAAGAGTGAGCGACTCGGAATCGTGAATCTGCTGCCGCATGCTGCCCAGTTCCCAATAAAGCTGCGGATCCACATGTTGAAGCCGTTTGCTGAGATCCCGGGCAGTATCGGCCACTTTGCTCGACGCACGAACTCGAATCGCCATGCTCCAACGTCCGACAGGCAATGTTTGCGCCAGAGGAAAGTACGCCAAGGGCCTTATATCTTCTTCAGGATTGCGTTGCCGGAAATCAGAAACTATGCCCACGATCTCCTTCCATGTCTTTGGCGAGTCGGCAAGAGCAACGTGATAGCCAACAGGGTTTGCTCCCGGAAAATACTGTTTCGCGAAAGTCTGGTTGATGATGGCAACCGCACTCGCCTCGCTAGTGTCCCCATCGCGGAATGGGCGCCCGGCGAGCATGGCAACCTTCAATGTCGAGAAGTACTCGGGGCTGACAGAGAGAAACCAAATCTCATCCTCCATGGGTTCGGATTGCGAAAAAGGAACTTCGATCCTGAGCCGCGAGCTGTCCGCACCTTCCATGGGGAGAGAGTCTGTGATCCCCACCGATTCGACACCCGGCATCAAGCGCACACGCTCCTCCGCCTCATGTATCAGTCGAGTTCGCACGGACGGGTCGGAGTAACGCGACGCCGACAGCGTGGCCGTGGCCGTCAAAACGTTGCGCGGGTCATACCCCAAACGCGCAGATTCCACGTGCAGCAAACTGCGGAACAATAACCCGAAGCCAACAAGCAGTATCATGCCGAGTGCAATCTGGAATATGACGAAGAGATTTCGCGAATGCCGCGACTGTAACCCGCCGGTTACGCTTAAGACTGCGTCTTTCAAGCTGTCGTTTAGATTCACGCGGGTTGCGTGCACTGCGGGAATCATTCCAAAAGACAAAGCACTCAGAAGCGAAACGCCTAAGTTAACTGTCAAAATGTGCCCATCGATTTGCAGATAGGTTCCCGGGGCCATTCCGGATGCGACTTTTGTAATGACGTCCTCTGACCATCGCGCGATGACCAAACCGAGGCTCCCACCACAAAGGAACAGAAGCGTGCTTTCGGTCAGAAGCTGCCGGATCATCCGCAGTCGGGAACAGCCGAGGGCCGCGCGCACTGCGACTTCCTTGTGGCGCTTCACGCCTCGCGCCAGAAGCAAGCTCGCAACATTTGCACACGCGATCAGAAGCACAACTCCGGCCGCACCCGCCATCATCCACAAGCCACGCCTGGTGTTTTGCCTCGTCGGCCCTGGATGCCGGAACTCTTCCGTGAAACTCTCGATTACCAGATGTCCGCTCCGATCGGCCTGGGCCCGCGGACGCCTCAGTTGCTCTGCAATCACTTCTGTTTCCGAACGCGCTTGCTCCAAGGTCACTCCAGGCTTTAGGCGCGCCACAATCCGGACTCGGATGATCCCCGCCCTAGGCTTTCCTTGGCTTGCGTAAGCGTCCAAAACCAGAGGCGCAAAGATCTCAGTGTCCTCGTAATATGGGCCCATCGATTGCGGCAGTACGCCAACAATCGTGACGGTGCGGCGATTCAAAGAAATCTGTTTTCCGACAGTGTGCGGGTCCGCTTGGAACCGAGTTCGCCAGCACCCATAAGAAAGAATCACAACCGTGTCTCGGCCAGGAAGCTGTTCTTCAGCGAAAAAGTTACGGCCCAGAATTGGCTGAATCCCTAACGTAGGCAGCCAATTGGTGCTCACAAGAAACCCGGACAAGTTTTGCCAAGCGGAGTCATCATTTCCATAGAAATAGTCAGCCCATCCGGTACCGGTGATTTCCTCGAACGAGTGGCTGTTTGCCCGCAGGGCTAAGTACTCGGATGGGGAAGGCGTGTGCAAATCGCCTCGCGTATCGGTTGTCCAGATATGGACCAATCGCTCCGGTTCGCGGAATGGAAGGGCGCGCAGGAGCGCGGAGTCCACTAATCCAAAAATGGCGGCGTTGGCGCCGATGCCGAGGGCGAGAGTCAAGACGGCCACTACCGTGAAGCCAGGGCTCTTGCGGAGCAGGCGCAGAGCGTAGCGCACGTCTTGCAAAAGGGTTTCCAGGAAGGGGAGGCCCCGTTGATCGCGATGGAGTTCTTTGGCTTGTTCGACACCTCCGAATTCGCGACGAGCGGCATAGCGCGCCTCGGCGGGACTCATGCCGCGGCGAATATTCTCCTCGGTGAGAAGGTCCAGATGAGTTTCCAGTTCAGCATTGAGTTCTCGCTCGAGACGCTGCTTGCGGAAAACATTCCACAATCGTGACGGCACGTCTCCCAAGCGAAACATTCTCTCCACTCCTCTCACTCGTAGCGAAGGGCGATCATGGGATCGACGCGCATTGCCCGCCGGGCGGGAATCCAAGCGGCGAAGAACGCCACCGCGAGTAAAACAAACAGAGCCGACGCGAGAAGGAACGGGTCATGCGCGCGAACTTCAAAGAGAAGAGACTCCAGAAAACGCGAGCTGAGCCAAGACCCCAGCAGGCCAAACGCCGCACCTGCGACGGTCCAGCGCACCATGTTCAAAAGAACCATGGTCAGGACATTCCGAGAAGTAGCGCCGAGCGAGATTCGGATGCCGATTTCCCGAGTTTGTTGAGCGACTAGGAATCCAACGACGCCGTAGATCCCGATCCCCGCAAGCAGGACGCCTATGCCCGCGAACAATGACAGCAAGACCGCCGTGAACCGTGGGCGCTGCGCGAGTTTGCCAACACGTTGGCTCATGGTTTCAATCGTGAAGGGAAGAGTCTGGTCCAACGCAACTATTTCGGCGCGCATCCATGCCGCCATCGCCTTTGGATCCGTTCCAGTGCGCACAATGATGTGGGCCGTGCTAAGGGACTCTACCGGATCGTTTTTCCAGGGGAGATAAAACTCAGGGTCAGCATTGACTGTGAGGCCGCTATTCTTGACATCTGCTGCAACGCCAACGACGGTGCGCCATGGGCCTTGCATGCGAAACAACCGCAACTGCTGCCCAATCGGTTCGGCATCCGCGTAGAGCTCCCGAGCTAGAGTCTCGTTGAGAATGATGGTATTTTCCGTCGGGAGACGGTCTTCTTGCCGGAATCCTCTGCCGCGGATAATCGGAATGCTCAGGGCGGAAAAATAGTCTGGCGTGACGGCTCGCCATCCCACCATGCCGCCGGTACCCTCCTTGAGGAGAGGGCGGCCAGGGACTTCAATGGCCGCGAAGATCGTTGACCGCATCTGACCCGAGGGT